>OGGH01002102.1_pt1 | contig 10505 bp, 8 predicted proteins | sample 1571161 | NCBI WGS metagenome assembly OGGH01 (sample SAMEA2582053, study PRJEB24529) | metagenome | biome: Human gut stool | place: China | collected 2011 | reverse complement strand
GACCCAGCATGGAGGGAAGATTTTGATGAGCCGGAACTGCCATAAGGCGGCTTATCATGGAGTTTTCCTCAATCGGCTGCGCGTGGAATATATTTATCCACAAATCATAGAGGAATTTGGGATACAAGGTGGATTAGTTCCGGAAGATGTTGAGCAGGTGTTGAAAACCGATCACGATATTCAGGCGGTGCTTGTGGTGTCGCCGACGTATGATGGAATTGTATCTGATGTAGAAAAAATTGTGGAAATTTGTCATGGGTGTGGGATTCCGTTGATTGTGGATGAGGCACATGGAGCACATTTTGGATTTGATCCGTATTTTCCGAAAAATGCGAATGAAAATGGTGCAGACATTGTCACCGATACAAACATGGCACTTGCCGGCGTGAATAAAAAAGAACTGGCAAAATACGGAGGAGAGGCACACTGTTTTATGGCTGAGGAAGAGGTGGCAAAGATTGCAAAAGAGCGCGGCGTCACAAGGGCAACTGTGAGTATGGAGAAAGCAGCGCAGATAGAAAAACCAGTGATCTTTGCCATAGGCAATGCACCGACAGCATTGATCGAATTATATGAAATGATACAGAGCGGAAGTTACCGTCCGGCATTTATTATCGGAGTTCCGGTTGGGTTTGTGAATGTGGAGGCTGCAAAGGACCTGATTTTAAAAACAGACGTACCGTATATTATTAACCGGGGAAGAAAAGGCGGCAGTAATGTCGCGGCAGCAATCTGCAATGCACTTTTATATGAACTTCGTGATGAAAATTAAATGTAAATTTAAGAAAATGTTTTGTGAATTTGCAGTCTGATGATGCAGAACAGAAAGAAATAATACAAGAATGGATGAATCATGCGATACGGATTTACAACAGGAAGCTGTGCGACGGCTGCCTCAAAAGCAGCAACATATATGCTTCTAACAGGAAAGTTAAAACAGAATATAACAATTCAGACACCAAAAGGAATTCTGTTTCATGCAGAAATCCTTGAAATTACAAGAAGTGAGAAAGAAGTTACCTGTGCGGTCAAAAAAGATGGTGGGGATGATCCGGATATTACGTCCGGGGCACTCATTTTTTCCACAGTGAGCTTTGCTGACGAAGAGGAAAAAACATTGAAACAGCATAACGGACAGCTTTCCGGGATTTGTGTGGAAGCGATGCAGGAGAAACAGGCGGTCATTCACATTGACGGAGGTAAGGGCGTTGGAAGAGTGACAAAGCCCGGATTAGACCAGCCGGTTGGGAATGCAGCCATTAATCATGTGCCACGGGAAATGATTGAAAAAGAGGTACAGGAAGTATGCGCATTGGCAGATTTCTGCGGAGTGCTTCATATTACAATCTCAGTGCCGGACGGAGAGCGTTTGGCGGAGCAGACCTTCAATCCGAGGCTTGGGATTGTCGGGGGAATTTCTATTTTGGGAACCTCCGGGATTGTAGAACCGATGAGCAGTCAGGCACTTCTTGATACGATCAAAGTCGAATTGAACCAGAAAAAAGCAGAAGGTTATGGGATTGCCGCTGTTTCGCCCGGCAATTACGGGCTGGATTACATGAAAAAAACATATGATTACGACCTTGACCGGAGCGTAAAGTGCAGTAATTTTATCGGAGACACCATTGATATGGCGATCACCACTGGATTTGAAAAAATGCTGCTCACAGGACATATCGGCAAGCTTGTGAAAGTGGCAGGAGGAATCATGAACACACATTCCAGAGAGGGAGACTGCCGTATGGAAGTGCTTGCCGCAGCTTCTGTGAGAAATCAGGTGCCTTATCCGGTTTTAGAGGAAATCCTGCAATGTGTCACCACGGAAGAAGCAGTCAGGAAACTGGATGCCTGTGGCAAAAAAGATGCTGTGATGCAGGATCTGTTGTCAAAAATCATGTTTTATCTGAACAAACGGGCGGCAGGAAAAATGCAGATCGAGGTCATCCTTTATTCCAATGAATTTGGAGAGCTGGCAAAGTCCGCTGGAGCAATAGAATTTTTAGCGGAATTGATGTGATTTATGGGTAAATTGCGAAACTCATGGAAACCTAAATGGAAATTATATTGGGAAAGGAAACAAAACGATGGTTTATTTTGTGGGAGCAGGACCGGGAGCGGCAGATCTTATCACGGTACGTGGAATGCGTCTGTTAGAAAAGGCAGATGTGGTAATTTATGCGGGTTCGCTTGTGAATCCGGAACTTTTATCTTATTGCAAAAAAGAGTGTGAGATACATAACAGTGCATACATGACCTTAGAAGAGGTACTCAATGTCATGGAAGAGGCGGAAAAACAAAAACTTACGACAGTGCGGCTTCACACCGGGGAACCAAGCATTTACGGAGCAGTGCGCGAGCAGATGGATCTGCTGGATGAAAAAGGTATTTCATATGAGAGCTGTCCGGGAGTCAGTGCCTGCTTTGGAGCGGCAGCTTTGTTAAATCTGGAATATACTTTACCGGAAGTGTCCCAGTCATTGATCATTACCCGCATGGAAGGCAGAACCAAAGTGCCGGAGAGAGAGAGCATTGAGAGTTTTGCAGCACATCATGCTTCCATGGCAATCTATTTAAGTACAGGAATGCTGGGAGAACTGGGCAGACGGCTGATCGCAGGTGGGTATGGGAAAGACACACCGGCAGCGATTGTATACAAGGCGACCTGGCCGGAGGAAGAAGCGTATCTGTGCACGGTGGAACAGTTAGAAGAGACGGCAAAAGCGCATGACATTACCAAAACAGCGCTGATCATCGTGGGAGATATTGTGGCACATCAGAATTATGGGAAATCCAGACTGTATGCGCCGGATTTTGAGACGGAATTTCGTAAGATAAAAAAATCAAGGGAAAAAGAATGAATATCAGTATCATTACGTTTACAGAGAACGGAACAAAACTTGCAGAAAAAATCAGACAGGCTTTTGCAGGCACGAAAACGGAAGAAGCAAAAAAACTTGGTTTATCGCTATCTGACTGGACAAGACAGCAGTTTGCAGAGAAAAATGCCATTGTTGTAATTGGAGCCTGTGGCATTGCAGTGCGCATGATCGCACCATTTGTGTCGGATAAGCTGAGTGACAGCCCGGTGGTTGTGGCAGACGAGGCAGGGACTTTTGTGATCCCACTGCTTTCCGGGCATATGGGAGGTGCAAATGAGCTCGCAGAGCAGATTGCAGGGCAGATCGGCGGGATTCCGGTCATCACAACGGCAACTGATGTGAATCATACGTTTTCTGTGGATCTGTTTGCAAAAAAATGTGGTCTTTCCATTTATAACCGGGAGGGGATTGCAAAAGTCTCATCCAAAATACTGGATGGAAAAACGCCGGATATTGTGATCTCATCAGAGAAAACAGACTTAGAGCAAGGAGTACTCGGATTGCAGCCGAGAGAATATATTTTAGGAATCGGCTGCCGCAGGGGAAAAAGCTTTGAAGAACTGGATGCATTTATACAAAAGTGGCTGGATCATGCAGGCATTGAAAAAAGACTTGTGCGCGCAGCAGCTTCCATTGATCTGAAAAAAGAGGAGGAAGGCCTGCTGAGGTGGTGCATGGCAAACCGGATTCCGTTTTTAACCTATTCCGCGGAGGAGTTAAAACAGGTAAAGGGAGACTTTCAGGAGTCCTCCTTTGTGAAAGAAAAGACAGGCGTGGACAATGTCTGCGAGCGGGCTGCAATGAAAGCGGCAAACGAAGAAGGAACTTTCATTTTGCGGAAGCAGGCAGAAAATGGTATAACGATCGCAATTGTAAAATACGACTGGAAATTGGAAAGAGAACTGGCAAAGGAGTACAGGATCGATGAGCAGTAAAATTTATATCGTGGGAATGGGACCTGGAACCGGGGACATGATGACTCCACAGGCAGATCATGCATTGTGCGGCAGCGATGTGATCGTCGGATATCCGGTGTATTTAAAATTATTAGGCGGTAAATATCGGGAAAAAGAATTTTTATCCACACCGATGAAACAGGAAGTCAGACGCTGCGAGATGTGTTTTGAGGAAGCAGAAAAAGGAAAAACGGTTGCGATGGTATGCAGTGGGGATGCAGGTGTGTATGGAATGGCATCCCTGCTCTATGAGATGTCGGAAGCGCATCCGGGATGTGAACTTGAGGTGATCCCGGGGATCACAGCGGCAAATAGTGGGGCAGCGGCGCTTGGAGCGCCACTAAATCACGATTACTGCGTCATCAGCTTAAGTGATCTTATGACGCCGTGGGAGCTTATCGAAAAAAGGCTTGCGGCAGCGGCGATGGGTGATTTCTGCATGGCAATCTATAATCCATCCAGCCACCACAGGGCAGATTATCTTAAGAAGACCTGTGACATTTTACAAAAAAACGGAGTGGAGCCGGAGAGAGCCTGTGGCTATGTGGAAAACATCGGAAGAGAAAACACAGCCTGTGAAGTCTGCACACTCGCAGAATTGCGGGAGCGTCAGGTAAATATGTTTACAACGGTATTTATTGGAAATTCAAGAACAAAAATCATAGGTGGGAAACTTGTCACACCGAGAGGGTATGTGCTGCCGGATCCGGCGGTTTAAAGTATGCTGTATTTTAATTTGCATGTGACAATCGTGTAAACAGGAGAAAGAAATTCATGAATAAAATTCTTATTTTTTCAGGAACAACAGAAGGACGCATGTTAGCACAGACATTGTCTGAAAATAGAATCCGCTGTATTGTTTCCGTGGCAACAGAATATGGTGAGATCGTCATGCCGGAGATGGAAGGAGTTACGGTTCATAAAGGCAGGATGGATCTGGAGAAAATGCAGAAGTTCATCGCACAGAGTGGGGTGGCAGCGGTGGTGGATGCAACGCATCCGTTTGCAACGGCAGTTTCGGAAAACATCAGGGAAAGCCTGAAAAATACGGAGATTCCGTATATCCGGCTGCAGAGGGAGACTTCGGATATTGCATTAAATAAGGATACAATACAGGAAAATCACTCAGATGTGATGCTGTGCAGTGACACCACAGAATGTGCAGATTTCTTAAGCTCCACAGATGGAAACATCCTGCTCACGACCGGGAGCAAAGAGCTTGCTGCGTACAGTCGGAAGGAAGCGTTAAAAGACCGCCTGTTTGTCCGTGTATTGCCGGGATTGGAGAGCATATCTCTCTGCGAGCAGAACGGCATCTGTGGAAAACAGATCATTGCGATGCAGGGTCCTTTTTCATTGGAGATGAACCGCGCACTGATCAGACAGTTTGATATAAAGTATCTGGTCACAAAGGAGAGTGGCAGAACCGGTGGATTTCTGGAAAAAATAAAAGCTGCCGAGGCAGAAGGAATCACTGCCTGTGTGATTGGCAATCCGGAAAAACAAAACAGTGGTGATACATTTACACAGGTGTGCAGAAAAATTTCCAAAATTACAGGAAAAACAATAAAAAACCAGATCGCCCTCATCGGAACCGGTATGGGAAATGAGCAGACGCTCACGATGGAAGCGGCAGAAAAAATCCGGGAAGCAGATTACATTTTTGGAGCAGAACGGCTGCTCCGGACAACAAAAAATGAGCAGGCAGTCCGTTATCCCTACTATCTTGCAGCGGATATCGTCCCGGAGCTGGACCGGTTATCCGGCTGCGGGGTAAAAGTGGTCATTCTTTTTTCCGGTGATACCGGTTTTTACAGCGGATGCGGGAAACTATATGAAACACTGAAGGGCAGAAGTGACAGCAGTGTGCGTATCTATCCCGGAATTTCATCGGTATCTTATCTGGCAGCATTGACCGGGGACAGTTATCAGGATGCGGCTATTTTAAGTATTCATGGACACGGAGCGGATTCAGAGTGGATCGGAAATCTGACAGAAACAATTCGTTTTTCCGAAAAAACATTTTTGCTCATGTCCGGAAAAGAGGATGTACAAAAACTTGGCAGACTGTTACAGAATTATCATTTGCAGAACTGCACGGTACTTGCAGGTTTTCAGTTGTCCTATCCGCAAGAGAAAGTTTTGGCATTAACGCCGGAAGCATGTGAGCATGTGGAAGAAACCGGATTATATATATGTCTCATCCTAAATCCGGATGCAGAAAAAAAGGCAGTTACCTGTGGGATGCGGGATGAGGAATTTTTGCGGGATAAAGTTCCGATGACGAAAGAAGAGATAAGAGCGTTGTCCATCTGCAAATTGCATTTAAAAGAGGATTCCGTCTGCTATGATATCGGAAGCGGAACAGGTTCTGTCGCGGTGGAAATCGCAAAAAGAAGTGGGCAGATCCAGGTTTTTGCGATAGAAAAAAAGCCTCTTGCACTGGAACTGATCCAGAAAAATATCGAGAAATTCGCTCTGCCGAACATTCAGGTAATCGCCGGTGAGGCACCGGACTGTCTTAAGACAGAAGAACGGAGTGAGCATCCGACACATGCGTTCATCGGTGGAAGCAGTGGCAGATTAAAAGAAATCTTAGATGTTTTATATAAAAAAAATCATGCAATGAGGATTGTGATCAATTGCATCAGTTTAGAGACGATCAGTGAACTGACATTGCTAAAAACAGACAGCCGTATCACGAATCTTGAAATCATTCAGGTGCAGGTATCCCGTGCGAAAACAGTCGGCGGTTATCATCTGATGCAGGGCGAAAATCCAATCTACATCTGCTCTTTTGATTTTACCGGGGAGGTATCTTAAATGGGATTGAAAATACCTAAAGTTATGATCGCAGCGGTAAAAAGCGGCAGTGGAAAGACAACCGTCACATGTGCTTTTTTAAAACAGTTATTATGCAGGAAAAAACATCCGGTGTCCTTTAAGTGTGGACCGGATTATATTGATCCGATGTTTCATGAACAGGTGTTAAAAATTCCATCCAAAAATTTGGATACATTTTTTTCGGATGCATTACAAATACAGGCATTGTATGAGATGGAACTACCGGGGCATGATATCGCAGTGTTAGAAGGTGTTATGGGACTTTACGATGGACTTGGCGGTATCAGGGAGGAAGGTTCTTCTTACCATGTGGCTAAGACACTGGATGTCCCGATTATTCTGGTAGTGGATGCGCGTGGCATGGGAAAATCTGTGATTCCGCTTATTGCAGGATTCTTACAATATGATGAGAAGAAGCTGATCAAAGGTGTGATCCTAAACCGGACAAGTAAAATGTTTTTTGATACCATTGCACCATTGATCGAAGAAGAACTTTCGATAAAAGCACTGGGATGTATTCCAAATGAAAAAGAGTTGACATTAGGTTCCAGACATCTTGGATTGATTCTGCCGGAAGAAATGAAAGAACTGAATTTTCAGCTGGAAAAAGCCGGACAATTGTTGGAAAAATATGTGGATGTCGATGCGATGATCGGGATTGCGGAAAGTGCTTTGTGGGAAAAAGAAGAAACAGTAACAGAAGAAGTAAAGCCGGAAGAAAAAGAAAATTTAGAAGAAAAAGCGTATTCTGGGAAAGTTACAATTTTTTCTCAGGCAATTTCCAGTGGAAAAAATAAATTATATGATAGAGAGAACTCCGGTACAAATATAATACCGCCCCGCATTGCAGTGGCGAAAGACGAAGCATTCTGTTTTTATTACCGTGACAACTTAAGAATGTTGGAATATTATGGTGCAGAATTGGTCTATTTTTCACCGCTGCATGATAAAACGCTTCCAGACAACATCCACGGCTTACTGTTAGGCGGCGGCTATCCCGAATTATATGCCAAACAGCTTGCGGAAAATGAGAGTATGCGAAAGTCGATCAAAGAAGCGTTGGAACAGCAGTTACCTTCCCTGGCAGAATGTGGGGGATTTATGTATCTGCATGACACGCTCACGGACAGGGAGGGAACAACTTATCAAATGGCAGGTGTGATCCCGGCAGAGTGTCAGTACACGGGAAAACTGGTACGTTTTGGTTATGTGGAAGTACAACTTCCGCAAGGGCTCACGGAGAAGGGAACAGCGGAAAGATCGGAACCGGAAAAAATAAAGGCGCATGAGTTCCACTATTTCGACAGCACAGCGAATGGAGAGGATTGCATTGCAACAAAACCGGTGACCGGAAGAAGCTGGAAGTGTATTCATGCATCGGACGATCATTTCTGGGGCTTTCCACATCTGTATTATCCGTCAGATCCAAAGTTTGTGAAATGGTTTTTGGAAAGAACAGAAAAACACATTTGAGATTGCAAAAAAAACATGGGTGTGCTAACATGGATAAGGCTTTAGACCGCTATATCATTCATGCGGTGTGGAAGCGTAAAAAAATGACAGTTTCATAGAGAAGACAGTTGGTGCCAGCCGGTTTTGTTAAGACCAGACTGGTTAAAAGGGAAACAGGTGTGATTCCTGTACGATCTCGTCACTGTGATAAGGGAGTGCAGATTCTTTTTCCGCATGGAAAGCCACTGGTGCATGGCACTGGGAAGGCAGAATCTGTATGAGGATCTTTCAGCCAGGAAACCTGCCAATCGTCTGGTACAGGGAAATGAATTCCCAGATCACGAGTAATTGGTCGTACTGTTTAGAGGGCTTTCTGACAAAAAGCCTGATTTTCATTGACTTTTTACTCCGTTCAGGACATCTGACCGGAGTTTTTTATTGTCTGTTTCCGTAAGGATTGGATAATAAATTTTTCTTTGTGTACAGATCTCTATGAAGCAGAAGTAAATCACAAAGAGGAGAAAAAAATGAAGAAAAAAACACTTGCACTTGTTCTTGCGTTTACAATGACAGCAGCTCTTTTTACAGGCTGCGGAAGTAAGAACGAGACAGAGACAACACAGCCACAGACAGAAACAGCTGCTGAGACAGAGAGTGAAGAGGTCGATGATCAGGCCGCAGCAGACGAAGTTGCAACACTCATCGATGCCATCTATGTGCAGACCAGAAATGAGAACACAGATGAGCAGTGTGCAGCAGCAAAAGCAGCATGGGACAAATTGACAGACGCTCAGAAAGAGCTGGTCGAGGGAGAAAATGCAGATCCGGATTACTTCGGAAGAGATACAGGAGATGCATCCAAGGATGATCCTTTGAATGAGGACGGAATTGGTGAGAACGAGCTCTTAGTTGTAAGCTTTGGTACATCCTTCAATGACAGCAGGGCAGAGGATATCGGTGGTGTGGAAAAAGCACTGCAGGAAGCAAATCCGGACTGGTCTGTAAGAAGAGCTTTCACAGCTCAGATCATCATCAACCATGTACAGGCAAGAGATGGTGAAAAAATTGACAATGTAGAACAGGCACTCGACAGAGCAGTAGAGAATGGTGTAAAAAATCTCGTTGTACAGCCAACTCATTTAATGCATGGTGCAGAGTATGATGAACTCGTAGATGCATTAGACGGATACAAAGATAAATTTGAGACAGTTACGATCGCTGAACCGTTACTTGGCGAAGTTGGAAGTGATGCAACTGTTGTCAATGAAGATAAAGCAGCCGTTGCAGAAGCTATCACAGCAGAGGCAGTAAAGACAGCAGGTTTTGATTCCTTAGAGGCAGCAAAAGAAGATGGTACAGCATTTGTATTCATGGGACATGGTACTTCCCATACTGCAAAAGTAAGCTACAGCCAGATGGCTGCCCAGATGGAAAAATTAGGTTATGACAACGTATTCATCGGAACAGTAGAAGGTGAGCCGGAAGAGACAGCATGTGAGAACGTGATCGCAGCAGTAAAAGAAGCAGGATACACAAAAGTGATCCTTCGTCCTTTAATGGTCGTAGCCGGAGATCACGCCAACAACGATATGGCTGGCGATGATGATGATTCCTGGAAGAGCCAGTTTGTTGCAAGCGGTAACTTTGAAAGCGTTGACTGCCAGATCGCTGGACTCGGCGGAATCGATGCTATCCAGCAGATTTATGCAGCCCATACAAAAGCAGCCATCGAATCCCTCGGTTCTGCTATGCTTTCTTCCGCAAGTAAGAGTGAAGCTCTTGCAGACGGAACATATTCTGCAAAATTCGACACTGACAGCGGTATGTTTCATGTGAACGAAGTCTATGACGGACGTGGAACACTTATGGTAAAGGATGGCAAAATGACACTTCACATTGTGATGCCATCCCAGAACATTGTAAATCTTTTCTTAGGAACAGCAGAAGATGCACAGAAGGATGGAGCAAAACTGATCCAGCCAACAACAGAAGAAGTTACATACTCTGATGGTTCCAAAGAGGAAGTTTATGCTTTTGACGTTCCGGTAGAAGCATTAGATCAGGAGTTTGACCTTGCACTGATCGGAACAAAAGGAAAATGGTATGACCATAAGGTCAGTGTTTCGGATGCAAAAGCAGAGTAAGCTGGTGTAAAAAACATATAGGATATTTAATTCAGTCATTGACTGGCAAGGTAGACTATTAAAAAAGAATATATGTTTGACATGGAAGAGATTGAATGTTAGTATATTTATATAAAAGTGCTACCGATAGATGGTTAGCCTGAAATAGTAGATTACAAAAGTAACCGCCAAGTTTTGATATGTACCCCTTTTACTGGACATCCAGTGAAAGGGGTATTTTTATGCGTTAC
>OGGH01002101.1_pt1 | contig 10511 bp, 13 predicted proteins | sample 1571161 | NCBI WGS metagenome assembly OGGH01 (sample SAMEA2582053, study PRJEB24529) | metagenome | biome: Human gut stool | place: China | collected 2011 | reverse complement strand
TGGATTTTTCTTTGTCCGGCTTGATATTTCCGGCAGGGTCACGCCTGATGAAAATGTTATCCATCATCCACCGAAGAACAGGGTGTCCGTTGTGGGCAAGGGTCTGTTCCAGAGTCAGTTTCATCAGTTCTTTGGTCGGTGGCGACATATCTTTATATCCTTGTCCAAATTGTACCATTGTAAAACCCAGTCCCTCAAGGTTCTGCGACATCTGCACTGCACCCCAGCGGTCAAATGCAATCTCTTTGATATGAAATTTTTGACCCAGTTCATCAATGAAATTTTCGATAAAACCATAGTGAACCACATTGCCCTCCGTAGTTTTCAGATAGCCCTGCCGTTCCCAAATATCATATGGAACATGATCACGCCTTACACGGAGAGGCAATGTTTCTTCCGGCAGCCAGAAGTATGGCAAAATGTAATAATGTTCATCATCTTCAGTAGGTGGAAAGACAAGCACGAAAGCTGTAATATCCGTAGTGGAAGATAGGTCGAGTCCACCGTAGCAGATACGACCTGCAAGCATCTCTTCATCAAATGATACCTTGCATTTGTCCCATTTTTCCATCGGCATCCAACGGACAGCCTGTTTTACCCATTGATTGAGTCTAAGCTGTCGGAAAGCGTTTTCTTCTCCCGGTGTTTCCTTTGCAGAATTACACGCAGCCACCACCTTATCCATACCGATTGTCTTATCGAGTGATGGATTTGCTTTTTTCCAAACCTTCGGATCCGTCCAGTCCTCCGATTCATCTGCACCATAGATAACCGGATAGAAAGTCGGATCATGCTTTCTGCCCTCCAGAATGTCCTTTGCCTTTTGATGAACTTCATAGCAGATTGAATTTGTGTCCGTTCCGGCTGTGGTAATCAGGAAATACAAAGGCTGCATTCTGGCATCGCCGGAGCCTTTGGTCATAACATCAAACAGCTTTCGGTTCGGCTGCGTGTGAAGTTCATCGAACACGACCCCATGGATGTTGAAGCCATGTTTGGAATAAGCTTCAGCGGAAAGTACCTGATAAAAGCTGTTTGTTGGTGTGTATACAATTCTTTTTTGTGCAGTAAGTATCCGGACTCTTTTCATCAAAGCCGGACACATACGAACCATATCTGCGGCAACGTCAAAAACAATCGAGGCTTGCTGTCGGTCTGCGGCACAACCATAGACCTCCGCTCGCTGTTCTCCGTCACCACAAGTTAATAGCAGAGCGACGGCAGCTGCAAGCTCACTCTTGCCATTTTTTTCGGAATTTCAATATATGCTGTATTAAACTGACGATATCCATTCGGTTTCAGAATGCCGAACAGGTCACGGATTATCTGTTCCTGCCAGTCCAGCAGTTCAAATTTCTTTCCCGCCCATGTGCCTTTGGTATGGCTGAGGCACTCAATAAAAGAGACGGCATAGTCTGCCGCCTTTTTGTTATACTTGGAATCTTCCGCCATAAAGCGTGTTGGTTTAAATCTTGCCATTGCATCACCTCCCTCAACAAAAAAGACCTGCCAAAAAGCAAGTCTGTATCATTTATTTTTATGCCCCGGTGGGCTTTTTTGTAATTGAGATTCTATTCCCATTGTAACCATGTTACCATACAAATTCAAGGATAGCAAGCGGCTAAATGAACAGAAAAAATGTCGAAATTTCTACGGTTTCTTGTGTACCATACACGAACAAAAATCAGGTGTACGACCGCCAGAGCCTTTCGGCTCCGGCTCGTGGAATTCGGTTTTGGAAAAATCAGTTGTACTGTTTCAGTAGGATCGCCAGTGCAGTTTCGGTTTCTTCATCCTCCGGCGGAATATCCATGCCCCGGTCAAAATTGAACACCGTTTTGCCATTCCGCCGCAGGGAGATTTTCGAGGCTCTGCCTTCCTCATATCCAAAAATGGAAGGCTCCTCGTAATGTTTCACCCAGTAGTGAAAAGTGCTTGTTCCTACCTGAATTGTTCCTTCTGTCCACATTGTTTTTTCCTCCAGTTTTCGTTGTTTTTGCCATTCGGCATGATGTATATTACCATAAACCAAAGGAGAAGTCAACGAAATTTCCGGCATATTCTGCACAAAGAGGAAGGCAGAAAATTGTGTATGATACCAACCAAAAAAGCAAGCCCCACGTTGCCCTGTGTGGGGCATTTGTGGGAAAGGGAAAACCACTTGGAGGAAACAAAACCACGCCGGACAAGGGCAACACAGCGGCTGTACGAGCCGCAGCCCCTTTCGGGGCTTTGGCCTTGGGCTATGGGTTTTGGATTACCGTCCGGTCTGGCACACCTAACAGGTGCCCGTCCCCTCTGTCCCTTCGGGACATCTCCCCACCCCGTGGGGAGTCACCCATTCAAATTCGCAGGCGTTTTCGTACTCCTCATCGAAAAGGGCATCGTCATCGATTTCCTTTTCCGTAAAGTTAATGCCGTCGATTTCCTCAAAGGTCGTTCCGTTTTCCTCGGCATCTGCCTTTGCAAGGCTTTCTGCGTTTTCCTCAACCCATGCAGTGAACTCCTCGTTGTCCATCCTGTCCTCGTTTTCAATCTCCAGTTCGTATTCGTAGTCCGCATCGAACCAGGTGATGACCGCCTTTGTGATTTCGGTTCTTTCGTTCCAGTCCGTTCTGTTTGCCATTGCTCTTGCCTTTGCGATTCCGTATGCTATCATTGTGTTTTTCCTCCGTTTTTTTGGTTGTTTTCCCTTTCGGTAACTGTATATTACCATACCTTTCGGCGTATAGCAAGCGGCTAAATGTACAGAACATAAGGCGATATTTCCGCTGTATATTTGGTGGATCTGACACTGGATAAACTTGCTTTTCTATGGTAAAATACAGTACAATGAAAAAGGCATCTCGGAAAATCGCAGCCACCAACCAAGCCCCGCACAGTTCGTCTGTGTGGGGCTGATTTTGGCTTTGGGCAAGTTTTTCGGCAAGTGCTCTGAAAGCCCACACAGGGCAAACAGGGCGGTTACATGGGGAACTTTCGGTGCATTACAGACAGGATTTTCTCCTGTTCCTCCGTGGAAACGCCGATGCTTTCCAGTGCCTGCCGAATACCGCAGTCCGGGCAAATGGGCATTTGGTTGTCCGTTCTGGAAAGTGCCGGAACACCGGAGTAGGGCTTTCCGCAAAGTGGGCAGATTGCCGAAACTGGCTTATCCGTTTTCATGGTGGTACACCTCCCGTTCGCTGATGTCCATGGCTTTCCGCAGGTGTTTTAGGTCAAAGCCGAACTGGCGGTATCCGTCCACACAGGTGCGGATGTAGGCAGAAGTGGGAATGCCCAGTTTCCGTTCCTCGTGCATGATGTACACAAAGGCGGTCAGCTTTTTCCCGGTTTCTGCAAGGGGAAGTTCCAGTTCCGTTTTGTAGTAGAAATGAGGATACCCTTCATAGCGGTCAAGGGCAAGTTCATCTCGTTCCGACACCGACCAGACTGCCGCCGGAACGGTACAGCCCTGTTTGGGCTCGATGGTCAGATAGGAGCCGGTCTTGCTGCCTTTGAACAGCAGCTGGTAATTTGGGATCTCCGCAGTCCCCACAATTCTGGCATCCGGGCAACGGAACTGCATCTGTTTCACGTTCAAATTGCTGCCGTAGGCAAGGTAAAACTTTTTCATGCAATCAAATCCTTTCTGAAAGGGATACCCTTTCACCACCATAAGACCGCCGAAGCGGTCTGGTGTAGCTGGTAGCAAAAGGCTGTCCCTTTATCTGCCGAACCGGAAAGCGGCATCGCCATCAAGGTTCTTGGTAAGAAAATTTCTCGCAGTGGCGAACTCCTCGCCGACCAGTCCCAGCCGAATCAGCCATGTTCGCATGGCGAATTTCGGGTTTTCCGTTTGCTGTGGTTTCGGACTGGCGGTTCGCAGTCCCTTTGCCATTTCGGAAAGGGCAAGGCAAAGTTGTATGTAGCTTTTCAGCTGTCCGGCATGAAGTCCGTTTTTCCTGCCGTTGGCAGGCTTGTCGAATTGAAATAACCGGAATTCAATTGTGCCTTTTGTAAAAGTTGCGTGATAGTTCAGCATGTGGTATCGGCTGTCGTTGTAGTGCTGATTTCTGCCGTAATTTGCACCGTTCGCCGTATACCAGATGTCTGCGAACTGTGCCATGTTGGTGGGCTTTTTCCGGTTCAGTTGTTCGATGAATTGGGGATTGACCGTTCTGCAATATCGGTTCATTCTGCCTTGGTCGATTTTCAGGGCATCTGCAATCAGCCGTTCGTGGCTCGCCATAAGGTTGGCGAGGTTTCGCAGGGTTTGCGGTGTGTGTCCGTTGGCACCGATGTGAATGTGTACTCCGGCTCCGATGCCTGCATGGCTGATTGCACCAGCTTTTCTGAGTTTGCGTACCAGTTCCTGCAAGGTTTCAATGTCCTCGTATTTCAGAATCGGCGTGACCAGTTCGCACTTTTCGGCATCGCATCCTGCAATGCTGACGTCTTTCTGGAATTTCCATTCTCTGCCCTGTGCATCCCAAGCCGACCAAGTGCTGTAGCCGTTTCGGCTGGCGGTGTATTCGTATCTGCCTGTGCCGAAATGGTCGGCGGCAAGTCTGGCAGCTCGTTCTCTGGTGATGTGGTTCATCTCAATCTCCACGCCGATGGTCTGCTTTTTCAGGTTTTCAATCTGTCTTTCTGTTTTAGCGTTCATAATGTTTTCCTCCGTAGTTTCGGGCTTTTTCCCTTTTGTTGTAACCATATTAACTCTAAACGGAGGAGATAGCAAGTGGCTAAATCTACAGAAAATGAGGTCAAAAGATTGTGTAGAATACACGCTTGCAATTCTTGCGATTGTATGGTAACATACCGTACAATGGAGGAGGTGCCGCCTTATTTTTTCGCCTCGGATACGGTCTGGAAACTGTCGATTTCGGGAATCAGAGCAAGGGAAGAACCGTTTTCCCACCGCATATGAATAGAACCCGCATCGTCAATATGCGTGACCTCACCGACTGTTCCGGGAAGAACCGGATATGTTTCATTTCGCATAGAAATCAGCTGTAATTTTGTCCCTTCTGGATACTGCTTTCAGAGTTGCTCCAGATACGATTTACTCGGAAATTGCATCAGTATCACCAACCTTTCTGAATGCGGAATTGCCGGACAGATGCCGAAGAATGACCTTTCTTGCCGCCTTGAATTCTGCACCCACCATTCCCAGACGAATCAGGAAACACCGCATGGTGTACTTGGGATTGTCGGAAGTGTCCGGCTTGCGGTTGATGCGGCTCTGGTTCTTGGCAAATTCGCAGAGCATGGAAATGAAGGTGCAGTAGGCATCTGCATCACCATCCTGTTCGACCGTGAACCACGGAAATTCCACCTTTTCATCCGAGGAAATGATGTCCAAACAGTCGGTTTGAAAAGCAGCATGAAAAAGGGCAGCCTTGTTTTCGCAGAGCTGCCGGAGATTGCCAAGTGTATGCTCCGTGAAGAAATCGGCTGGCATCTGTACCGTCAAGCCCTTGGATTCCGGTTCTGTGGTGTCCGGAACAGCATAGCCCTGATTTGCCAGTTCGGCAAGAAGCCGTTCTGTTTCCTTATGGTCGGCTTGGTCACTGATTTCCAGATCACCGGACTTGGTAACGGTGTAGCATTCCCCGATTTTGTAAGTACAGGTGGGCATATACTGATATTCTGCCGTTGTTCCAATGATCGTGGCTATCGCCCACGCCAGTTTCTTTCGTTCATTTCCAGCCAATCCAAATTTAATTATCATATGTTTTCCTCCCGATTTTCGGTGATTTGCCTTTCGGCAGTACATATGTTAACTCTTTTTTCCACAGATAGCAACTGTGAGATGTGTAGAATGTTTCGGCTGTCATTTGTAACAGATCACAAATCTGCCCAGACGATTCCGGCAAGCACAAAAACAGCTACATTCAGACAGATGCCATTCCCCCAAAGGCGGTACTCTGCTGCATCACGATATGGATCTTGCAGCCATTTCTGTACCATCTTTCGGCTTTTGGGACGGCTCTCCGGTTTTACCGCTTTTCGGTATTCTTCAAAAATAGCTGCCCATCGGTCGATTTCTTCTTCTGTGGGATTTTCCGATGCCAGGTCACTGCACCACTGATCCGGAAATCCCTGCAGTCTTGCACATTCCTGCGGTGTCAGTCTGCGAACCGCATAACCGCTGGAAACGATACTGGGGTCTTTGTGGTCCCGTGCCAGCAGTGTAGGGGTCGTTTCCCGAAATGCACCGCTGAAATTTCCCGTAGAAGCAGCATACACTGCATGATGGTCGGTAGCATTCAAAGTGAAAGCGACCTCTTTGTTGACACCGCCGCCCTGCGGTCCGTTTTGGTCAGACCGACCAATCATTGAGCCCTGCAAAGCATAACTTTCCAGCACAGCAATACCGCCTTGGTTTTTTGCTGGTGACTGATCGCTGGTGTCCAAAGTACGGGAAGTATCTGCCTCATAAATGCCACTGTGCGGATTACCGGAAAGCATGGCATTGCTGGAAAAGGAACTGATGCCGTATGCTTTCGGCTGAAACACAGTCTGGTCATTGTTGCAGGACAGCGTAGCAGATTTGTTTTCCTGTATCAGACTGCCTTTTCCGCCGCCGGCTTTTCCACAGCGAATCTTCAGTGTTTTCGGCGTATCCATCAACAGCGGAACATTTCCGTCGCCGGTTCCGCATCTGGAAGTCAGTGTCTGTACTTTTCCGCTCTCAGAGATCTGAAGCCGGCTGTCAGCAGGATGATTTTCCAATACACAAGGCGGATGATGGGCTTCTGCCCGAAGGGTGGCAGTTCGTTCTTTCAGAATGTCTATGCGTTCTCCGCCCTGGTCACACAAGCACAAGCCTGCCGTTCCAAAGCTGTCCGCAGCACTTCCGGCAGCTCTTTGCCACGCACGGAGGCTCTCCGCAGAATACCCTGACAAGCCTTCGGACTCAAATAGTATTTTTCCGGCACTTGCTCCGTCAAAATCTGCGACAAGAAAGATCCGTTTTCTTCGCTGGGGCACTCCCCAGTATTGTGCATCAAGAACTCGCCATGCGAGGGAATAGGATTCTGCCAGAATCTCTCCGGCTTTTGTCCATTTTCCCGCAGGTCGAGGAATTGAAATGCTGCTGTCTTTGACCGAACAGATGGCTTCGAGGACACAGCGGAAATCTTCTCCGCCGTTAGAGGAAAATGCTCCGGGGACGTTTTCCCAGACGATGTATCTTGGGTATTTACCATTGCTTGCACACCTCATTTCTCGGATGATACGGATTGCTTCGTGAAACAGAGAAGAACGGCTGCCGTTCAGACCGGTTCGTTTTCCGGCGATGCTCATATCCTGGCATGGACTGCCAAAGGTGATGATGTCCACAGGCGGCAGCTTTGCACCATGCAGTCCGCTGATATTGCCGAAGTGTTGCACCTGCGGCAGCCGTTTCTCTGTCACACGAATAGCAAACGGTTCAATTTCAGAAGACCAGACAGGCACAATGCCTGCCAGCAGTCCGGCAAGCGGAAAACCGCCGCTGCCGTCAAAGAGGCTGCCAAGGGTGAGCGGTTTATTCATCAGGCTTTTCCACCTCTTTCACCAGTTCAGAGTATGCGATCTGCTTCCCGTCACGGATAACATACACACCATCGGCATTTCCCGTATCTTCCACATACCGGCGAAGAATCACCGAGGCATATTTTTCATCCAGTTCCATGGTGTAACAGATGCGATTCATTTGTTCGCAAGCCATCAAAGTAGAACCACTGCCGCCAAAGGTGTCCATTACCACGCCATTTTCCTGCGTAGAATTGCCGATGGGATAGCCAAGCAAGTCCAGCGGTTTGGAGGTGGGGTGATTGGCATTTCGTTTCGGCTTGTCGAAATGCCAGATGGTCGTCTGCTTGCGGTCGGAATACCAGTGATGCTTGCCATTCTGCATAAAGCCATACAGCACAGGTTCATGCTGCCACTGATAATCCGAGCGTCCCAGCACAAGGCTGTCTTTTACCCAGATGCAGCAGCCTGCAAGATGAAATCCGGCATCAATGAATGCTTTTCTGAAATTCAGCCCTTCGGTATCTGCATGGAATACATAGGCAGAGCCGCCTTTTTCCAGATGTTCTGCCATTCGCTGAAAGGAGGACAGCAGGAATGTATAAAACTCCTCGTTCTTCATGCTGTCATTCTGTATGGTCAAACCGCTGGCACTCTTAAACGAAACGCCATAGGGCGGATCGGTCAGAATGAGATTTGCCTTGGTGTCACCCATGAGAGCAGATACATCTTCCGCAGATGTGGCATCACCGCACATCAGCTTGTGTCTGCCAACTGTCCAAATATCGCCACGCTGTACAAAAGCTGCCTTTTCTAAGGCAGCGGACAGGTCGAAGTCATCTTCTTTTGCCTCGCTGCCTGCATCCGCACCCAGCAGCTCTGTCAGTTCCTTTTCATCAAATCCGGTCATGGAAAGGTCGAAGCCGAGCTCCTGCAATTCCTGCATTTCAACGGACAGCAGTTCTTCGTCCCAGCCAGCATCTAACGCCATCCGGTTGTCGGCAAGAATATACGCTTTCTTCTGTGCTTCGGTCAGATGGTCGGCATACACACAGGGTACTTCTGCAATACCTTCTTCCTTTGCCGCCATGATGCGTCCATGTCCTGCCAGCACATTGTATTCCCGGTCGATAATGACCGGATTGACGAATCCAAACTCACGAAGGGAAGAGCGAAGTTTCAGGATCTGTTCCTTGTTGTGCGTTCTGGCGTTATTGGCATAGGGTACTAACTTGTTGATGTCAACAAGCTGAAATTCTGTGGTTGTGGTCATGCTCCATTCCTCCGCTTCAAAACTTTCTGTAAGCCTTTTCTGGCATCCAGCACTTTTCCGCTGACCGCCTGTCCCTTGATTGTGCGGTATTGCTGTTTGGTCATCTTCTGGCGATTGGCTTTCAGATCTCGCCAGAACTGGGTATCTGCTTTCATGCTGCCTCACTTTCTGCTGCTCAGAAGCTGTTCCATCAAATCATCCTGCGGTGTACCGTCAAATTTGGTCGTACAGTTCTGTTTCACAATATCGAAAATCTCATACCAGAGCAAGTTTGCCTGTTTCTGAAATGTCTGGCTCATCTGCACAAACGGAGAGGCAATAACGCCGCCCGTGGTCGGATGCTTTCCCAGCAGTCCATAGGTACTGAGGGCTTCTTCACACTGTACAAATCGGGCAAATGCCTGCGAATAGCTTTCCAGCAGCCGTTTGTTGACGTGCTTTTCACAGCCACGCTGTTTCAGCCAGAGCCACGTTTCTTTGTACACAATGTCTGCTCCCAGCGGTTTTCCGTTCTTCTGCTGGGCAGACAAGTACGCACTGGGGCTTGGCATATCCGCACCGGTCAAATCAGCGGCATCGTCCAGATCAGCTGCGTCCAATTCCGGAGCATGAAATTCTATAACATCTGCATCTTTGCCCTCTGCGATCTTGTCAGAGAGTGCTTTCGGCTTATCGCCTGCACGAACTCGTCTGCCGCCTCTTCTTGTACCGTCCTTTGCCATCTGATTTCACCTGCCTTTTGAGAGAAAAATAGCCGAAACTGCGTAGGTTTCGGCTTGTTTGCATATTTCCGGGGTTAATCCCCCGTTTGAACCTTGGTTTTTGTGCGTGAGAGGGAACGCCGGTCTGTAAAAAATTCACAATTAGAGATTTTTATCCCCCACCGGCAGCATTTCAGACACAATCAATACCGATAGACGGGATTTTGGTCTTCCGTCCATGTCTTGCGGTCATGGCAGGACTTGCAAAGAGCCTGCCAGTTGCTTTCATCCCACATCAGATGCGGATCACCACGGTGAGGAATGATATGGTCGACCACGGTCGCTGCCGTGAACCGTCCCTGTGCTTTGCACCGCACACACAAAGGATGCCGGCGGAGGTACGCTTTGCTGAGCCGCTGCCACTTGCTGCCGTAGCCACGCTTGGTGGCAGACGGTCGGTCTGGGTGCAGGGGCTGATGCTCTGCACAGTACAAGCCGTCTGTCAGGTTCGGACAGCCGGGGTGCTTGCAAGGTTTCAGTGCCTTCCTCGGCATAAGGTTCACCTCCGGATACAAAAAGCCGCCTCGGATGATTCCATGGCGGCTCTCGTTTTATTCTTTGCTATGGTACAGTATAGCATACCATAAAGCTCTTATCAAGTCTTATGAACTCTGATGAACTCTTAACTTTTCGAGTGCTTTATTGTGGAGATAGTAAATATGCTGTACGCTATAGTCTAATTCACTTGCCACCACTTTCCATGGCTTAAACTCCAGATACCGTTTTGTAAGAAGATCACGGGCATCTGCATCTGTGACCTTCTGAATCTGTCTCCGCATTTCATGCATCAAATGTTGAAGTTCCATTTTGGTTTCTTCGATTTCTTCTTCCAATGACAAAATTTTTTCTACAGCAATTTCCATCTTGTGTGGTTCTGGAGAAACTGTTTTAGGGGAATCTCCACCTTTTCCACCCATGCCCTCAGCAGATTGTCGTATGCCTTTTCCAGCCGGTCACGGAAACTGGCGAGGCGG
>OGGH01002085.1_pt1 | contig 10571 bp, 3 predicted proteins | sample 1571161 | NCBI WGS metagenome assembly OGGH01 (sample SAMEA2582053, study PRJEB24529) | metagenome | biome: Human gut stool | place: China | collected 2011 | reverse complement strand
ATAAATCCTTATCGATTGCATAGCAGAATCTTTTATCCATATCATGAAGAATTGCTGAATATTCCATAATTTTTTCCTTCCTTTAGACCGGCAGAATTGAACCGTTCAAGGCAACAGTCAACGCCACAAAGTATTACTGGATTGCTGATATAGCTCGAAAAAAGCGTTTTTTCCTTCTTGATTATAATTCCTTTTTATTATGCTGCACAAGTCACAAAACGATAAAAAGGTCTCCGTTTCTACTTGTTCCGTTTGGGCAACGGAGCTGTAATAGATTTTTTCTTCTTCAACTGTAAAAGGTGGGCGCTTACGCTCCCACCTCCACACTTTTATTCAATTACTATGTCAGATATTTATTCTTCTGAACCACTCTTTTTCCTTACATAGAATATGGCTCCAATAACAATCAGCATAATACAGATACCTATAATAATGATTATCGTATTATTCCATGTATATTTTGAAGTGCTGTCATCTGTCTTAGACGCAGGAATGGTTTCATCAGCTTTGTTGTCTGCCTGACCGTTATCACTCATAATCTTGGCATCAACAACAATCGTGTAATCTGATGCGTGGGTAAATTCAAGTTCCACATTTCCATCCGCATTAATTTGTCCGGCGCTGATAAATTCCAATTCTCCGGTCTGTTCATTGTAGTAGAACAGGTTCGCATACAGTCCTGCATTCTTTGATTCCATGTTGACGGTCAGTGTGGCTGTAAATCCAAACTCTCCGTCATAAGCAAGAGTCAGATTCAAGGAAGAACGTTCCCCGGTCACGTTGTTGATCACATCCACAGGAATGGATTTTCCTGCGTCGGCTCCGACTGTCACATCAAAATCAATATCTCCGGCTGCATCAGTAATATCCTTTCCATAAATCTTCCAGGAAAGACCATTTCCCATATCCAGAACAAGTGTTGTATCTTTGCCCTTGATACTGTCAATTACATCTTTCGGTACTACAGTCGTTCCATTCATGACAACTGTTACTGTATCGCCTGACTTAGCTTCTTCAAGCTGTGGCTTGATAACATCCCAGCCTTCCTTGCCGCTGTCGTCCTTGATGTATGGCTTAATTGAATCTCCTTTTTCATTACCATTATCCGTATCAGGCTGTGGCTTCTGATTCTGATTACTATTGTCTGTGCCAGACTGCGGTTTCTGGTTTTGGCTGCCATTATCCTTGTTGCTGTTATCGGACTTAATCATAGCGATCGGCTGTGTGTAACTGTGTCCGCACTTGGAGCAGGTGTAGGTCATGATGCCTTCCTCTGTTGTCGTTGTAGCCTTCGTCACTTTTGATACATAGCTGTGTCCTGTTGCCGGAATATTCTCCGTGTAGCTGTCTCCACAAGAACAGGTATACGTCCTTACCCCTGCCTCTGTACAGGTTGCTTCCTTCGTAATGCTTCCCGTATAGTTGTGAGTGTGCTTTTCCTCCGGCAGCTTCGCAATGCTCTCTGTGTAGCTGCTGTTGCATCTGGTGCAGGTGTAGGTTCTGATGCCTTCCTCGGTTGTCGTTGGCTGCTTTGTTACGGTTACTTTATAATCATGTCCCAATGCTGCTAGCTCTTTTCCGGTACTCAGAAGTTTATCGCAGTCCGTACAATAGGTATCTCCTGCGTATCCGGTCTGCGTGCAGGTCGCTTCCCGCTGATTCCGTATTTCAGTGTGCGTGTGATCACATTCTCTTCTTGTAATCGTAATGCTTACACTTTCTGTCTCATAATTTCCCTTGTCAGCTCCTATATAAACCGCAGTCGCCGTCACAGTCACACCATCTGCAAGCACCGTGTCCTTATCTGCCTCCTGCCAGCTCCATCCTTCCTGAAGTGTAATATTGCCAACCTTCTTTGTGCTGTGTGCCGGTGTCATTGCAGCTTCCGGCATGTTTGGAGCTTTCGCTGCCTTATTGACCGTAACTGTTATTGTTCTAGTTACTGTATTGTAGTTGTTTGTGTCATCAGGTGTAAATACTGCCTGATAGCCTTTGTTGTTTACAGTCGGAATGATGTTCGTTCCTGTAAAGCTCCATGTTCCGGCAAGTGAATTGCCATCTACCCCTGTCACACTTCCGCCTGTTATATCTGAACTGGTAAGCGCAGCATCCGGATTGTATCCACGCTCTGCAACGGTTGGTACTGTTACAACTATCGGTGTTGCCTTGGCTACTGTGATGGCTGTTGTTCCGGTAAGTTCCGCGTAATGCGTACTGTCTGCCGGCTTGAATACCCAGCCCGCCTGTGTGGTTCCGGCTGCCGGTATCTCGTCCGGATTGCTCCATGAAAGAATACCTTCTATCATATCATCTGTACCGGTTTCCACAAAAACGGTATTTCCAAGTGTCAGCTTTGAAACCTTTTCCCCATAAGTCAGCGCATTGCTTCCATCTACGGATACGGTGTTTCCACGCTTAATCTCTACCGTCTTCTTATCTGTAATATTAATTGTCAGCGTGTATTCAACATTCTCATAGTTCTCCATCGAAGCTGTTACCGTGATAATTGCTGTCTTTCCAACCTTGGACGAATCTGCCTGATTTACTTTATAGGTCAGATTTCCGGCTGTATCGACTTTTACTTCACTTAAAAGCTGTTCTGTATCTGTCTTTTCAGCCGTATATATTGTAGTTCCCCTATCCGTCGGGAGCTTTCCTGCAATATCCACACCGATTGCCTTATCGTCTGAACCGGAAGCATACGCATAGCCGGACTGGGAAACCTTATAATACACGGTCTTTGCACCATTAGTGAAGTCGGTGTAGGTCAGGCTGTCCTGTGTGCAACTATCTGCGCTTGTGCCGTATTTTACGGTTGCGCCACTAGGCACGCCGGTGAGGGTGATCCCGTGCGGACTACCGTCATACACACCCTCATAAGCCACAGCCGAAATACCGCTGAAGCTCTTCTGCGTGAGTTTGACCTTGATCTGCGCCGTCACAGGTGTGCCGGGCTGCTCCACCTCGTTAGCAATCGAAGTAAGATCTAATGTTCCGGTGAGCGTCTGCTCCTCCAGCGTATTCGGATTATAACCATTCCATGTGACGGGGATCTTATCAAATGTTTTGCCGTCCTCCGTGGTGATCGTCACGGTTCCGGGTAGTCCCAGCTCTTCCAGCGCCGTTCCGTAGGGCTTGTCCGTAATGCCAGTCAGCGTATTGCAGTTCTTTACCGTACGCTTGACAACCGTTACAGTGTAGTCCTGAGTCAGCTCCTTGTAATTATTGGTATCTGTGGGAGTAAACACAATCGTGGTGGTCTTGCTGCCTGCGCTGTCCCAAGATTTAGCAGCACCTGCCTTGAAATCGAAGGTGCCTTCGCCGCTGCCGCCGGTGAGGGTTGCTTCACTGTTAACATAAACCGGCGCAGAAAGCGTCGGCCATTCGGTCACCACCGGATTGGCCTTCTGAATGGTATACTTTACGCTGGCGGTGGCAGCCTTATTGCCCTCGCCAACCGTGATGCTGGCGGTGTACTCGCCCGCTTTGGTGGGGAGCGCGTCGTTTTCCAATTTCTCTGGACCATACTTGCCCGTCTTTATGTAGCTGATGGTGATCTCACTCGCCGCCGGACCCTGCCAATCGCTGCTTGCAGTCACCGTGGCGGGTTTGCCTTCCCCGCTGTAGGTCAGCTCGGCGGGGGCCTTGATGGTCACGCTGCCGCCGTTTCCGTCGGTCAGATAGCAGCCCTCTGCCGTACACTTCGCGGTGATGGTCGCACCGCTGGCGCTGTACGTCCAGCTATGCTGATGCTGGGTCACGGTAAACGGCTCGCTGCAGCACTGATAGCCATTGCTGCACTGGACGAAAATGTGGTACTGATAGCTCTTGTCTACGGGCAGCCCGGAGATCGTGAGCGTCTTGCTCTTCTCGCCGGTATGCGTTGCAGTATTAACTTTTTTGAAACTCGTGGTCCAGTCGTTTTCTGATTCGTTAAACAGCTCCCACCAGTAGTAGTAGGTGACGTTCTCCGTTTCGGGCTCGGACGCGATTACCGCAGTCAGCGTGATATTGCCGTCCGTCGCAAACGCCGAGCTTCCGGTGTAGTTCGTATCGCTATTCGGATAGATCTTTTCGACCGCGAAGGGGGCTTTTTCAACGGTGACTTTTGACGGGATTGAATTGGCGTTGGGGAGCCATTCATTATCCGTTGTTTTTTTGTAAGCGTACCCCTTCGCCAGCAGCGCGTAGGGCTTGACATAGCCGGCATCGCTCGTGATCGCGCCGTAGCTGCCGCCGCTGAGGCTGGCGCTGCTGCCGTCGTCCTTTACAGCCACACGGCTGAAGGTGCCGTTGCTCAGCGAAAGCTTTCCGCCGTTCTGCGCCGTGACAATGGCGAGCTCCGTATTCTTGTCGTTGACGGTCAATTTCGCGTCTTTGCCGTCCACCGTCACATAGAAGCTTCCGTTGCTGCCCGTGACCGTCAGAGAAATGCCCTTGGCGATGAGGTCCACACCCTTGACCGTTTTCCCGCCGGTCGCCAGCGTCACCGGTCCGCGGGTCAGCTCATAGGCGGTCCGCTTCCCGTAGACAGTGTCATCCACATTCTGATACAGCGTGATGGTCTTTTCGCCGTCCGCCGCGTTCGCCGCCTCGATGGCAGTGGCAAAGGCCGCGTACCAGCTCGTCTTACCGCCGACGGTCAGCGACGCCGCCATCTGCTTGCCGCAGATGCTGCAAGTGCCCTTGCCGTCCGTGCCGCCGTTGTGCGTATGCGACACGACCTTGACATTTTCCAGCGTATTCACTCTATCATTGGTCACAGCCTGATTATCACTTGCTCCGTAATACGCCGCGCCCTCCGCCAGCAGGTCGGCGAGTTTGCGGTCGCCGTTGGTTTTGATCATCGTAAATGTGCCGCCGGAAAGCTTGACTTTGGTGGTGTAAAAATCCGCGAAGACAAACGTGCCGCCGGAGATCGTCCCCGTGACATTGTAGTCAAACTCAACGCCGCCATATATCTTTTCATTATTAAAGCTGCCGCCGCTGATGTTCGCGATGCTGCTGCCGTTGAATTTGACATTACCAGTGAAGGTACCGCCCTTGGCGTTCAGCGTGCCATTCACCGTGACGGTGGAGGTGAATGTGACGCCCTCCTTCACCGTCGCCGTGCCGTCGATGGTCGCACCTTTATAGCTGCCGCTGGCAAAAGTCACGTCCGCCCCCTCGGCGACCGTCACATTCTTGGCGGTGTGCGTTCCGCCCTCCAGCGTCAGCGTGCCGGTCAGCGGCATGGAGGTGCCGAAAGCATACATATCCCGCAGCAGGGTCAGCGTCGGCTCGGTGCAGCCCTCATTGCTCCAGCCGTTCAAGGTCTGGATGGCCTCTACATAGCCGTTTTCCAGCGCACTGTCTTCCGTGAAGTAGGCAGTCTTGGTCGTGCCGTCAGCGGCCTTGGCGGTGATCTTCGTATACAGGTCCTTGTGGCACACAGAGCACACAGGGTTGCTGTCATCGGCGCACTGATGGACGCACTCCGTGAACTGCACCTTGTACGCTGTATAGCCGGTCAGTTCGGAGATTTTCTCCGTCTTGGGAACGATGCTCCATGCATCGTCCTTTTCGCCGTACAGCTCGCACTTCGCGTAGTCGGTTCCCAGCAGGTCGTTAACGGTGAGGCTCTTGCTCTTCGTGTTGTCCGTGATCTTGCCGATGGTGCAGGCGTTTGTATTGCCCTTCCACAGCTTCAGGCCGTAGCCCGTACTTGTGGAGCCATTCGCAGCATTGCTTAAAACCAACTCGCCGATTTTGCCGCCAAAGCGCTCCAATGCGCCGCCGGCCTGCAGCTCCACGCGCGAAATCTCGCCGGTGTAGGAGTCGTCGACTGCAAGCGTTCCGTTGGAGTAAACGAGGAACTTGACCGTGAGCGGCTGCGTTCCGCTGTTCGTGCCGGAATTCATGACCGTCAGAGTCCCGGGATTGTTCCCGCCTCCGACACCAATGTAATAACGCTCGCTGCTGACAGTTTTGCCATTCAGATCCAGCGTTTTGGAGTCGGTAGCAGAGAAAATTCCTTTGAGCGTCACATCCCGCAGCAGCGTCACGGTGCTGTCTCCGACTGCATTAAACGCATCCTTCAGCGTCTTATAATAGGCGCTCTCGCCTATACGTGCATCGAACTGCGTATGGCACTTTTTGCAGGTGTAGCCGGTATCGTCCATCTCGTGCGTGCAGGGCACAAGATAGACCTTGCCGTCCTTGCCCAGACTGGTCTCGCTGTCGGCGGCGTCCGCCTTGAAGTTCTCGGCGCGGAGCGTCACGCCGCTTGCCGGTTCGGCGATGGCCCCAAGCTTTATGCCTTCACGCACGCCCACATGGATGACCGAATTCTCACTCAATTCGCCTGATACAAGAATGGGCAGCTTCCAAGCTTCATTGGCGTAATAACCGGCCTTCACCAAGCCGGAAACAGTGAGCTCAGGAGCTGAGTTTTCCTGTCCGCCGTAGTAAACGTCATATCGATTGTTGTCGGTAACGGTAGCATCGGTGAGGGTAATAGCGCCCTTTCCATAGATGCCGCCGCCCTCGAAGGTGCTGTTGTTTCCGGTGATCGTCACACTCTTGACGGTTACCCCTCTCTCCGAATAAATGCCGCCCCCGTGGCCATAACTTGTATTCCCCGTGGCGGACGCCTTGTTGTCGGTGATCGTGGCGTTGGAGATCGAAACATTGCCGGCGTTAAAGTGGATATAGATCCCGCCGCCGTTGCCGTTGGTGGCTGTGTTGCCGGTGATGGTGCCGCCGTCCATGGTGAAGCTGCACTTCTCACCCACATATACGCCGCCGCCACCGCCGTCGGATGCGCCTGCGGTGTTGTTGGAAATTGTGCCGCCGTGCATGGTGAAGCTCGGCGGGTCGATATGATACGTCGTGCCGACAAGGAACACACCGCCGCCGGCGCCGCTGTCTGTTCTATTACCGGTAATCGCTCCACCATACATGGTAAAGGACGAGCCGGTCTGATAGGAGCCGCCTTTTATACCGACCTGCAAGCCGCCGGTGATCGTGCCGCTGTACAGCTCAAATTTGCCGCCATTGACGGCCACTCCGCCTTGAATCTTGCCTGAATTATCGCTGCTGCAATCAGTCAGCGTCAGCGAAGCGCTGCTGCCGACCGTGATACTGCCGGAAATCGTCTGCCCGTTCAGGCAGAGGTTGACCTCGCCCATTGGCACAGTCCAGCTCCCCGACACGGACTGCGTCAGGTAGTAGTTACCAGCAGAAGTGGGCAGAGAATCCGTCGCTGTCCATGCTATGCTATCAGAGTCATGTTCATGGCCATTGACCGCCGCAGTACCGCCGCAGACGCAGTGGGTATGAACACCGGACTGTGCGTCTGTCAGCGGCGCGGTCTGGCTGTTGAACCAGCCAAGTAGCGCCTCGAAGTCTGCGCCGGTGATCTGCGCCTGCTGCTCTGCGTTCAGCGCTTCATAAGCATCATACGCCGCCTGAATGTCGTCATAAGCTGCGTCCAGCTCGTCGGCGGTCATGCCGTCCAACTCACTCACGATGGGCAGCGCATCGATCATCGTCTGCACAGCGGATACCGCCGCGTCCGCATTGTTCCCGGCGTTTTCATCCTCGCCGCTCTCGGGCGCATCTGCTTTACTGTCCTCAGCGCCACCGGCGTCAGGGGTACCGGTATTTTGCGGGTCACCCTCTGAACCGTTCTCTTCCTCATTCGTTCCAGCCTGCTCGGATACGGCGGGTGCGCCGCCCGCCAGTGTGTCCCCCGCCGCTCGCACAGGTGCGGGCAGGAGCGTCAGACACAGTACCAGCGTCATGAGCATACTCAATACTCGTTTTTTCATAAGATTCTCCTTTAGGATATATGTATAAGTTTATATTCAGCCCGTTCAAGCACAGGCACAGCTTTTATAGATCATCCGGAATGAGCCGCAGCTTTTTTGCGGCGGTCTTGGCTTCCGCCCGGCGCTTCACGTCCAGCTTGTCGAGAATGTGGCTGACGTGGGTCTTCACTGTGGGCAGTTTCACGTCCATGATCTGTGCGATCTCGGCGTTGGACTTGTCCGCACAGAGCAGATGGAGAATTTGCAGTTCCGTGGGCGTCAGCTCCTCGCCGGGAGCAAGGCTGGGTTCGAGGAAATGCGGGTAGAACGCCGCCTGCGTCCGCACCGCTGCCATCAGCCGCTTGCGCCATGCTTTGTCGCCGTCCCAGTCCAGCGCTTCCAGCAGCGGCAGCACCGCCGTGCCGTATACGCTGACGGTGCGGATGAATCGGTACTCCGCCGCCGCATCCAGCGCCGCCGTCAATCGCTCGCGCCACCGCTCATCCTTCTTGCGGCGCAGGGCGATGGCAGTCAGGACATTCAGGTGAATGCCGTCGATGATGCGGGCGCAGTTTTGAATGTACGGCTCCATGGGTGAGAGCGTCAGCAAAGCGGCGTCCGGACGGTTCTGCATAATTTCCACCATTGCCTGCGTGAGATACCGGTAGCGCCGCATGACGTTCAGGTGCGTGGGTTCGCACGGGGCTTTTTCCCGATACCACGCATCCGCCGCATCAAGGTCGCCGGTGTGCATGTCAATACGGCAAAGCATGGCGTCCATATTGGGCAGAAAGCGTGTCAAACCGCGCTCGGCAAAGCATTCACGGAGTACCATGATGGTGCGCCGCGCATCGGTGGGCTGCCCGTTTGCCAGCTGGCTGCGGGCCAGCAATCCGCTGACGGCGAACTCCATGTCCGACGTGCCGCGGTTGCGGACCTCGTTCATCTGCGGGAGAAGGGACAGCATCCGGCCGGCGACGTCCTCGCCCTTTTCAAACTTGCTCTCGGCAATGGCGCAGTCGGCAAGACACACACTGTCCCGCCCCAGTACTGCCTCCACGGGGAGACGGAGGGTTTTGTAGAGCAGGTCGTCCTTTTTGCTCCATTCGGAAAAGTCCTTGCCGCCGTTCATGATGCTCGGCAGCGCGCTCGTGACGGAGAAGGACGGCAGCGCTACCTCTTTATTCGTCAGCAGCCGGAACACGGCGGGGATGGTCTCTGTCAGACCCTTCACGCCCCGCTGGGGCAGGGAGATGTCCAGCCATGCAAGGCGGCCGCGCGCCTGCTTTCCGGCGGCGTCCTGCCTGCCGCAGTGTTCGACAAACTTTTGCAATTCGCCATACCAGCGCTCCGAGCCTTCGTAATCCATGACCAGCGCGCAGAGCATACTCATGCCCTGCATCAGAGAGGGGGATGCGAGAATTTCCGCCTCCGGAAGGCTGCGGTAGTATTTTTCCATCTCGGCATAGTGCCCCATGCCGGGGTGAAGTTCTGCATTACGCACCAGCAGCTCGGAAACCTTGGAATGGTCACCGCCGCTGGTGTAGCATTCCAGGGCGTGGGCGTAGTCCTCCTTCAGCTCATAGTACAGCCCGCCCCGGCTGATGAGCGCTTTGCGCTTTTCCTCGGTATACTCCCGTTCCATCTCCCAGAGGAGAAAAGCCCGGAAACCCGACCAGAAGTGGAAGCGCTGGCAGTCTTCGTAGCGCAGCATAGTAGTGTATCGAAGAATCCAGTCCAGCCGTTCGCCGGCACGGGGATCGCCGCTGACCATCCGCGCCATTTTCAGGTCAAAACTTTCAAAGGGGGCCAGCTCCAACAGGAAGCGCCGCACCGGCAGGTCAAAGCGCCGGTAGATGGCGGTCTCAAAGTAGAGGAACACCTCGTGGTACACCCGTGCCACCAGCTCCGGCGTCCACGGCTTGTCCGGGGACATGCACCGCGCCGTGATGGCCACACCCAGCGGATAGCCCACGGATTCTTTCAATATTCCATCGATCTCGCTATCTGTTACGTTTACTCCCGAAAGCTGAAACAGCCGCCGCATATCGCCCGCGTCAAAAAGCAGGTCGTCGGCCTCCAGCACCGTCATCAGCCCCGTGTACTGAAACGCCGTCAGACAGCCGGGCGGCACACCGCGCGAGAGCAGCACGAAACGGCGCTCCGGACTTGAGCGGATCAGTTCGCAAAGAGCCTGCTGCCCGGCTTCCTCCTGCATGAACTGAAGATCGTCAATCAGCAGAATGTCCCAATCCTGCGCTGACGGCGGGATTGCGCAGTCTGGGTCTGCCGCACTTTGCCGCAGCACGTTCCGACCGCGCAGCAGTGCGTCCGCCAGTACTGTCTTTCCAAAGCCGCAGGGTGCGCTGAAAAAAAGGACTCTGCCATGCGCCATGAAGCTGTCAAACCGTTTCTGAACGGAGGTCTTTATGATGATATTTCTGGTCATTTCTTCCCTCCCTTTGATACAGAGCGAGATTGCCATAAGCCTTTCGCAATCTGTCTTAAATTATATTATACGAGTCTGTTTCGAAATGTAAATCATCCCAAAGGATGAGACACTCTGCATAGCAAACTGCTATGCAGATCATTTTTGTTTGATTTTGATAGCATAGATGCAAATAAGCAGCCACACACCGAAGTGCGTGACTGCTATGTAAAAAGTTCGGAAAGGATTTTTGCAATCTGACACAGTTTCCTGGCCCTGAATCTCCATCAACATAAAATATCTCCATCATTTCAAAAGAGAATGACGGAGATATTTCGCCTTGTTTATTCTTG
>OGGH01002078.1_pt1 | contig 10599 bp, 7 predicted proteins | sample 1571161 | NCBI WGS metagenome assembly OGGH01 (sample SAMEA2582053, study PRJEB24529) | metagenome | biome: Human gut stool | place: China | collected 2011 | reverse complement strand
ATGAGGAGCCCTGGATGACCATTCCCCTCAGCGGCCTGACGCCCTATCAGCCGCAGAAAACGACCCTGACCCGCCACTCCATGGACTGTGACCAGCGGGGGGCCGGATTCATCATTGACGGCACCGATGGCGGGGAATACTCCATCCGGATTTATCGCTCCACCGACGGCAATGTCTACGCGGCGGTGATGCAGTCGGAAGCCGCCGGACGGGACGGCATGTCGGAATGGGAAGCGGATGTGTTCTTCACCTTCCCCAACAACGTGGACGTCAGCAACGACGCGGAGAGAACCGATCTGTTCTTCTTTGAAGACCTGATGGGGTACAGCGGCTTCACAGTCACCTACAGGGACTACCTCTCCGGCGGGCCGGGGCAGGGTGGCCAGATCGGCGAAGTGACGGATTACTACTATCTGGACGGAGACGGCGTCCCCTGTCTGCTGGCCCATGCCAAGGGGGACGCCCAGCTCATCGACCTGGACGGGGACGGGGAAAATGAGCTGTGCGCCGCCTCCGGCGTTTCCGGGCAGTTCTTCTTCCTGCGGGACGGCCGGTATTACGAAGCCGACGTCAAGGCTCTTTTGCAGGACATCTGGCCGGAAATGAACTACTGGGATCACGCCAGCTGGGATCTCAACTACCGCCGCCTGGCAGTTTCCGGCTTTGTAACCATGCCGGAGTGGGCCACGGCGGAGCATCCCCAGCCCAACGCCGATTTCACCCGCTATCTCTACTACCGGGATGGGGCGCTGCTGGTCTACAAGCCCGATAAGGACAGCCAGACAGCGGATCATGTAGTCGGAACGCCCGATGTGCCGGAGCCGGTGCTGGCCGCCGCCAAGGCCGCCGTGCAGAAAGCCTATCAGGACTACAAAAACGGCGGATACGATTCCGGCGCCGACCTTGATGACTGGCGGGTGGAATATGTGGCGGAGGACTGGTACAGGGCTTATCCCAATGGAATGCTTATCGCCTATAACCTGAATTATGAGTATCATGCCCAAAAGCCCGCCAACGTCACGCTGGCCGGCGGGGCCTATGTGGACGAGGACGGCTGGCTCATGCCGGATTACCCCTACTGCCATTATCTTTTCTTCACAGAAACGGATGGACAGTACACCTTCCTGGAGGAATGGATGCTCAATGACGGCGGTCCCGGCTCGAAGGTATTTGACGCGGAGATGCAGCGCTGGGCGGTGGAACTGGGGTTGTCCTCCGTGGCGGATACCACGCCGGAGGAATTGCTGCACCAGCTTTATGACGGCATGGGCGGCCAATTCCTGACCCAGCTCAGCACCATGAGCGAAACGGACCGGCAAACCGTATGCCAGAAGCTGGATGTCATTTTGCAGGAGGGCACAGCGGAGCAGCAGAGCCTTTATTTGGATGCGGTGCAGACCATGGCGTGGTGTTCTCACTCCTTTGACGGCGCTCAGCGGGAGGCCTACGACTACTTTCTGGAGCATTCCGCCCGCTCGTCTCAGGCGGCCTACCGGGCGCAGGCTGTGATGGACGCACTGACCGGCGGCGGAGCGGTGCAGATGCGTCTGGAACCTGCCGACGGCGTCCGGGGCGGCGACTATACCGTTGGCGTTTCCGACGGCAGCGGCGCTGTCCGGGCGCAGGGCTTTTCCGGCAGCTTTTACTGGGCCACGGCCTCGGACAGCGATCCCTCCGGCAGCAGCATCACCCTGCAAAGCCCGGACGGACGCTGCACCATTACCGCGTGGGAGAATTCCTCTATCGTGCGCTGCGAGGAACCGGGGGAAACCGCGTGGCTGATGGCGGCCTCCACCTCCTCTGCCCCATATGACGGCAACACCGTGTTTACCTATCTGCGGAAGTGGTACGATGAGGCGGAATTCAACGCGCTGGTGGACAGATTGATCGTTCCGGCGGATGGCCGGAACCGGGAGGAACTGGCCCAGAGCTGGCTGGACGCCGTGGGCGATGTGACCATCCATCAGGTGACGCCGGGCAGCAAGTACGAAAATTCCTTCGTGCAGAACCGGGTCACGGTGGAAAGCGCGGAACCGGCGGCAGGTCTGTATGCCCCGGAACTGCTGGCAGGCCAGCATTTCACCTTCACCAACGAGCGCATTTTCGTGCCGGGGAACTACCGCTCCAAGGAGCAGCAGACGGTGAACAGCAGCGCCAGAGCTTATCATGGCGAATATGGACCCATGCCTGGCGGCGGGGCCTTTCTGGATACCCGCTCCGGCCTGCTGTACCAGACGGCGGACGGCTGGAAGGGGACGTTTGCCCCCTGAGGGGGATCTTTTCAGAAAAGTCTGGCAAAAATAAAAGAACATAACCGGCGGATTCATTGACTGATTGGACGGCCGCAATGGCTGCATCCAATGAAAAGGAAGTATATGGAAAGCATGAAGCAGAAATTTTTCCGCGCCGCCGTGCCGCTGGTAATGCTGGCGGTGTCCGCGGCCCTGAGCGTATTCGTTTACCGATTACCGCAGCCGGTGCGGGACCCGCTGCCGGTCCTCATGTATCACCACATGGTCCCGGACGGGCAGGACTGCAATGACATGACGGTGACCCCCTCCAAGCTCCGCTCCGATTTAGAGACCATTTTAGCCCTTGGCTACACGCCGGTGCTGCCCCGGGAATTGGCCGCCGGGGACGCCCTGCCGGAAAAGCCCATCCTCATCACCTTTGATGACGGCTACCGCAGCAACTACGATCTGGTGTACCCCATTTTGCAGGAATACGGCGTGAAGGCCTGCATTTCCATCATCGTCCTCATGCCGGATCTGCCTACGGACAACTTCTGCACCTGGAACCAGCTGCGGGAAATGACGGCCTCCGGTCTGGTGGAGATCGGCTCCCACAGCTACCGCCTCCACAATTTAGGCGGCGACGGCGGCAATTTTGAGTCCGGCGGGGCCAACGGCGTGGAGCGCCGCCCCAATGAGTCCGACGCGGGTTTCCAGACCCGCGTGCTGGATGACATCCAACTGAGCCATGACCGGATCGCCGGGGAGCTGGGCGGCGTCACCTGCTTCGCCTATCCCTTCGGCTGCTCCGACCCGGATGCCAAAGCCCTTGTGGACGAATTGTTTCCTGTGACCCTGATGACCACGCCCAAGTGTGCCGATCTGGCCAAGGGACTCCACGATCTGCCCCGGTTCACCGTTACCATGAAGACCGATCTGGAAAAACTCCTGCGCTGACCATACATTGACGCCCGCCTGCGTTTCCACGCAGGCGGGCGCTTTGTTTTCAGCAGAAGTCATTTTTCCCTCGCGGCGTATTTTTTACTGCGGACAACTATTGTTCCTCCCTTGACTTTTTGTCAGCAAAGCTTTAAAATAGTAAAGCGCCCTCCCTGTGAGGGGTTTGTTTCCCCCGGAAGTCCGGGATCAGATAGAAGCCGATAGCACGGGCCCCGATCCCGTGCGGTTTTTTTACGGCTGGATGGGAGAAAAACATGGAACACAAGAAAAACACCAAGAGCTTTGCGAGCCGCTGGGGCTTTATCCTTGCGTCCGTCGGTTCGGCGGTGGGTATGGCCAACGTCTGGGGCTTCCCCAACAAAATGGGCAGCAACGGCGGCGGCGCATTTTTACTGATTTATCTGCTGTTTGTTTTTATTTTCAGTTATGTGGGCCTTCCGGCGGAGTTTGCCATGGGCCGCCGTGCCGCCACCGGTACGCTGGGCGCTTACGAAAACGCTTGGGACACTCGCAGCAAGTCTGCCGGTAAAGTCGGCGGTCTGCTGGGCTGGCTGCCTCTGGCTGGCTCCCTGTGCATCGCCATCGGCTATGCCGTCATCGTCACCTATGTGCTCAAGGCTCTGGTGGATTCCCTGCTGGGCACACTGCTGACCACAGACACCGCCGCCTGGTTCGGGGCGTTTTCCTCCACCCCCTACTCTGTGATTCCCTATCATATCGTTGTGGTGGTGGGCACGCTGCTGACGCTGTTCCTGGGCGCCCGCAGCATCGAAAAGACCAACAAGGTCATGATGCCTGTCTTCTTTGTGATCTTCCTGATTCTGGCCGTGCGGGTGGCCCTTCTGCCCGGCGCTGCGGAGGGATATGTCTTTATGTTCACCCCCCGCTGGGAGGCCCTGACGAATCCCATGATCTGGATCTGGGCTATGGGTCAGGCATTCTTCTCCCTGTCCGTCACCGGCAGCGGCATGATCGTTTACGGTGCGTACCTCTCCAAGGACGAGGACGTGGTGGGCGTGGCCCAGCACACGGCCCTCTTTGACACCATTGCCGCCGTGGTAGCCGCCCTGGTTATTATCCCCGCCTGCTTCTCCTACGGTCTGGACGTGGGCGCCGGTCCCAGCCTGCTGTTCGTGACCCTGCCCACCATCTTGCAGGACATCCCCATGGGTCAGCTCTTCGCCATCATCCTGTATATGGCCATGATCTTCGCTGGCGTCAGCTCTTTGCAGAATATGTTTGAGGTGGTGGCGGAGTCCCTGATGCACAAGTTCCCGAAGCTCAACCGCGTTACCGTCCTGGTACTGCTGGGCGCGCTGTGCCTGGGCTTCGGCATCGGCATGGAGACCATCAGCAAGTGGGGTCCCTGGATGGATCTGGTGTCCATTTATATCAGCCCTTTTGGCTCTACACTGGGCGCGGTCTCCTGGTTCTACGTGATGAAGAAGGACGCCCTGCTGGACGCCATCAACACCGGCAGTACGAAAAAACGCGGCGATCTCTGGTACAATGTGGGCCGGTATGTGTACGTCCCTCTGGCAGTCATTCTCTGTTGCGTGGCCCTGTTCATGCACGTTGCTTTCTGATACCCACAGAAAATTTCCACGCATATAACCAATAAAAAGGACCCGGCGGCTGAAAATCAGCTGCCGGGTCTGTTTCGTATAAAGGGTTTCATCAACCGTAGCGCAAGCTCAAGGTAGTGGAGTCCTCGCCGTTCCGCAGGAAGGGCATCCCCTCACCGATGCGGGAGCGCTGGAAGTACAGATACTCGCCGGAGGGGGAGATCAGCACTGGGAAGCTGCCGCTGAGGGAGCTGCCCACCCCGGCGGACATATCCAGCCGCAGGCAGTCATCCTCCATGCGCCATACACCGAAGAACTGCAAATTCTTCTGGCCGTTATAGTACTCGTACAGATTGGCCAGCCCCGCATAATCCGGGTCGCAGTCGCCATAATGCAGCTCCAGCGTCCACTCGTCACAGTCCCACGAGGTATCGGCCAGCCCCAGATCCGTAGGGGGCCACCACCAATCGTCACCGGACGGCTCCCAGCCTTCGGGATGGTCGATGGCGATGGTGTTCGTGTAGATGGAGAAGTCGAACAGCAGCAATCGGCCCTCCTCGCTGGCAGGCAGGATGAGATCGCCGTACAGGTCCTCCTGCGGATACCAGTTCACCACCGTGCCGTCATCGGCAACAAGGTTGACCTCCATATCCGGCTCCTCCGGATCGACGAACAGCAAAACAGGCTGGGCATATTCCTCCCGGTAGAGGACTTCGTCCGCCACCGGATGCAGGCCGTTGCCCTGAGACTGCCATGTGATGTGGTTCACGGCAAGGCTGGTGTTCTCTCCCCGCGGAATGACGCAGAACAGCTTGCCGTACCCCGGACCGAGGACCCGCTCCGAGGGGATGGTCAGCATGACCGGCATCTCCGCCGTCAGGTCAAGGCAGTTTTCCAGCATCCAGTCCGACAGCTTGGAGGTGTCCCCCTTCTCCCAGTAGCCGAGATAGGCCGCGGCGCCGGGATAGCCGCCGTATTCCAAATCAAAGCCCAGCTTATCGAGACATTCCTCCACCAGCTCCTGGTCCACCTCCGCTTCCGGTTCGGAAGGCTTCACAGGATCGGCCTGACCGGTCTGATCGGTCCTGCTGTCGGAGATCGTCTCCTTTACGCCGCCGTTTCCCGCTGCCGAGGCCGGTTTCTTTTTCCCTCCGCAGGCAGTCAGGCTCAGAGCCAGCGTCAGGCAGAGAAGTGCCGACGCCAGCCGATGCAAAGTCAAGCGCTTCATGATTCTGCCTCCTTCTCAGAATTTGCCGCTGCGGCCGTGACCGCCGCCGCCGCTGCGGCTTACAGTTCCTCCGCTGCTTCTGCCACCGCCGCCGGAGTTGCTCTCGATCTTACGGCGGGTCTCGGTGGTATGGGTGTAGTGGTCATAGCTGTCCGTCAGCTTCAATCCACCGCCCGCCGTGGTATACACGTTGGCGTCAACGCCCTTGCGCACGGACTTCATCTGTCCCTTCAGGATCATGCACACCAGAAACGCGATCAGGCAGGAGACTGCCACCGCAATGCCGATGGCCGGCAGGGGGCTGGACCGCACAGGTTTTCCGGCCTCAGCCAGCTCCAAAAATTCATCGCAGGCGGTGAGGTAATTGGAAACGCCGCCATACCAGTCACCGTCGCTGAAGTAGGACAAAAACCGATTCTCCAACTGCTCCGCGCCGTATCGGTCAAAAGCATACTCCGCCCATTCGCCGTAGACGAACATGGCGTAGTCCCGCTCTTTCATGCTCAGCATGATGATGACGCCGTTCCGGTCCTCGCCCACACCAAAGCCCTCGGCGTGGTAGATCTGATACAGGGCGGTATAGGGATCGTCACCATAGCCGTAAGCTGTAAAGTCCTCCACAAAAAGGGTATAGATGCCGCAACTGCGGCGGAGGGCGATATCCTCGGCCCGATCCTCCAGCTGTTCCCGCTCCCCGTCGGAGAGCATTCCCCGCAGATCGAACACATAGTTCATGCCGGTATCGCCCAGCTTTGACGCTTCGCCGGACTGGACGGTCTCGGGCTGCTGCGCCTCCGTTGGGAAGTCTGCGGAGAGATAGTCCGCCGTCGCCGCCATGGCATTTATTGCCTGACAGAGCGCATCAGCGCTCACGGTCATATCCGTGCCGTCCCACGCCCGCGCCGTCATATACGGCTCCACCGCGTCATACACCAAGCCGGAGAGTTCCTGCCCGTCGCCCCGCGTCTCGCTCAGCACCGCGTAGACGCACCAGTCGGTCTCCGCCAGGGTGTAAGAACCGTCCGCCAGAGGCTCCATCACCAGCGTCAGCGAGATGCCGTCCTTTTCCTCGCCCCAGCCGTAGCCGGAATCTTTGTAAACATATGTGGCGATATCTCCGGCGGTGGTACCCTCGCTCACATCCTCATTGGTAAATATGTCCACCCGCAGGTCAAGGTGAAGCGCCTCCGTCAACTGGGGCAGGGTGTACTGACCCAGATTGGACAATTCGTCCGAGCCCAGCGCGTCGGTCTCATCGTAGATCGCGCCGTATTCCGTCCACGCCAGAGTGGGGACGCACAGAGTCAGCGTCAGCAGGAGCGCCGTCAGCAAAGCTGTGACTTTTCTTTTCATGTCCGTCCCTCCTTATCGCATCAGCAGGACGATGACCGAACTCAATACGGACAGCGGCACGGCAATGGCGGCAAACATCCCCCAAAACCGCCCCTTGTCCACAGGCAGGTCTCCTACCAGCTTGCCGGTCTGCCCGTTCATGGCGAAGAGGAAATCCTTTCCCTGCCACTTGGTATTGAGCAGCCACACCGGCAGCAGCGCGTAGTGGACCTTGCCCCGCTGGATGTCTGCGTGTTCGCCCCTTGGGAAACAGGTCGCGTATCCCGTTACGGTGCCTTGCAGCGCCTTTTTCAAGCTGCCCAGACAGCGGACATCGGCCCGTTCCCGGCTCTTGTCCGCCGACACGTCGAACTTATCCGCCAGGAAGCCCGGCAGATACGCCGTGGAGAAGGGTTTCAGGTCATCGTAATTGTAAGGCTCGATGGAATCCATGTGATCATCCGGCATTTTAGTCGAGGCGTCCACCGGTACCTTTTCAAAGGGCATCGTTCCGGCACGGTACACGTCAAAGTGCTCCGTCTTTATCACCTCATACTCACCCTCGGTGCGCTTGTGGGACCGGGTACACTCATAGTGGGCATTGCCCTCCGCCTCACCGCTGAACAGCCAGAAGGGTACATAGACCCCCTGGATCTCCTGTAAGTGATTTTCCTTGGAAAAGCTCTTGGGAAGGAGCACCTTGCCCCTGTAATGCTTCTTGAGCTCGCGGATGGCGTCCTCTCGGCTGAGCTTGAAGGGGATCACAAAATCCGGCTTCAGCGTTCCCGTGAACTGCCCCGGAACCACCGTGGGGTTTCCACAATAAGGGCAGGAGGTAGCCGCCGTGCTTGCGTCACAGATCAGCTCCGCACCACAGCTTGGGCAGCTGTAAGCCTTCATGCCGTCTCCCTCGGCACCCCAGTCGGCGCTGAGGTCCGGCAACTCCCAGCCGCCTTCCTCGGCTGCCTTCTTTTCCGCCGCCGTTTTTTCTTCTGCCGACTGCTGCGCCGCCGCGGCCTGTTCCTCCTTTTCCGCGTAAAGCGCCTCGATCTCTGCTACATCATAGGTACTACCGCAGTAATCGCACTCCAGCCTGCCGGATTCTCCTACAAAATGGAGCGGTCCCGTACAGGCGGGACATTGATAATTTGTGATTTGTGTTGCCATCTAAGCTCCTCATTTCTCAGACCAGTGTTACAGCCCACAAGGGCAGATTGCAGTGCCGAACACAGTTATGATCGTGTTATTCCGGATATGTCCCGCAGGCTCACTGCTTGTGATAGATCGTGTTCGTGTCTCTTATGACGTTTTCTTCCGAATCGTACAAGATGCACATATCCGCCGCCGCATGATCGCTGTTTCCCAGCACGATCTCCTGCAGGTGCTCCGCCACGTCCTCACTGTATTCTCCGCCGAAATACGGCGTCTGAAACGCGGACTCGACGCACAGCTCCCAGCCATTCCATTTCTGCTCCGTTTCGTCGAACCACAGCTCCTCTGCGTACCAGTGCGTCCCGTCCTCATTCTCGGAAAACACATATTTCTGCACGCCATCCTCGGAGATCCACGTGCCCTCGAGCAGCGCAAAAACATCGCGTGTCTGCTCATGCTCGGCGCGCTCTCGCTCTGCCTGCGCCTGCCGCTCCGCATCGCTGTAATACCGCGCCTCGTCTCCCATCGTCATCATACCGTAATCCAGCCAGAACGTATCCGCCAGCCATGCAAACTGCGGAGAGTCCAGATAGCGCAGATGATAGACCGTATCGTGGTCTTTATCCTCAATCGTGAGTCCGCTGATTTGTTCTGCAAAATCCGCCTGAACTGTCAGAACGCCGTTTTGAAAGGAATATTCAAACTGATCTCCCAGATCTTCAAAATTCGCGTCGTAGCAGCGGATGGGCGTGTCCTTGAACTGCCCGCCGCGGTAATAGAGCTTCATGACCCCCGGGCTGTAAACGGTTTTTTTAATGTGGAAGTCGTCAAAAAGAACCGATGTCTCAGGATACTGATAAGTGCGCACGTCAGCGCCGCCGCAGGCGGTCAGACCGAACAGCCCCATCCATAGACCTGCCATGATGAGGAACGCCTTGAGCTTCACAGCATCCCCTCCGTTTCTCCGCAAATAGCCGGATTCTCCCGCTCCAAATTGGAGCGGGAGCCGGTTTTCATACAAATTCTCAGAAGGACGCCGCCCTTACTGGAACGTCATGTTGTTGAGAATGATGTCGGGCATCGTTCCCGGGACGCAGTCCATATTCCGAAGCCCGATGGAAAGGGCGCGGTTGTCGTCAAGCTGCGCGATATACTGAATCCATTCGTAGCCGATGTACTTATAGGTGCGGCCGCGGAAGGTGATGCCGCCGATCACGCGGTCTTCGATATCCTGATAGTTTTCGAATTTGTCCTTGTAGGAATCAAATTTTTCAACGGTCTCCCTTACCTCAAACTGGATAGCGCCCGCACCAAACGCGGTGGGATCGTCGTTTTCCACCAGGCAGCGCGGTCCATCATCGTACGACCAGCCGGATACCGGGATCTTCGTCATGATTTTGACCTTAACATCGTCTTTTGCAAACTGGGCGATTTCCACGGAGAAGTCCTTCATCTCGGCGTTTGCAGACGCTGCCTTGTTCGCCTCGGCGGCCTCGGCCTTCACGATGTCCAGATACTTTTCTATGGCTTCTGTGCCGGAGAAGCCGCTGGTGTTGTACGCACTCACCGTATAAACGCCCGACTCGTTTTCCATGAAATTGACGTAGATGAAATGGGAGTCGTCGTCCTCAGAGATCCATTTGTAGTAGCGGTAGTTTGCCTTCATGTGGTCGCTGTACTCTTCCTTGACGAACTGACCTTCCACGCCGAAGTAAGCAACAATATCATCGTAAGTTGCATAGAAAATATTCTTGTTGACCTCGTTCATCCAGACGTAGCCCTTCTGCACCTGCTCCTCCGTCACGATGCCGTCTCCGCCGGAGGCCGCAGCGTCCGGCGAGGCGGGCTGGGAGCCTTCTGTCGGAGCAGCTTCTTCCGAAGCATTTTCTCCGATGGCATCCGGCATGGACTTGCCTGCGTCAATCAGAGGCAGATACCAGTCGGTATAGCGGTAGGGATATGTATCTTCCTCCATGTCATCCCAGTAGAGTCCCCACGGGCGCAGATAGATGTCGTAGTGGAACTCGTCATCGCCATCTTCATAGTCGCCGTTGATCCAGATCATGTCGTCATAGTCCAACAGCGCGGGATCAACGATCCAGTCCGCATGCTCCAGGGCCACGTTTGTGAA
>OGGH01002068.1_pt1 | contig 10648 bp, 3 predicted proteins | sample 1571161 | NCBI WGS metagenome assembly OGGH01 (sample SAMEA2582053, study PRJEB24529) | metagenome | biome: Human gut stool | place: China | collected 2011 | reverse complement strand
GTCAGAACGTAGAAACCGGCTTTTGGCTGGAATCCGACCGGATGTTGAGTCTTGATTTTAGCGAACGGAGTCTGGAGGTACAGCGGGGAGTAGTAATGGAAGAATTCAAACAGCGTTGTTTGAATCAGCCTTATGGGGATATCGGACATCTTTTGCGTCCTCTGGCTTATCAGACGCATCCTTATCAATGGCCTACTATCGGAAAGGAGTTGTCGCATATTGCCAATGCTACGCTGGAAGAAGTGGAGGCATTCTTTTTCCGTTTTTATGCTCCTAATAATGCTATATTAGCTGTGACCGGCAATATCTCTTTTGAAGAGGCGGTTGCTTTGACGGAAAAATGGTTCGGCTCTATTCCTCGTCGGGAAGTTCCTCAACGGAACCTGCCACAGGAGCAGGAACAGACGAAAGAGCGCCGGCTGACGGTAGAGAGAAATGTTCCTCTCGATTCTTTATTTATGGCATACCACATGCCTGCCCATTGCCATCCGGATTATTATGCATTTGATATCCTGTCGGATGTGTTGAGCAACGGGCGTTCGAGCCGTTTAAGCCAGCGTTTGGTACAGCAGAAACAATTATTCTCAAGTATAGATGCTTATATTTCCGGCAGTGTCGATGCGGGGTTATTCCATATTAGTGGTAAACCTTCGGCAGGTGTCACCCTGGAACAGGCGGAAGCGGCAGTACGGGAAGAACTGGATTTGTTGCAACAAGAATTGGTTGACGAACAGGAACTGGAAAAGGTGAAGAATAAATTTGAGTCTACCCAGATATTCGGCAACATCAATTATTTGAATGTGGCAACCAACCTGGCTTGGTACGAATTACTTGGCCGGGCGGAGGATATGGAAAAAGAAGTCGATCGTTATCGGTCTGTCACAGCCGAACAATTGCGGGCGGTAGCTCAATCTGCTTTCCGTAAGGAGAACGGAGTAATACTTTATTATAAGAAACAACAAAATTAAATTCTCCCTTTTTTATAATCTATCAGTGAAAGGGGAAAGTCCCTTTGCCTGAAAATGGAGATACGTTTAGGTAACGGAAAAGTAAATGAGACATATTTATAGTACATATAAAGAGCATTATAAAGCACTAATTTTTCTCGGACTGCCCATTGTGATCGGTCAAATAGGAGTAATCATTCTTGGATTTGCTGATACGTTAATGATCGGACATCATAGTACGATTGAGCTTGGAGCAGCTTCCTTCGTCAATAATGTGTTCAATCTGGCGATTATTTTCAGTACGGGTTTTTCGTATGGGTTGACTCCGATTGTGGGAGGTTTGTATGGAACCCGCCAGTATGCCCCTGCGGGACAGGCTTTACGCAACAGTTTGCTGGCAAACCTGATGGTTGCATTGCTGCTGACTATCTGTATGACTGTTCTTTATCTAAATATAGGACGTCTCGGACAGCCGGAAGAATTGATTCCCCTGATTAAGCCGTATTACCTTGTTTTGCTCGCTTCACTCGTGTTTGTCATGCTTTTCAATGGATTCAAGCAGTTTACAGACGGAATTACGGATACAAAAACCGCTATGTGGATATTGCTTGGTGGAAATGTCTTGAATATCATAGGAAACTATATCCTGATTTATGGAAAGCTCGGATTGCCCGAGTTAGGTCTGTTGGGAGCAGGTATCAGCACGCTGTTCTCGCGTATCGTGATGGTGATTATATTTATCATCATCTTTATGCGTAGTCCGCGTTTTGTCCGCTATAAGATTGGCTTTTTCCGTTTGGGATGGTCACGAGCTATATTTGGACGTTTGAACGGCCTCGGATGGCCGGTTGCTTTTCAAATGGGAATGGAGACAGCCTCTTTTAGTCTAAGTGCGATCATGATCGGTTGGCTGGGTACTATCGCTCTGGCTTCCCATCAGGTTATGCTGGCTATTTCACAGTTTACATTTATGATGTATTACGGTATGGGTGCCGCTGTGGCTGTTCGTGTCAGTAACTTCAAAGGTCAGAATGATATCATCAATGTACGTCGTTCTGCCTATGCAGGTTTTCATCTGATGATGACATTGGGCGTTGTGCTTTCTTTGATTGTCTTCCTTTGCCGGAATTACTTGGGAGGCTGGTTTACCGACAGTCAGGAAGTGGCTGCTATGGTGACCTCTCTAATCTTCCCTTTCCTCGTTTATCAGTTTGGCGACGGACTGCAGATTACTTTTGCCAACGCTTTGCGTGGAATTTCAGATGTAAAACTAATGATGGTGATTGCCTTTGTCGCCTATTTCATTATTTCCCTTCCTGTAGGTTATTTCTGTGGCTTTGTGATGGGATGGGGAGTAGTAGGTGTCTGGATGGCATTCCCTTTTGGTTTGACAAGCGCAGGATTGATGCTTTGGTGGCGTTTTCACCACATGACGAAACTCCCCGAACCTCATCCCAAAACCTGATACTAAATACTTGATACTTAAAACTTAATACTTAACCCCAATGGCTTCCTTCCGTTTTACAAAGTTGAAAATAACCGCCGGTTACACTTTGTTGCTGGCGATCCTCCTTTTCTCGCTGGTGTTTGTACATCGTGAGATGGAAGCGTTGTCGGCCGCCGACGATCAACAGAATTTAAGAACAGACAGTCTATTGACCCTTCTCCATGAGAAAGATCAAAACACGATTCAGATGTTGCGGGTGCTAAGTGAGGCAAACGACAGTCTTCTCTCTGCTTCGGAAATCGAAGAAATCATTTCCGAACAGGATTCAGTTATTACCCAGCAGCGGGTACAACATCGGGTCATTACCAAGCGTGACTCTTTAATCACTACTCCTAAAAAGAAGGGATTCTTTAAGCGACTCGCCGAAGTGTTTTCCCCTTCTAAACAAGACAGTGCCGTATTAGTAAATACATCGTTGGAAGTTGCTACCGATACCATTCTTCAACCGACCACTTCCAAAGACTCTCTTCAGCAGAAAATTCGCATGGCTACCGAAGAAAAACGACTGCAACGGAGGAAAACAATCCGGCGTACCAGTACAAAGTACCAGCGGATGAATACGCAGTTGACGGCACGGATGGATAGCCTGATTAAACAATATGAAGAAGAAATGACCTTGCGTGCCCGTCAGGATGCTGAACTTCAGCAGGAAGTGAGGATGCGGTCGGCACGTATCATCGGCGGTATCGCGGTTGGTGCCGTACTATTATCTGCTTTTTTCCTGATATTGATTATGCGGGATATCTCCCGTAGCAACCGTTACCGCCAGCAATTGGAGGTGGCAAATAAACGGGCGGAAGATTTACTGATCGCCCGTGAAAAATTAATGCTTGCCATTACCCATGATTTTAAAGCTCCGTTAGGTTCAATTATGGGATATACCGAACTCCTGTCCCGGCTGACAGAAGATGAACGGCAACGATTCTACCTCGACAATATGAAAAGCTCTTCAGAACATTTATTGAAGTTAGTCAGTGACTTGCTTGATTTCCACCGGCTTGATCTCAATAAAGCGGAAGTGAATCGTGTAACCTTTAACCCCTCCCAGCTATTTGATGAAATTTATGTCAGTTTCGAACCTCTGACTGCTGCCAAAGGATTAGCCTTGCAATGTCACGTCGCTCCGGAACTGAACGGAGGATATATCAGCGATCCTTTGCGACTCCGGCAAATTGTGAATAACCTTTTGTCCAATGCCGTAAAATTTACTCAAAAAGGCGAGATCAGTCTGACAGCCGGTTATGATTCTTCAAAGTTAACCATTGCCATAGCCGATACAGGAAAAGGAATGGCGTCAGAAGATCGTGAACGCATTTTTCAGGAGTTTACACGTCTTTCCGGCGCACAGGGAGAAGAAGGATTCGGGCTTGGATTGTCTATTGTGAAGAAGCTGGTAACCTTGCTTGAGGGAACAATCGATGTGCAGAGTACATTAGGTGAGGGAAGCTGTTTTACGGTCGTTCTGCCTCTGTATCCGGTAGGTAAATCTGTCATAGAAGATAGAGAGCTAGGAAACAAAAAGAATGTGACTTCAAATGAATCTATTTCTGTTGAAGAAGCCGATATGATTCCTTCTATGAAAGTTATACGTATTCTTTTAATTGATGATGATAAAATTCAATTGAACTTAACTGCAACCATGTTGAAACAGTATGGCATTGATGCGGTTTGTTGTGAACAATTGGAAGAACTGATGGAGCAGCTTCGTCTTTCGACTTTCGACGTTTTATTGACTGACATACAAATGCCTGCAATAAATGGTTTTGATTTAGTTCGATTATTGCGTGCTTCCAATATTCAACAAGCCCGTACTATACCTGTCATAGCTGTAACTGCACGTAGTGAAATGAATAAAGTTACTTTACGAGAACATGGTTTTGCTGGATGTCTACATAAGCCTTTTACTATAAGAGAATTATTGATAACAGTGAATGACGGACAGATGTCTGCGGATGAAGCACATATAGATAATATACGATTGATAGAAAATAGAGGATTTGTTGAAAAAGTGAATGATTCAATAGCTGATAATAATTATTCTGCATTTAATTTCTCAGCTCTTACTGCTTTTTCTGAAGATGATCCTGAGGCGGCACACTCTATTATTCTTACTTTTGTAGAAGAAACAAGTAAGAATGTAGAACGAATGCAACAAGCGTTGAATGATAGAGAAGTGGATGAGATAGCTGCTATGTCACATAAACTTCTTCCTCTTTTTATGCTGATTGGTGCTTCTGAAGCTATATCTTTTCTAGAATGGTTGGAGGGACAGCGAGGACAAAATTTCTCTGAGAGGATAAGAGAGAAGACTGATTGCGTACTTCAAGAGATTTTAAGGATCCTAGAAGAGGCTAGAAAATATGAGCAATACCTCTAAATCTGCAATGCAATTTTTATTGTTTGAAAACTATACGAGAAGAGTTCTCTTACTCTGGCGAATAGAGAGAACTTTTTGTTATTCAATAAAGTTTTTGGAAGCCCCATTTTTTCTACTTGGTATGCTCTATGATATATTGATATAAGTCTCCTGCTGTATTAATTCGTTCTGCATTTTCTGCAGAAATATTAATTCCATATTCGTCTTCAATTCTCATTATTAGTTCTATAAAATCTAGACTATCTAAATTGAGTTCATAAATAAGATGGGACTCTTTGTGAATAAAAGATACTTCAATATCACATTGTTCCGAAATAAGTTTTTTTAAGAACTCAAATGTATAATGAGACAAATTTTCTTTTTCATTATTATCGGATTCTTTATCTTCATTAGATTTTATTTCTTTGCCTCCTTTTTCAATATTTGATGTTGTAAGAACCAACCCCATTTCATTTGATACTATAGCATGGTTTGTTATTATCCATTTTTCTGTTATTATTTCTCCGTTTTTATAGGTGATAGTTGAAGTAACTGTACCTTTCCATGTAATCTCAGCATTTAAAGATTTTACTATATACTCACCCTTTTCTGATTTATATGTTACTGTAATTATCCAATTTTGGTTAGATGGAAGATTAAAAGGTGTAATTGTAGTATTTATATTGGAAACTTCAGATATTATGTTGGAACGCTGATTCAAGTATTTTACAGAGCAATTTAAATTGAAAGATAAATCGAAATATGGTATAATATTATTTTCCGTTTGGAAAATGATAGGTCCATAATTGCTATGGTATTGTTTCAATATTGGAGAACATATTTTTCTTAAAAGTAGTCTTAAATATCCTACTGTCTTGCAATTATCTTTTTCATAATCAAACAATTCTATACTAAATATTTTTTCTACTTCGTTGAAAAGAGACTGCATCTGAAATTCATTAGCTTCTAGATCCTCAATGAATCCTGTAGCGTCATTATATATTGTTGGGTTGGTGTTAAATATCGTGGAAATTATAGCGTTTAATTTCCCATCTATATCATTACTACTGCGGGTCTTAGTAAAAAGTGGTTCTGTTTTTTTAAAGTCATTAAGATTATAGTCTAACGACTCTTGACATGAATTTAAATGTAGAACCAAAACACTTCCCATTATAAAAGTGCGAATACTTTTTTTCATAATGATACATTTTTTTTAATTAATAATTAAGATGTCGTTTTTTATTTGAAGTTGATAATGAACCGATATCCTTTGTTTTTATAGTTCTTTCAATATGGCCTTCTTTTACAAATATATGTATTTATTTATAATTTGAAGAATAAAAATCGTTGTTTTGCAATATATTGTTTATGTAATATAGCTTTTTGCTGGAGTAAAACTTCATTAAAGGTAATCGTTGATTAGATAAGACGAAATATCCAATCCTTTTTTATGATGAGATTATAAATAAACTGTAAATTATAATGATTGCATTTTTTTCTATTCCTGAACATTTTACTCATCTCGTCAACCTTTTTTCAAAATAATTTGTTTACTTTGTGTCACCTTATTTACACTGACACATTTTACATGAAACGAAAATGGATACGCTGGGTAAGCTGGATACTGCTTACTCCTATAATACTCTTTGTAATACTAATGGTATTGCTTTATGTTCCTCCCGTTCAGAATCTTTTGCGTCGGGAGGTTACTGCATACGCCTCTAAAGCAACCGGCATGCAGATTCAGGTGGAGCGGATAGACCTTCGTTTTCCACTTAATCTGTTGGTACGTGGCGTGGAGGTCATTCAACAGCCGGACACCCTTTTATCTTTAGAAAGCCTCAATGTCCGTGTACAGGCATGGCCGTTGATAAAAGGAAAAGTAGAAGTGGATGAAGTGACTTTGAACCGGGTAGCCGTTAATTCAGCCGATTTGATGGAGGGAATGAAGATTAAAGGCGTTTTGGGACGTTTCTTCCTGCAAAGTCATGGCGTCGATCTGTCTAATGAACTAGCGGTAATCAATCAGGTCGAACTATCCGACACTCACGTGCAGCTACTGATGAATGATACCACAACTACGCCCAAGGATACCACAGCTTCTGCTCCGATCAACTGGAAAGTAGCTCTTCATCAGTTGAAATTGAAAAATGTATCGTTCAGTATGCAACTTCCTGCTGATTCCATGCGTATGGCGGCCCATATTGGAGAAGCAGCCATCGATGATGCTCAAGCAGATTTGAAGAATCAGTACTACGACTTGAAGAAGTTCTTATTATCGGGAACCTCCGCCAGCTATGATACCGGAACTGCTGAACCGGCAGAGGGCTTCGACGCTTCTCATATTGCCGTCCGGGATATTCGCATCGCTCTGGATTCCTTGCTGTATAAAGGAAGGGATATGAACGCAGTCATTCGTGAATTTACCATGAACGAACGTTCCGGATTGAGCGTCACTTCTCTGACGGGTAGAGCCTACTCCAATGATTCTGTTATCTGTGTTCCCGGTTTGAAACTGAACACTCCCCATTCTGAAATCGATTTATCTGCCCATACCTATTGGGAACTGGTCAATATCCCCACTACGGGACGCTTATCCGCCCGTCTCAATGCCTATATCGGCAAAGAAGACGTCATGCTGTTTGCCGGCGGTCTGCCCGAAAGCTTCAAAGAAGCCTATCCATTCCGCCCGCTCGTCATCCGTGCCGGCACGGACGGCAATCTGAAAGAAATGCAGATTTCCCGTTTCACGGTAGACCTGCCGGGTGCTTTTGCATTGGAGGGTGGTGGCCTTTTGGAAAACCTCGCCGACAGCCTCACACGCACCGGAACCATCGGCCTGAAAATGACCACTCAAAACCTGAACTTCCTGACCGCTTTGTCGGGAGAAGCGCCTAATGGTACGCTTGTCATTCCTGACAGTATGAATCTGGTGGCGAAAGTGGATATCAAAGGTCCTGAATATAAAGCAAATCTCCGTTTGAAAGAAGGACAAGGAGCTATGGACGTGAATGCAGCCTTAAATACCACTACCGAAGTCTATAAGGCTGATCTGAAAATAGACAATCTGCAACTTCATAGTTTCCTCCCGAAAGATTCTATCTATGAACTTTCTCTTTCGGCTGCGGCTAATGGTCGTGGATTAGATGTCATGTCCTACCATTCATTTGCCAAATTGAATCTTTCATTAGATCAGCTTCATTATGCTAAATACCATCTTTCCAATCTTGATTTGACGGGAGAACTTAAAGGCGCATTGGTCACTGCACATCTGACAAGTGACAATGCTTTATTGAAAATGACAACGGATGCTGAATACAATCTGGCACACAGCTACCCCGACGGTAAAATAACGATTGATGTCACCCAACTGGATTTGCATGAACTGGGAATTATGCCGGAGCCAATGAAGCGTCCGCTGACTTTCAATTTTTCGGCAGAGGCTCGTCAGAACCGTGTATTTACCCATTTAATCTCCGGAGATATGAAACTCGATTTGAGTGCACGTTCCGGTGTTAATCCTTTGATTCGCCAGTCCACTCATTTTGTGGATGTACTGATGAAGCAGATTGATGAGAAAGCCTTGAATCACGCTGAATTACGCAAAGCATTGCCAACTGCTATTTTCTCTTTCTCCGCAGGACAAGAGAACCCTTTGGCATATTTCCTGGCTACCAAGAAGATAGCTTACCATGACGCTTCAGTGAAATTCGGAACGGCTCCCAACTGGGGAATCAATGGAAAAGCTGCTATCCACGCCTTGAAAGTAGATACCTTGCAATTGGATACCATCTTCTTTACCGTCAAACAAGATACCACACTCATGAAATTGCGTGCCGGAGTTATTAATGGCCCCAAGAATCCGCAATTCTCCTTCTCTACCACACTGACGGGAGAGATTCGTGACCGGGATGCCGAATTGCTGGTAGACTTTAAGAATGGAAAAGGAGAAACAGGAGTATTACTCGGTGTCAATGCACGTCCCTTGTTCGAGGGCAAAGGAAAAGGTGATGGACTGGCTCTCACCTTGATTCCGGAAGAACCGATAATCGCCTTCCAGAAGTTCCATTTCAATGAAAATCATAATTGGATTTATGTGCATAAGAATATGCGTGTATACGCTAATGTAGATATGTGGGATGACGAAGGAATGGGATTCCGTGTACATTCTGTACGGGGAGACACTGTTTCCCTACAGAATATTGATGTGGAAATCCGAAGAATCAGTTTGGCTGATTTGAGCAGTGTACTTCCTTACTTCCCGGAAATAACCGGTTTATTCTCTGCGGAAGCCCACTATGTACAGACCGAAAAGGATCTTCAACTTTCGGTTGAAGCAGCTATTGATGAATTGACTTATGAACGTCAACGAATTGGTGACGTGACAGTGGGAGCCACCTGGCTGCCGGGCGAACAGGGAAAACAATACCTGAACGCCTATCTGAATCACGACAAAGTGGAAGTGATGGTGGCGGATGGTAAGCTGGTTCCAACCCGGACAGGAAAAGACAGTTTGGAAGTAAACGCTACTCTGGAGCATTTCCCGCTACGTGTAGCTAACGTATTTATTCCTGATAAAATGGCTACGCTGGCCGGTGATATGGATGGTAATCTGAATATTGCGGGTAGCACCGAACAGCCTTTGATAAATGGTGAACTGATATTGGATAGCGTTTCTGTCCTTTCCCGCCAATATGGTGCTAATTTCAGGTTCGACGACCGTCCGGTACAGATAAAGAATAATCGGTTGGAATTTGATAAATTCGCTATCTATACAACAGGAAAAACTCCATTCACGATTGACGGTTATGTTGATTTCAGGGATATGTCCCGACCGATGGCAAATCTGAATCTGCTGGCGCAGAACTATACGCTTCTGGATGCCAAACGCACTCGTGAAAGTCTGGTCTACGGAAAAGTCTTTGCCGATTTCCGGGCAACAGTGAAAGGACCGTTGGATGGATTGAACATGCGTGGAAACATGAGCCTGCTGGGTAATACAGACGTTTCCTATATCTTGACCGATTCACCGTTGACGGTACAGGATCGTTTGGGAAGTCTGGTAACCTTTACTTCGTTTAGCGACACCACTACGGTTGTTCAACAAGAAATGCCGACTGTTTCTTTAGGCGGGTTGGACATGGTGATGATGGTACATATCGATCCATCCGTCCGTTTGAAAGTCGATTTGGATGCAAGCAATGACAATCGTGTCGAACTGGAAGGGGGAGGTGACCTCTCTATGAAATATACTCCGCAAGGTGATCTGACATTGACCGGACGCTATACGTTGAGCGGCGGTTTGATGAAATATGCTTTACCTGTCATTGCCGCCAAAGAATTTGCTATCGATAACGGCAGCTATGTGGAATGGACAGGAAACCCCATGGACCCGATGTTGAACTTCAAAGCAACCGATCGTATCCGTGCTTCTGTTTCCGAAGGAGAGAACGGCGGAACACGTTCGGTTAATTTCGATGTGTCCATTGTCGTCAAGAACCGGTTGGATAATCTTTCCTTTGCATTTGATGTATCTGCTCCCGAAGATGCAACCATACAAAACGAGTTGACAGCCATGGGGGCGGAAGAGAGAGGTAAACAAGCCCTCTATATTATGGTTATGAAAACCTATCTTGGCACCGGACCGATTGGTGGCGGAGGTGGTGGATTGGGTAAACTGAATATGGGTTCCGCACTGAACTCCGTATTAAGCAGCCAAATCAACTCGTTGATGGGAAATCTGAAAAATGCCAGTGTTTCTGTCGGTATCGAAGATCACGATTTGTCGGATACGGGTGGTAAGCGTACGGATTACAGTTTCCGTTATTCACAACGTCT
>OGGH01002065.1_pt1 | contig 10674 bp, 10 predicted proteins | sample 1571161 | NCBI WGS metagenome assembly OGGH01 (sample SAMEA2582053, study PRJEB24529) | metagenome | biome: Human gut stool | place: China | collected 2011 | reverse complement strand
GAGAAGTAGTACTCTTACCACAGGATTCATACTACAAAGACAGTAGTCATGTCCCAGTTGAAGAACGCCAGAATATCAATTTTGACCATCCCGATGCTTTTGAATGGAGCCTACTATCCAAACATGTCATGATGCTGAAAGAAGGAAATAGCATCGAACAGCCTACCTATTCTTATCTCACTTGTACGCGCCAGCCCGAAACGATTCATATCGAACCTCGTGAAGTGGTTATCATTGAAGGAATCCTTGCTTTATGTGATAAAAAGCTACGCAATATGATGGACCTTAAAATTTTTGTAGATGCCGATCCCGACGAACGCCTGATACGTGTTATCCAAAGAGACGTTATTGAGCGCGGACGTACTGCCGAAGCTGTAATGGAACGCTACACACGGGTTTTAAAGCCTATGCACCTGCAATTTATCGAACCTTGCAAACGATATGCCGACCTTATTGTACCGGAAGGCGGCAGTAATAAGGTAGCTATTGATATACTGACTATGTATATCAAAAAACACTTGAAGAGTTGAGAGTGGAGAATGGAGAGTTGAGAGTTAAAAGCAAAATGTCAGGTATGAATGTCAAGACACTGATTATCCCTTTATTCCTCGTATTGTTCTGTTGTGTGTTCGGATGCCGGAACAAACAACATAGTACAACGGATGAATCCGCACGTGATCTTTCACAAATAAAAGATAGTGGCGAACTCGTTGTATTGACATTGTATAGCTCTACTTCCTATTTTATTTATCGGGGACAGGAAATGGGATTCCAGTATGAACTTAGCGAGCAGTTTGCCAAAAGTCTGGGACTAAAGCTTAGGATTGAAGTTGCCAAAAGCGTTGACGAGATGATTCAAAAATTGCTGGCAGGAGAAGGAGATATGATTGCCTATAATCTGCCTATCACCAAAGAGTGGAAAGACAGTCTGCTTTATTGTGGTGAAGATGTCATCACCCATCAAGTAATCGTTCAGCAAGGAAGAGGAAAGCAGAAGCCATTAAAAGACGTAACCGAACTGGTAGGAAAAGATATATACGTAAAGCCAGGGAAATATTACGACCGCCTCGTCAATCTGAACAGCGAATTAGGAGGCGGCATCCGGATTCATGAAGTTACCAATGACAGTACTACCATCGAGGACTTGATAACGCAAGTGGCGCAAGGAAAAATCCCGTATACAGTAGCCGACAATGACCTGGCAAAATTAAATAAGACCTATTATCCTAATTTAAATATCGATCTGTCTATCAGTTTCGATCAACGGTCTTCGTGGGCAGTACGAAAAGACAGCCCCGAACTGGCAGCCGCCGCTACTAAATGGCATCAGGAAAATATGACCTCTCCTGCCTACACAGCCAGTATGAAACGTTATTTTGAGAATAGTAAAATGATGCCCCACTCTCCTATCCTTTCATTGAAAGAGGGGAAAATATCTCATTATGATGATTTATTCAGAAAGTATTCCAAAGATATCGGATGGGATTGGCGTATGCTGGCGTCACTAGCCTATACAGAATCTAATTTCGATACCACCGCTGTTTCCTGGGCCGGCGCTAAAGGACTGATGCAGTTAATGCCTGCCACCGCCCGGGCAATGGGAGTACCTCCCGGCAAGGAGCAGAATCCGGAGGAAAGTGTGAAAGCAGCCATTAAATATATCGCCGCCACCGACCGCAGTTTCAGTATGATTCCCGACAAACAGGAACGACTCAACTTCATTCTGGCATCTTATAATGCCGGCTTAGGACATATATACGATGCCATGGCGCTAGCCGAAAAATACGGAAAGAACAAACTGGTATGGAAAGACAATGTAGAAAACTTCATCCTGCTCAAAAGCAATGAAGAATACTTTACCGACCCTGTCTGCAAAAACGGGTATTTCCGTGGTATCGAGACTTACAATTTCGTCCGTGATATCATGTCGCGCTACGAATCCTACAAGAAGAAAATAAAAGCATGATTAATATTAAGTATCAAGTATTAAGTATTAACCGTGGCCTTTGAGATGTTTATCCGCATGGCGTAATACTTAATACTTGATACTTACTTAATACTTATTTTTTGGTTATTAAGCTGATTACGATGATGGCTAATACAGATAATGGTAAGGCAAATAATATCGGATCAATCACAGGGAAAGGATAAGTGGTAATCAATACATCCCGTCCAAATAATGCTTTGCAGATACCTAATGCTGCAGATTCTTTCTGATGAAGAAATACAAGGGCAAACAGGCTACCGATTGTTCCGACCCAAAGACTTGCCATGACACCCTGCTTAGTAGCTTTCTTCCAATATAAAGCACAGAAATAGGCTGGAAGGAAAGCTGCAGCACAAATCCCCATAAAGATAGAAGTTCCACGGGCGATAATATCATGAGGCAACATATAGCAAATAATGTAGCTGACCAGAATAGAGAACAATACTCCCAAACGAATCACGTTGGTCAGTTTATTCCGCGAACGGGGTTTATAAGTTCCATAAATATCAGAACCTACCGAAGCACCCATTGTATGGAACTGCGAGCTTAGTGTAGACATACTGGCCGAAAGGATACATAACATAAAGAGTGCGGCAAACCAGTCGGGCATCGCTTTATTAATAAAATATGGAATAATCTTATCGATGTCCTGCACTACTTCGGTAGCAACCGCTCCTTCTGTTTTCAGGAAGAAAAGGTTACTCAAAGCTCCGGCATGATAGATAGCTCCTACTGTTATAATCAAAAAGAAACAACCGATAAATACACCGCGGTTTAATTGTTTGCTACTTTCCACAGTCATAAAACGAACCACTAGCTGGGGTTGCGCAAGACATCCGATTCCTACTCCTAAAATAAGGGAAGTAACAAGTGAGTACCATTGTGGTGAACCTGTAACAGGCATTGCAGTCCATCCCTGATGTCCCAATGCTTTAAATTTTTCCGGGACCAACGGAGCAATAGCAGTCAACTCTTTATTCGCTTCGGTAAAACCCATACCGAGCACCTGGTATAAAGAGAATAATAGAAACAGCATGCAACCGAACATGATTACTGCCTGCAACGCATCTGTATACATGACTCCTTTCATACCGCCTGCAATAACATAAGCAGCAATAACCAATGTAAATATCAACAAAGAGATATTGAAATCAATCTGAAAGATCTGTTCGATAAATACAGCTCCACCTTTCATCACAACTGCTGCATAAAGCGGCATTCCGATGAAAATAACAGCAGCAATAAATACCTGTATATTACGGGAACGAAAATGACGGCCTAATAATTGAGGAAAAGTGCTCACATTCAGTTTTGCACCCATACGCCGGGTGCGTAAACCGAAAAAGATAAAAGCAATGACAACCCCAATAAACATATTCAGGAAACAGAGCCACTGAATACCCATTCCGAAAGCTGCCGCCACTCCTCCAAAACCTACAATAGCAGATGCGGAGATAAACGTAGCACCGTAAGAAAGTGCCATAACAATAGGATTCATTTGACGTCCGCCTACCAGATAGTCACTGGTATTCGTTGTTTTCTTGTATCCCAAAAAGCCGAGGTAAGCAAGTGACAGGAGATATCCTATCACAATCAAGCCGAGTGTAAATGTATTCATCGAGTTTCGTCTTTTTCGTCGTCCTTATTCCAATACTTCAGCCCAAACCAGGCAGCAAAGATCACACATACCACCGAAAGAAGGTAAGGCAGAATTATAAAAGGGTCGTCTATTCCAAACATTTGCGTATCAGATTTTAATTAGCGTTGCAAATGTAAGGAATTTATTGAAAAGACAAAACTTTTGCTTACTAATACTGATTATAATGTATCTTTTTCTCGTCAAATTTCTGTTTCGGGTTCTCTTTTGTAGCCGGGTAGCCAAAAGGAATGACACAAAGCGGAAGGATATTATCAGGTAGATTAGTATATTTGCGTACCACCTGCATACGGTCTTCATAAGGATAGGCAGCCGTCCATACAGCCCCCAGTCCCAGACTTTCGGCAGCCAGCAGAATATTTTGCGCTGCTGCTGAACAATCCAAATACCAATAAGACGAACGTACAGAATCTCCGCAGACGATGATAGCGTTACGGGCCTGGGTCAACATCTTTGCATAAGGAAGCGCAGCAGCCATTGAATCCAGTTTGGCACGGTCGGATACTACTATAAACTCCCAAGGACGGACATCTTTACCCGAAGGGGCAGCCATTCCGGCACGAAGCATCAAGTCGATTTTCTCTTTCTCCACTCCCTTATTCAGATAAGTACGTACACTTTTACGTGCAAAGATATTATCCAAAGCAGCATTTCCGGTTTCGGACGTTCCTTTTTCTTCTTTGGTAGAAGAACATGCGCTCATAACAACAACTATTGCTGCAATCAGACATAAGAAAGAGAAAATCTTTTTCATTGTGATACTATTTAAAACAGATTCAACTTATTTTTCTGCGCCTCTTCCAATGAAACCGTTTCACGTTTCAGCAGACCGCTTTTTTCACGAAGCGCCTCATATTCGCTATTCAGTTCGTTCACCAATTCGGCTTTCAGCTGTGGATTCAATAATTTGGAAGCAACACTTGCATTCTGGGAAGCATCTTTCAGATGTACCACCGGAGCGTGATAGACAGGAGCAATCTTCAATGCCGTATGCATTTTCGATGTAGTAGCCCCACCAATCAGAAGAGGAATATCCAGTCCTGCTTTTTCGAGTTCCAAAGCCACATGCGCCATTTCTTCCAAAGAGGGAGTAATCAGACCACTCAATCCGATCATATCCACTTTTTCTTCAATGGCACGCTGCACAATGGTTTCCGCCGGCACCATCACTCCCAAGTCTACAATATCATAACCATTGCAAGCCATCACCACCGCTACAATATTTTTTCCAATATCGTGCACATCGCCCTTTACAGTTGCCAGCAACACTTTTCCAGCCGCGGCGCTTCCTTCCACTTTTTCCGATTCGATAATCGGCTGCAGGATAGCTACGGCTTTTTTCATCGTACGGGCAGTCTTCACAACCTGGGGAAGGAACATCTTACCGGCACCAAACAACTCGCCTACATAATTCATTCCATCCATCAACGGGCCTTCAATCACATCGACTGCTTTATCATAAAGCGGCAATGCTTCCGCCAAATCCTGTTCAAGGAAATCTCCGATTCCTTTCATCAAGGCATATTTCAAGCGTTCCTGAACGGATTCTTCTCTCCACGCATCTTGTTTGGCGGCTGGTTGTCCGGCACCGCTCATCGTTGCTTTCAGCGATTCCGCCAATTCTATCAGACGTTCCGCTGCGTCCGGACGACGATTCAAGACGACATCTTCTATCTTTTCCAATACATCGGTCGGGATATCACTATATAACACGGAAGTACCCGGATTCACAATTCCCATGTCCATTCCTTGCTGAATGGCATGATAAAGGAATACAGCGTGCATCGCCTCACGGATATAATTATTGCCACGGAAAGAGAAAGAAAGGTTACTGACTCCTCCGCTAATATGAGCACCCGGAAGGTTCTTTTTGATCCATGCGGTAGCTTCAATGAAATCTACGGCATAGTTATTATGTTCTTCGATCCCTGTGGCTACGGCAAGTACATTGGGGTCAAAAATAATATCATGAGGATTAAAACCTACTTTATCTACCAAAAGACGGTAAGCCCGTTCGCAAACTTCTATTTTACGGGCGGCTGTATCTGCCTGACCTTTCTCATCAAAAGCCATTACGACGGCGGCCGCTCCATATTGGCGGATGATACGGGCATGTTCGAGGAAAACTTCCTCGCCTTCTTTCAGAGAAATGGAGTTAACGATTGACTTTCCTTGCAAACATTTCAGGCCGGCTTCAATCACTTCCCATTTGGAAGAGTCAATCATTACCGGAACACGGGCTATTTCCGGTTCGGACATGATAAGATTCAGGAAAGTAGTCATCTCTATCTTTGCGTCCAACAGTCCGTCATCCATATTGACGTCAATCACCAAGGCACCATCTTCCACTTGTTGACGGGCGATGGAGAGAGCTTCATCATATTTCTTTTCGTTTATCAGACGAAGAAACTTACGCGAACCGGCTACGTTGCAACGTTCGCCGACATTTACAAAGTTAATTTCCGGTTTGACTTCCAATAGTTCAAGTCCGGAAAGCCACATACAATCCGGTGCAAGAGCAGGGACGTGTGGTTTAGCACCTTTCACGAGGGCGGGATATTCGGCAATATAGGCATCCGTCGTTCCACAACAGCCGCCAATGATATTGATTAGTCCTTCTTCGATATATTCTCTCACTTCGTGAGCCATATCAGCAGGTGTCTGGTCATACTTACCCAGGCTATTCGGTAATCCGGCATTCGGATAGGCGCTAATATAATAAGGTGCACGAGCTGCCAGTTGTTCCAGAAATGGTTTCAATTGGCGGGCTCCGAAAGAACAGTTTAAACCGACAGAAAAGATATTGGCATGTTGCACGGAAGCAAGAAATGCGTCCAATGTCTGGCCGGACAATGTTCGTCCGCCAATATCGGACACCGTTACAGATAACATGACAGGGACTTCGACGCCTGTTACTTTCATTGCCTGTTCGGCTGCAAAAATAGCAGCTTTAGCATTCAGGGTATCAAAGATTGTTTCGATCAGAATGGCGTCTACGCCACCTTCAAGCATTGCTTCCATCTGTTGCTGATAGGATGCAGCCAGTTCGTCGTAACTCAAAGCACGATAAGCCGGATTGTTCACGTCCGGGCTCATAGAACAAGTCTTATTGGTTGGGCCTACAGAGCCGGCTACAAAACGCGGTTTATCGAGATTCTTTGCAGTGTACTCGTCGGCAAGATCACGGGCTAGTTTTACGGCTGCCAGATTCATCTCACGCACGTATTCTTCTACGTGATAATCAGCCATAGAAACTGTAGTCGAACTGAATGTATTGGTTTCGATGATATCCGCACCTGCTTCCAGGTATTTACGATGAATATCCTGAATCACGTCGGGACGTGTGAGACACAATAAGTCGTTATTCCCTTTCAACTGTCCGGGAATATGCGCAAACCGTCCACCACGAAAATCTTCTTCCTTGAGGTTATATTGTTGAATCATTGTACCCATTGCCCCATCCAAAATAAGGATGCGCTCGGATACGACTTGAGAAATTGTCTTTTTCATTACCCTATCACATTAATACCTAAATACCTACTCTGCCATCTTCTGCCAGACACTTCGCAGTCCGGCGTTTATCTTATAGCGGTTTTACTTACCGCTTGAACATTCTTGCCATATCTCTACGGTCGTCTTTCTCCTTTATAGATTCTCGTTTATCGTATTCTTTCTTACCTTTCGCCAAAGCGACTACCAGTTTCGCCAAACCTTTTTCATTGATAAACAAGCGTACAGGAACAATCGTAAAGCCGGGATTTTTCATCTCCCGCTGAAGTTTCTCCAATTCTTTTTTACTAAGCAACAACTTCCTCTCTCTACGTGCCGTATGGTTATTGTACGATCCATAGAAATATTCGGCAATGTGCATATTCTTCACCCACAATTCGCCTTTCGTAAAATAGCAAAACGTATCTACCAGACTGGCTTTTCCCAAACGAATGGACTTTATTTCCGTACCGGTCAATACGATACCTGCTGTGTAGGTATCTATCAGCTCGTAATCAAACGTAGCCCGTTTATTCTTTATATTTACAGGAGGTTGTTTCATCTTTACTCATTAATTAAGTATGGCCGTCAGCCTATTAAACACGATCTGTATCACCGCCGGACATAGTATTAACAATACAGACGACAAAAGGGTGTATTTTAATCGTTGTTTTTCTTCTACTCCCATCAGTATAGGAACTCCCTCCCATACCACATAGACGATGTAGAACTGCAGCAACCAAGCAATAATTCTAAAATCAGGTAATAGTCCGGTTACTATCTGAAGCAGGAAAGACACAACCAATGCATATCCTGCAAACTGTTGTGTCAACGGCATATTACTATGCATGCCAAACATCCTTGTTCCCATTTCATTGATGGCATAAGCTGCCAGAAAATAGCCACCGAACAGGGCTACAGCTACGGCGCAACAATTGGTCATAGCTATCTGGAAACTTTGCGGACCTCCCCATCCATTCGTCAATAATGAACCGACGAACACGGACAGACCGCATAAACCAATCATAGGATAGACAAAAGTCATATATACTTTTCGCCTATCCTCTTCCATAGAAATTTCCTCCCAGGCCTTGGCCGGAGAGGAAATCAATTTCATTGCTATGTTAAATAGTTCTTTGTAGTTCAATGTTATTCTGTAAATGCGTAATCATATTCAACCGAACGTTCAACCGAAGTTTCCTTCCCATCCTTATCGACCAATTCATCTTTTGAGTTATTGATTTCAGCTGTCAGTTCCAGGTATTTCGGTAATTTGCCTGTTTTCTCCTTAAATGCAGCAAGAGCAGCTCTAATTGAATAAGCCCTATAAGCATATGTAAAATTAGAACGAGTTACGGTCTCACCTGCATCCTCAACAACATGGCTAATATATAGTTTTAACTTAGTGTCAGAGGCAGTCATTGCTTCAGGATCATAAGAAAGAACAAATGAATGCTTCTTTACTTCTGAATCTTCAACACTAGAGTTTGTAACTTTCACCCAATATGGCATTGTCAAAACGATTGTATTTTTGTCATAATAAACCAAACTTGACTGTTGCTTATCCAATGAATAAAGAGGATTAGTAGGTTCCGTTTTTTGAGGATTCAAACCTTCATTACCTTTAGGGTCAATACAAAGCGGAGTAGATAGCAAAGTAACTGGTATACTAGTACTATTTGCTGTCACCTGTGATTGGTCATATTGGCATGAAATTATATACATATTTCCATCCAAAAAGCCCAATTCTGTAGTTGGAACCAACTTCGTAGTTGCATCCCCCATCAGAAATGATCCAAAATTATACTTAACAGGAACAGTCATTGTAACATTGTGGTTATCATCTCCATTCATACAAGAAGTAACTGACATACCCATAACCACAGCCATCAAAGCCACCAAGAAAAATTTCACTTGTTTCATAAACATATTTTTTAGATTTTGCAAAGATATAAATTCTAATTCATAATTAATAAATGCAAGTACTTAAAAAATACTGCATCAGTTACTTTATTATTTTTGCAAAAAGTTCCAAATGATCATCTACGTAGCTTGCAATCAATGCTGTGACTTGTTCTTCCATCTCTAAATAGGCTTCTTCCAACTCATCAAAAGCTTCATATTGCTCGTACATAGCCATAAATTCATCATCCGTCCGTTCCTTTTCCAAATCTTTCCGGTTGGCATCAAAGATTTTCTTAGCCTTATAAACTAATTTCGAAAACTCTTCCGCTCCCCACAAACGCATCACTTTCGCAAACGGATTATCAAAGATATAACCACCATAGCCATTCTGAATCAATTGACAGAACCCGCCAACCATCATCTCATCACGAAAAATCTGATAAGCCAGCAAAGAATGTTGTTCTCCCGTCAACAAAGGCATCGTCTCCGCAGTCAATTCACCACCGATTACCTCTTTATATTTATCTGTAAACGCCTGGATAAATTCATCCATTCCTTCACCCGCAGCCTTTTGTAAGGCTGATTCTACAACTTCGATCATAATCTTCTTTATATAATGATGCAGCAAAGCTACGAATTTTATTCTACATCCAGTAATAATCCCTCCATAATCTTGCCAATCTTAACTCCATTATCCGTCCTCCACGTTCTTCACACGATCCATATCATCTCATTTACAGACACTTCCTGTGAACAAATCATATAAAACACGGTATTCACATCCTTCACAGAATATGTATTTCACAGTTTCACCACATAGTGAGAACCAATACTTGCTATATTAATAGAAACAGGCAAATAGCATATATATCCCGAATGAAAAGCAACTGTTTAATAACAGACGACTCCAGTCGGCTATCCAGTCAACTCTAGTCGACTAATCAGACAACGATAGTTGTCCGAATGGCCGGCTAGAGTCAGCTGACAAGAATATTGTAAGGTGATTTATGAATTGCCGGCTCTATTCAGGCTGTTTATTATACATGTAATCGCATCCCCAAATAAACTCCTATTAGATAAGGTATAAGCCAAATGCACCAAACTACAATGCTGAAACGATTAAAATGTCTCTTTTCTATAGGCGTTCCCTTCACATAGGTCCATATCGCCCATAACGCATGTACAAACATCAGAAGAATAGCAATTGCCCCTATCACCGTATGCATTTCGTCATGCAGATGAGTCAGTTCGGCAATATGCTCCATCAGGCTTGTACCCACCGTATCGGCCAGCAACCCGAGAAGAAAGAAAATGATATGCCAAAACTTTAATTTCCTTTGAAGACGTTCTCCCCAAACACCTATCGTATAAAACACAAGCGCAGATGAAATAACGCAAATTGCCGCTATTAAATAATGTATATCTATCTGATTCAGTTCCATAAATTTTCTTTTTCTAATAACAACAAAGCACAGGATAGATAGTTCTCGCGGTCTCAATCTTTCACAAATGCAATCCCGACTTTACAAACGACGAAAAAACGTAAACAGATTTGTCTCTTTTCACAAAAAAGTAATAAAAGGCGATTTGCAGAAACAAATAAATCGACTACCTTTGTGGGCGATTTAGAGAATCG
>OGGH01002052.1_pt1 | contig 10744 bp, 10 predicted proteins | sample 1571161 | NCBI WGS metagenome assembly OGGH01 (sample SAMEA2582053, study PRJEB24529) | metagenome | biome: Human gut stool | place: China | collected 2011 | reverse complement strand
TCGGAGAGATCCTTGGCTTGCAGCCGGGAGACATCGACTTCGATGCAGCGGATGGTCGTGGAGCTATCACGGTGAACAAGGCAATGCAACGTGCCAACAAGGAAGCCTTGTCCAAGATCGACCCCAGCCAGATCTACCACACCTTCCCGGACAGACGGGAGGGGAGCAAGTCCTCGCTGATTCTGAAAAAGACCAAAACCAAGAAGTCCAACCGTGTCCTGTATATGACGAAACCGCTGAAAGAGGAACTTCTGGCATGGCTGGAAAAGATGAAGCAGGACGAGCAGAACGCCCCGGAAAAGTACAGCAACTGCGGTCAGCTGTTCCGCTTACCAGACGGCTTACCCATTGCCCCGGACATTCTGACCAAGTGGTATCGCCAGTGGAGAGCAGAGCACCCGGAGTTTGAGAAGATCGTGTTTCATGGTCTGCGACACTCCAGTGCCACCTATCAGCTGTTGCAGTCTGGCGGTGACTTCAAGTCGGTGCAGGGCAACACAGGTCATGCAACTGCTACCGTCCTGATGGACACCTACGCTCACACGCAGGACAGGCCCCGGTTGGAGCTGGCAGAGAAGATCGAAGCCGACTTCTACCGGCAGGACGCAGCAGGAGCAGTGCCGCAGGCGTCCCCGGAAAACAAAATGCCGGCGGCAACAAAAATCACAGGCAAAATGATCCTTGAAGCCATCCGGCAGATGGATGCAGAAGAGCGCCGCGAGCTGACGCGGGTGCTCTTTGCGTAACAATTTCTTTTTTGTGCAGCGAAATACACGCTGTGCGAGCAATGCAAAGAGTTCATGGCTTTTTTGTAAAGTGTGCAGAAAGTGTGCAAGTGTGTGCAACCTCTGCCAGAAAAACAAAAAAGCCATGAAATCTTTCGATTTCACGGCTTTTTCTGGTGCGATGGAAGGGACTCGAACCCCCGGCCTACTGATTCGTAGCGCAACCCCGGCACATATCTCAATTTATGGAAGTTGCGTTATACCGTCATTTTAATGCGAAGCACCGCAGGTTTTGAGTTCCGAGTTTCTGCACCCTTTGTCCGATTTTGCAACGATTTGCACCCTTTGCACGTTTTGAAACCGTGCAAAAACCGTGCAGAAACCGTGCACTTACTCCCGGACAAACTAAAAACCACTTCATCCGACAACGACTTGACGGCATTGGTTCGAGTGACCGCACACCAAAAATCAAGTCTTGGAGGATACGACTATGACGAAATTGCTTTCCTGCCGCTACAACATGGACACCGATCGGGTGGAAGCCCGGTTCGAGGATGGCACCACCCTTGCCATCGGCTGCATCGCCGTCGAGGATGAGTACGGCAACACCCCGGCACAGCGGGCAGAGCTGGACTGGCTGCTGTATAGTAAGCCCTTGGAGTATGCACAGATGGTGCTGAGAGGGGAGATGGAGCACTACCTGTCGCTGGGGTGTGACCATGGCAGGCTGGAGGATTGAGCCATAGAAAACGCGCGGCAAAAATGCTAATCGCGCAGCGCGCGTTTTTATCGCTGACTTTTATTCAGGCAACATTGCACGCGTGCATTCCAGCGTGCGATTCCACTTTTCCGAAATTCAATCGTATTACAGTTTATTTTTGCAAATTCTCACTTTCACGTCGCACCTTCCCACGCATAAAAAATGCACGCTCGTGCGATTTTTGTTTGCGGTTTGTTCGCGCGATTGCGCGTTTTCAGCGTAAATTCAGCGTAAACCATACCAAGTCAGCGTATTTTCAGCGTAAAAATCAGTGTAACGGCCTATTCTTCTTATAGAAAACACCCGCCCACTGTGGTTTTTCCACAGATAGGCGGGTGTTTTACATTTTCCGTTCAAAAATACGTTTTGCGAATCAAGGATTCTCCTCATCCTCAATCACATCTATCAACGACTTAAAGTCGATTGCCTCCACATGAGGTGCACCACCATAAGCACCTGTCAAATACTTATTTCGTATACTTGTTTGCTGGAAGATTCGCTCACCGCTTTCGGATACTGATACAACTTCTCTATCAGCTTCTTCGTTCTCTCTGACAATATAAACCGCATCCTTGATTTCCGGTATATCCAGCAAGAGCGTGTTGTGCGTTGTCATGATAAGCTGTCCTCTAATATACGGCATCGCTTCGCTAATTATTTTGGAATAGAGCAGATCATGTATTCCAGAATCCGCCTCATCTAAAACGACCGTTTCTCCTGACAGTGCTCGGAAAAGGAATGGTAGAATCTCGATGATTTGATGATTTCCATACGATTCAAAATCGAACGGCATATCTCGTATCTGACCAGAAATTTTCTTTTTAATTCTTAACGTATAATCAATGGTATCCTCACCACTTGATATCCTTTTATAATATAATTCCTGATTGTCAGCATTAAGCGCCCTAAACAATTCCGTCAGCACTTTTTCTGTTCTGATTATTTTCTCTACATCACCCTTTTTTACAGTTCCTTCTTCAATATTCAACAAAATTTTCCCTTTGGCTTGTCCGCTTATAAGCGCATGAGGATCACTACTGTTTTTTATAAAGCAGGACACCTTAAAGAAGGAATGAAGTAGTGTCAAGAAATTCTCCAATAAGCCTTCATTGAAATACTGCTCCGATTTATCATTCATCTCATGAAGAACAATTGCCAAGACCGTATGTTTTCCCCAAAAACGTCTTAGCTGACTTGTCACATCATCTCTAATCGCATCATTTTTAAATAATGCTTTATTTATTATTTTTTTATCCAAGGTCAAATCAAAATATGTTCCCTTTCGCTTTTCAAGAACATATTCCAACTTTTCATGAATTATCCCATCTTCGCCGAATTCAACTATATAAGATCCTTTTTTTTCATTTATGATAAAATCATATTGTAGATATACCGGCTCGTTACTGCCAATCATACGGCATTCATTAAACAGGCTCTCGCTTGATCTCAGTACCTGCGCCAAATCTTGTCTTGAAATTTTACGTAAAGGAGCACTTGTTCCTTGCGGATGTTCTTGATCATACAGAATCTGCTCTATCAAATCTCGCACATCCATCGTGCGCATCAAATCGATAAAAATCTCTAGACCAGACATCAAATTTGTTTTGCCGGATCCGTTTTCACCATACACGATTGCTAAGGACTTATATGAATGTGTCCCCTTGCTCAAATCAAAGGTCACATCCTTAAAGGAATAAAAGTTCTTCAATCTGATTTTCGTGAACATATCCACACCTCCTAGCAGCCCCTATTATATCACCAAAGTCTTTCTTTTTCAAGAATAACAAGAGTTTTTGATAGAAAATCTATCATTTCAGCTTTTTATTGACTATCCACCTGCTGTGTGCTATAATATTCGCAGTGCAAGACCTTCGGTGCTACTGACCGGCTTTTACTGCCGACAACAGAATCGCCCACCTACATTGCCGTGCAGGTGGGCATGAATCCGAAATTCTCTTGCTTGACCGCTTTCGACCCAGTCAGAAAGGAGAACATGGACTTTTATAGTATACCACAACTTCTCCTTTCGACGCAAGACTTTTCCTCGAAAGGAGGAATTTTTATGAGGAGTAACTTCTCCTATATTTTCGGTCTTCCCGAACACCGTCACGCAGCCTTGGATTTTGCGGATGTTCAAATCGGGACAGACAATCGCCTATTTGTTGACCCTGCGAGAATTCACCTTGCGGCACTTGCCGGAGACCCGTGGGCCGCAGAAGCCGATAATTTGGTTCAATCTTTCTTTAACGCCCTTTATGCCGCTGCGGAGCAGAGAGATATTGAAGCCGTGCGTAGATTGACCAGCAATACCTGTGGCGAGCTTAATGAAACCCACCTCGGATGGTCTCGCGGTGTCCCGCATGGAAATGGAGCTTCCTTTCCTCTTATCTTTTCAGCTATCGAACAGATGATTGATAACGGACTTTTTGAGATGGATTTAGTTGACAGCCTAGCAGATGTTCCTATCCTTGCAGATAGGATTGATGCCGACCGGCTTTCCGACTGGACAACCAACATCATTTGGCCCGTTCTTCGTGATTTCACATATATACAGTACGAAAAATATGGTCTGGCCAACCTTCAGTCTCCATGTGTGCCCCGCTTTATTTGGGATTGCAATTCTGCCACTTGGAGAGGCATTTCTGTGCGCGATTTATACTGCAATGGCAAACGCATCTGGCTTTGCCCCAAAAAATTCCTTCACAAGCAGCTTCTCATGTCAACCGGAAGTTTTCTCAGAGAGCAGGTTCTTGTATATCGCCAGGCCGTTCATCTTGACCAGCAAAGTGACCTGTGTCGCTCAAAAGAGCTTAAAGACGGTCGTACTATTTTAATGGAGCCATATAAAAAAGACATCATCGCTGCTGAACTTCGCGGCAATAGCTATACACAGTACGCCCGTGATAACGCCAAAGAACGCCCAACTCTCTTGCGCGATTACCACCGTGGTTTTGAATTTCAGCCAGGGAAGTTAGACTATTTCATCTCCGATGAAGAGCTGGATAGAATTCTCTACAATTCCTAATGCCAATATTTTCCACCGCACTGATCTGCCATCCGTGCGGTGGATTTTTATATGCCTAGGTTTTCTTCCAATCTCTGCTCCACCAGCTCTTGAATCGTCTCAACACACCCATCCGTATCCTTCAGCACCTGTTTCTCCCAGAAGTGAACAGAGTACCAGTCTCTCGCCCTTAAATCCTTATCATTCCGAACATCCCGTGCGATATTCTCCTCGATTTTGGCTATCCAGTATTCCCGGTTACGTTTCAGCTTCGGCTTGCGTTCCTCCCAGTTCTGTCCATGCCAAAACTCGCCGTCCACGAAGATGGCGATATTATATTTTAGGATAGCGATATCGGGAGAGCCGGGGAGCCGCTTATCGTTCAGCCTATATCGAAACCCCAGATGCCACAGACGCTTTGCCAAAAGAACTTCCGCCTTTCCTTGCTTCAGGTGGACACGAGACATCCGCTTGGATGTTTCCGGGGTCGTATCATATGATTTTGGATGCTTCATTCTACCTCAGTGCTCAAGTCCAATCCTATCAACCACATCGGAACTTTTACTAATTTATGATTTTCAAAAAAGCTCGCAGCTTTTTCGTAATTTACAATTCCATCGCTCAACTTTTGGGCAAGATTTCCTGTGGCTGTAATGTAAATATAGTAGTCAATTGAAACGTCTTGCTCCTCTGCATCCATTAGTCTCTGTATGTCATGCTCAATCATCGCCCAGTTTCCAAACTGGATTTCTCCAACCACTGTCAGCCGTTGTTTTTCCGTCTTACAGTCCTCTCCATACGGCGTATTTATTTTTGACAATTCCTTTTTCCACTCTTTAGAAGTCATTTTGAAATCTTTGTACACACCGTCCAGTCGTTCCCCGCCGTTGTAGCAACCACGCTCTCCAACAAAGTAATTTCTGATACATGCAGTATTATAGTCTTTATCATAAAAAGAAAAGTCAAATCCCTCCTTTCCTTTATGAGAAAAACCGTTATATAACACATGTGTTTCTTTATGTGCACCCTCGATTTCCAACTTGGCTCGAAGAGCTTTGTTCAATGCTTCAGCCTTTACTCCATGCTTATTCTTTCTTACGAGTTCAGTTAAGTCGTATTTACTCTGTAGCCATTCTTTTATTTTTTCTCCTAAAGGATGGTTCCCTTCATCTTTCAAAAATGGCAATATTAGATTACCGTTATTAAAATATCGTTCGTCTTTTATTTTCAATGTATACTCCATATTCAATTCATCCTCAATCTTCGATTTGTTCTCTTACATAACGATTGTTCAGCCAGAAGCACTGCTTCGTCATCGTGCCACCAGTGGGCAGGGGAGCCGTGTCCATGCTGTCCTTTCCATGAGGACGAACGTGAGCCACACGGCTTTCCGACGCCTTGGGCAAGTTATTGCGATTCCGCCCGCTGGCATCTTTCCAGATGTGAACGCCTTCCCGCAGGGTATCGACCGTACGCTGCCACACATGATGCACCTCTTCCAGATCCTCTGCCGGGATATTCCAGAATTTCACCCTCTGGAAGTAGCACTCGCCGTCCCTCGACTTTTGGAAGATGATGAACAGGAATTTGGTCGGTGCAAGAAGGTCATAGAGCGCAGACTCTTCCCATGTTTCGTTCATCATTGCACAGAAGTTCATCACAGGGAAGGACATACTCTCTTTTATACTGCCATTCGGTTCAATGGCGATGGTCTTGAGTTGGATGCCTGCCTTTTGGAATTCCTCTGTGTTCGACAGATGCCCTTTCACGCCAAGCATCGCTGCCACTAAAAGCTCGTTGAGGTTCTTGGCATTCGTTTCTACGCCCAGCCGTGCCTTAAGTTCCGTCCTGCTCATTCCCACATAAGGCCGGACTTTTGCGCTGAACCAGTCCTCAAAGCTGGTCGTTCTTAACGCTGCCGGGTCTTTGATGATCTTCTCGCAGGGTTCGTCCCCGAAGATGTACCGCCGTAGGATCTGCGTCATGTAGCTGGACTTCAGCGAGTACGCCCGCTTCATGGCCGGGATAGGGCTGAATGGCTGCGACCGGGTATCCTGCGAGTTGCGGCCTTTCGGACACGCTGCCAGATACATGGTATCACCCTCACTGATCAGGTGTGCCTGTCCTGCCTTGATCTTGTCCATCAGGATCTTCCAGTCATTGCGGATGACCTCCAGATCCTCGTCCGGGAACTGGAACAGCACTGCCTTGTCGATCGTAAAGTCGACCTTGGACACCCCATCCCGGTGCTCATAGGACATCAGCAGCATACAAGCACACTTCACCCAGAATGCACTGGTCTCGAAGGTCTTGCAGTATTCCTCATCATAGTTCAGCATATCGCAGACCAACCGCTCCTTGGCCTGAATGCCACGAGGGGTCTGTCGATAGGGCGTCACCTTCAATTCAACGCCCGCTTCCTCAAAATCGGGAGCCGGGTTGCTATTGGGCTTATACCCAAACCAGCTTTCCTCCACAACGGTACCGATGGCACCTTTGCCTGTTGCAATACGCCCGGTCTTGTCGATTTCGCCCAGCGTTTTGCCGACTGCTTCCTGTCCACGGGCGAGGACTTCCGCCTTCGTTTTGTACTTCCGCTGCTCCATGATTTACCCTCCAATTTTAGGGGTTGATCCCTCGGTAGGTTTTTGCTATAATAATGGTGAGAAAACGGTCAAAATCACAAAAAGTGGTTGATCTTTTCCTCAAAAAAGTGTATACTTAAGTTTAAGTATATCACAGAATGGGGTGTTATGAAAGTGTCAGCAAATAGCGATATTCGTGTTGTGGAGCTATTTGCCGGCGTCGGCGGTTTCCGCGTTGGATTAGAGCGTTGTTCCGAAAGATTTAAGACGATTTGGGCAAACCAATGGGAACCCGGCCAAGCTGGTCAATGGGCTTATAAGTGCTACGACAAAAATTTTGGCGAGGATTCCCACTGTGTGAATGCAGATATCGCCACCGTGATAGACCAAGTGCCGCCGCACGACCTTCTGGTGGGTGGCTTTCCCTGTCAGGACTACTCTGTTGCCAGCACTGGTGCCAAAGGCATCGAAGGCAAGAAGGGCGTTCTCTGGTGGTCGATTTATAAAATCATCCAGAAGAATCACCCAAGCTATGTTCTGCTGGAGAATGTGGATCGTCTGTTGAAATCTCCCGCATCTCAGCGGGGCCGTGATTTTGGCATCATCCTGAAGTGCTTGCAGGAAGAAGGCTATGGCATCGAATGGCGTGTGATCAATGCTGCAGACTATGGCTGCGTCCAGCGCAGACGGCGCACCTTCATCTTTGCATTCAAGAACACCACCAAGCAGTACGAGCGTATGACCTCGTGTTTCTCTGAGGACACAAAGGACGGCCGTGTCTGGCTGATGCAGGAGGGCTTCTTTGCCCATGCGTTCCCGGTGCATTCTGAGGTCGCAGACCCCAAGAAAGTGACCACCGTCGATTTCAATGAATATACCGACACTGTTGATGTAACGAACCGTTTCAGAGCCGCTTTCTACAACAGCGGTGTGCTGTGCAACGGTAAGATCTTCTCTCTGGAAGCCGTCCCGAACGGCAAGGAGCCGATGCTGCTTGGCGAGATCGTTGTCAACGGCGATATCGACAAGAGCTTCTTCATCGAGGACGAGGATCTGGAAAAGTGGAAGTACATGAAGGGTGCCAAGACCATCGAGCGCACTTCCAAGACCGGCTACTCCTACACCTTTTCCGAAGGTCCCATTGCGTTCCCAGACCCTCTCGACCGTCCCGGTCGTACGATGCTCACCAGTGAGGGCACCAAGAACCGCAGCTCCCATGCGATCATCGACCCTAAAACAGGGAAGTTACGCATCCTGCTGCCGGAGGAGTGCGAACGCATGAACGGTTTCCCGACGGGCTGGACCGACACTGGGATGCCGAAGCGTCAGCGTTACTTCATCATGGGCAATGCCCTTGTCGTTCCGCTCATCACCCAAATGGGCAAGCAATTACTGGATATCTTATAACAAAAAACCAAGGCTGCTTAGTCGGCCTTGGTTTTTATGCTTTTTCGCCACGATCAAGAGGTGCCCTATCATGGAGAATATCCGTGTTGTTGAGCTTTTCGCCGGGGTCGGCGGCTTTCGCCTTGGGCTGGAGCAGGCTTCCTCCTGCTTTCAAACTGTCTGGGCGAATCAGTGGGAACCATCCATGCGTTCCCAATTTGCTTTCGAGTGCTACGAACGGCATTTCGGGCATCGCCCAGAACACGTTTGTCAGAACATCGTGACCGCCAAAGAAAACATCCCTCCACACGACCTTTTGGTCGGTGGCTTTCCCTGTCAGGATTACTCCATCGCCAAAAGGGGCGCACGAGGGATAGAAGGGAAGAAGGGCGTTCTTTGGTGGGAGATCAACGCTATCCTACGGGCACACAAGCCTCGCTATGTCCTTTTGGAAAACGTAGACCGGCTCATCAAGTCTCCAGCATGGCAAAAGGGGCGTGATTTTTCCATCATCCTACGGTGCTTCTATGAAGCAGGCTATGCCGTTGAATGGCGGGTGATAAATGCCGCCGACTATGGCGAAGCACAGCGCAGGCGGCGCACCTTTCTCTTTGCCTTCCGAAACGACACCGCCCTGTTCCGAAAAGCAGCGGACCTCATCTGTGTAGAGGGTCTGAAGGGTGCCCACCAGTTGCTCCTGCAGGACGGCTTCTTTGCCCCCATCTTTCCCTTGTATGGTTTTGAACGGAAATACAGCGAGGGATGGCTCGATGAGTTTCGTTACCTCGACTTGAAGGATCTGTCTGCCGCACAATCCTGCCACTTTTACGCCTCCGGGCTCATGGTCAACGGCCGCTTCTATTCCGTCGAGAGCATTCCCCTTCAATTCCCATATAAGCCGCTCTGCTCCGTGCTGGAGACCGCCCCACTTGCAGAGCGATATTTCCTTTCTGCTGCCGACATCGATCACTGGCGGTATCTCAAGGGCGCAAAGCAGGAGACCCGCCACCGCAGGAACGGTTCTACTTATTTCTTTTCGGAAGGCTCTATGGCATTCCCCGATCGTTCTGACCTTCCTGCCCGCACGATGCTCACCAGCGAAGGCTCCGTTTCCCGCAGCACCCATGTAGTCGCAGACCCACAGACCCAACGTCTGCGTACGCTAACGCCCATCGAATGCGAACGGCTCAACGGCTTCCCGGATGATTGGACAGCCGGGATGCCGGAACGACTGCGCTATTTCACCATGGGGAATGCGCTTGTCGTTCCGCTGGTCAAGGCCATGGGCAAGCGGATCAGCGCACTGGCCGAGGACGAGCAGCGCAGTTGATGGGCGTTTCTCTTGGGTTTCCAAAGGGGCCGCAGCACCCCTTTGGCACACGACTTTGCCTGCAAAGTCTAGTGTGTTACACCTTGGTTCCGGCTGATGCGGAAAAGGGGCTGCGAGAGGCTCCGGCAAGCACCTGTTCTGTGGCAGAAGGATGCGCGGATGGGCATGGCAGCTAATGGTTTCTGCCCACCCAGCGCAGGCTTTCAGAGGAACCAATGGTGTACGTTCTCCCGTCCTGCCGCAGCAGCGTTTCCCCTATAAGGCGCAGGGCAAATGATCAGCGTCTGTGCTTGCCCCGGTTGCCTGCAAGTGTCCCCGGTTTCAGCATTGCCGTTTTATAAAGGATCTTCTTTATCAGCTTTCTTTCATCTTCTGTCAGCTTATCGTAGTTGATGCCGATTGCCTTCAATGCCGTTCGGATCTTCTTTTCATCCGCAGACCCTTCAAGTTTCTGTGCATCCTCCAGTTCCTTCATCAGGTTGTCGATCATTGAACCATCCGAAGTGGTCTTGTCCTTGCGGTGTTCCGTCTTGATGTTCTTCAGGATAGCCACCAACTCGTCATACAAGACCCGACCAAAGTACTCATCTTCATCGATCTGCCCCAGCTTCAAGGTGCTCATGTATAGATCGTTTTCATCTGCTGCATACTTCTTTTTCAGCATTTGCCGGGTCGCTTCCAGACCAGCATTGAGGTTTTGAATGTTTGCGCTGACATATCCATCCACATAGATCTCCAGATCGGTCATGAACCGCCGGAAATTCTCATGCACGATCAGTTCGCACAGCAGCCGATGATTGAATTTTCCATTCCTTAATACGTCCACTGCACCATCGCTCAGATGCAAGTCCGAAAGGACTGCATCTGGGCGTTTTTTGTTTTCCGTCACACCCAGCAGGTAGTCCGTGGTCACGCCATAGAACTCAGCCAGCGTTGTCACCGCATAAATGCTGA
>OGGH01002048.1_pt1 | contig 10752 bp, 7 predicted proteins | sample 1571161 | NCBI WGS metagenome assembly OGGH01 (sample SAMEA2582053, study PRJEB24529) | metagenome | biome: Human gut stool | place: China | collected 2011 | reverse complement strand
GTGTCTCCTGTACGGTGTTCTTCTCAATCTTGTATTTCATGGACATCTCTCACTTCCTTGCATTTTTGCCATTTCTTTTTTGTTAGTTTTGTCTAACCATTGTATAGAGTTATGTGGTTAGCTTGTGCTAACTTACATATCTTAGAAAAGCCGCATTACTGCGGCCTTTCAGCTGACTGTTTTGGTTTTCGTTCCTATTATACTGAACTTCTTTCCGTTTTGCAAGGTAGATTTCCTAATGCTTTTTTATCCGCGCTTTCTCTGAAGTAAGATTCCCATAGTAATCAGAAGAATTCCCCCGAAAAGTAACATGATCTCCGTTATATAAGTTGCGATGCCTTCTCCCGTCTTCGGTACTACATCCAATTCCTGCGTCACTCCCTGTGTTGCAGCAGGCTGTGCATCAGAACTGTTGTTATCGTTTCCTTTAGTATCCTCGTGAGAGCTTCCACCGGTACTGGTACCTGCGGTCGTCTTTTCCTTTTTCACAATGACATAGGTAGAAAACTGATTGGTCTCGAAGGTGACTTTTCCATCGATCACTTTCGTAGGCAATGCAGTGGTAGTTCCGTTATGATCTCTCACCACTACATAGTCATAATTCGCATCGTAATTGTTGATTCCAAGGCTTAAGGTAATCGGATTGGTAAATTCCGTAATCTTTGTTTCCCAGTTCGTGCCATCCCCTTTGGCTACGATCTGGTTCAGATTCAGTTCCACTGCCTGCGCCGATACCGCTCCTGCCACTTTCTGTTGTGCCGCCGTCATATCGTATCCGGTACTGTCGGCAACTGTCATCTGCAGATTGCCGCTTCCTGCTGCATTGGCGCCGTTGCTGATGGATGCGGACGATATGCTCTGACTCTGTGTATTGATTTCAGTCTTATCTTCTGTCTTAGTAAAAATACCTTTAAAATGAACGTTGGTATCCGGCATGCTAAACGTAAAAGTAAACATTTGATCCGGATCCGGCTCTATTGTCAAACCGCCATTTAATTGTACTCCTGACAGCTGATATCCATAATCCGGTATCAATTTGATGGTCACTTTTTTCCCGGCATCCGCCGCAATATGCCCACCTTTGTCATCGCCCGGATTATTTGCGAATGGGATATCATGAAAATCATTGATTCCTTCTATTGCAATCACTGTCGCCCTGCCGTTCTCCAGATACGCATCTGCACCGTAAGGCTCCTCAGAATATGCCCAGGTAATGGTATGAATTATCGGATCCACCTGAATTATATAGGTCTTCGCCTGTGTCACCTCGGTTGCGGTATCTTTAGAAGTGCCCGGGATATCTCCCTGGAGCATTTGTTTTGCAGGATCATAGTTAACATATACCCTTGCATTGGTAATGCTATTTTCAACCTTGTATTGTTTTTCGCCAGTTTTTATAACCTTACCAATAGCAACCAGATCTTTCAAGGTGGCAAAATCACTTTCCCCCTTCAGCTTTACATATACCATTTCATCAGTACATACTCCATCCAGTCGGAACATCATGATCGGCGTTGGCGTCGATTCCGGTGAAATTTCCCCCGCCTTAACACTCTTCACCGACACCATGGATAAAAAAATCACTCCCAGTATCCATAAAAACGGAACTCCAAAATGAAATACCGATTTTCTGTTCTTTTTCATCTGCGCATGTCCTCCTTTTGTATATATATGTATATATACTCATAGAACATCCACTTTTTTCAAGTTGACATTTGTCTCAACCTGCCAAATCCACGCATTTTCTGCGTTCATGGGTATCACATCGTCAATCCTTCTCTCATACCCACACTTTCTCTGCTCCATGGGTATCACATCGTCAATCCGCCTCTCATACCCACGCTTTCTCTGCTCCGTGGGTATCACATCGTCAATCTATCTCTCATACCCGCGCTTTCTCTGCTCCATGGGTATCACAATGTCAATCCGTCTCTCATACCCGCGCTTCCTCTGCTCCGTGGGTATCACATCGTCAATCTATCTCTCATACCCACACTTTCTCTGCTCCGTGGGTATCACATCGTCAATCTATCTCTCATACCCACACTTTCTCTGCTCCATGGGTATCACATCGTCAATCCGCCTCTCATACCCACGCGACGTGCGCTGCAAGGCGCACGATAAAAAAGAATCTCGCTTGCGAGATTCTCCGCCTGCGGCGGGTCGCTTTTGCGACATATTTCATAACCGCCGCGGTGCGATCCCTGCGGAGCTTTTTTAATTCATAGGAAGAAATTTCCTATGAATTAAAAAAGCACAGTCCCTCACAGGGCTGTGCCTTTCTCGTTCTCTCGCTATTTCTTATCTTCTTCCCAGTTGTAGTAGAACTGGATCAGTCCGATGCGGCTTCTGGTGCCGGTCTTCTCATTCAACGCAGAAACATGCCTATAGAGCATCGCCCGGGAGACAAAGAGACTGTCGGCGATCTCCTGCATACCGTCATCGGACAGCAGCAAAAGCTGCAGCACTTCCTGCTCCCGTTCTGTGAGATCATAAGATTCCGCAAATCTCTCCAGCCGACTCTGGCTGCCGGACATTTCACGGCTTTCCATTTCTTCGGGAGTCTTTACAATCTGCGTACAACTATAATACCACAACAGTGCCACACTGATCAGCACGAACAGTACCAGTGCCAGTACAGCTGTCAGGATATGATTTTCTCCGGTCAGCAGGCTTACAGAAGCTACTCCTGTGATCACAGCGCCCAGATTGTTCGCCGCTCTTCCCATACCTGCCCATAGCCTGCCATCCTGCATGCGATAGGACAGCTGGAGAAATCCGTTCGTGAAAAACACCACGAAAAATCCCGCAGACACATAGAAGATCAGCAGTCCCGGCAGAAACGGTCCACCGCTTTCGATGATCAGCACACAGATGGTCGACAGGATCGTCACCGCATACATGATCAGTCCACGATATCTTCCGTTATTCAGATCAAACAGTACTCCTGCCAAAAGTCCGCTCAGTGCTAAGAACAGTCTCGGCCACTGACCGATATCCATGGTACCAGCCGCATGTGCCAGGGTCACAGCATTGTCAAGCGTTGCGAAGATACATGTCATCAGAACAACCGTCACCAGTAATGCCACACCTGCCAGCCGGGGATTCTTCCATGAAATCCGCTCCGCAGCAACACCTTCCTGCGCGTTTTTCACCGACACCGTTTCTCCGTCCTCTGCCTTCTGTCTCCTGTGGTATCCTGGCAGTGCATTCTGCGCCATTCCGACAGTCAGTACCCACAGCATCACAAAACTTCCCGCCAGAAAGATACCTTCCACTGTCTCTCCCCACAACAGATTGTGATTCAGAAACTGAAGGAGCAGCCCCACGGCATAAGCCACACTCACGGTCTTCGCCGGATGCCTGCTTCCCCTAAGCAGCTGTGCCGCCAGGTAATGTGTCCTGCTGCCCAGGTATCCCAGTATCAGGAACAGAAAACACCCGCTGCCCAATAGTACCCGGTACTCGGTCCCGGCAAACAGCAGTACATATCCTGCGATCACTGGCACCGGCAAGAAGAATCCCGCTGTCTTGAACGCAGTGGGATTCCCGGATTTGCTTTTCCATTTTTCTATCAGAGAATATGCCAGGAAACCAAACACGCTGACGCCCAGGATATAGCTCTGCGCCAGCACTACTCCTGTGGGATCCGTATATAACGCCATCCGGTTATCAAACAAATACTCTGTTCCTAAAAATACAAAATAGAAAACAGCTAATGAAAGCATGGTCTCTCCTTAAACAGACTGGAAACCGCCTTCCAGGTCTTCAATAATATCATCGATATTCTCTGTACCGATGGACAGACGAATGGTATTGCTGTAAATACCCTGTTCGTTCAGTTCTTCCTCAGACAACTGTGCATGGGTGGTGGAAGCCGGATGGATGACCAGAGACTTCACATCTGCCACGTTTGCCAGAAGTGAGAACAACTCCAGATTATCACAGAACTTTTTCGCTGTCTCCTTGCCGCCCTTGATCTCGAAGGTGAAGATGGAACCGCCTCCGTTCGGGAAATATTTCTGATACAATGCCTGCTGCTCCGGATCGGTGGATACGGAAGGATGATGCACACGTTCTACCTGAGGATGAGCATTCAGATACTGTACTACCTTCAGTGCATTCTCCACATGACGCTCTACGCGCAGAGACAGTGTCTCCAGTCCCTGTAAGAAAATAAAAGCATGAACAGGGGAAATGCAGCCGCCCATATCTCGAAGGAGCATGGCACGGATAGCGGTCACAAAAGCCGCGCCCGGTGCTGCCTTGGTGAAAGTCACACCATGATAGCTGGGGTTCGGAGTGCACAGATGAGGGAACTTGCCGCTGCCCTCCCAGTCAAATTTACCATTCTCTACGATCACACCGCCTAAGCTGGTGCCGTGTCCGCCGATGAATTTGGTTGCGGAATGTACCACGATATCTGCGCCGTACTCAAAAGGACGTACCAGATAAGGGGTAGCAAAAGTATTGTCCACTACCAGAGGCACCTTGTGTGCATGGGCGATCTGTGCCAAACGCTCGATGTCTACCACATCGGAATTGGGATTGCCCAGGGTCTCGATGTAGAGCGCCTTGGTGTTCTCCCGGAAGCTTGCTTCGATCCTGTCATAATCGGAAGGAGCCACGAAAGTAGTGGTCACACCGTAGTCCACCAGGGTATGCGCCAACAGATTGTAGGTTCCGCCGTAAATATTATTTGCAGAAACAATGTGATCTCCCTGTTTTGCCAGGTTCTGGATCGTATAGCAGATAGCTGCCGCTCCGCTGGCTACTGCCAGAGCTGCGGTACCGCCCTCTAATGCTGCAATACGCTGCTCGAAGACACCCTGGGTAGGGTTGCCCAGACGGCCGTAGATCTCACCGGGATCTTCCAGTCCGAAACGTGCTGCTGCATGGTCGCAGTTGCGGAATACATAAGAAGATGTCTGATAAATGGGAACGGCCCTCGCACCGGTCACGGGATCGGGTTGCTCCTGTCCCACATGTAACTGTAATGTCTCGAATTTTAAATTACGCTCTGCATAGGGCTTTTTGCTCATGTTCTGCCTCATTTCTGCACTTTATGTGCTTATGTATTTTTCTATGATGCCAGGATCAAAAGGTCTAAGCCCACATGCTTGACCCCGACTTTATTTCTATAAAAACATGCTAAAACACATTACAAATTCTGTCAATGTAAAACTTTAGCACAGTACCATGATTTACTTCACCAACCGGTCCTTATACTTCAGCCATTTTCCCGTCCGTATCCTGTTAGTAAACAAAAATGCCCGTACGACCCAGTCCATGGTCATAGCGATCCAGACGCCGATGACGCCAAGTCCCAGACCCTGTCCCAGGATATATGCCATGCCCACACGGCAGAGCCACATGGAAGCGATCGCCACGATCATGGTAAATCTCACATCTCCCGCAGCGCGAAGTGCATTGGACTGTGCAAAGGACAACGGATGCACGATCATGCAGCAGATACAGTTATATACCAGCAAAAATATCGTCATATCCGTAGTCTCCGGGCTTAAGTGATAGATACTGCATAGCGGGCGTGCGAACAGGATAATAGGAATTCCCAGCACGATCATGCAAAGATATGCCCATTTTATCATCCTCTTCAGATAATAATGCGCCTGCCCGGTCTCTCCGGCACCGATACACTGCCCGATCACCGTGATCATGGCCACGCCGATGGCACTGGATGGTATCTGTTGGAAATTCGCGATACTGTAAGTAACGGCATTAGCGGTAATCGCCACCATGCCGAAGGTTGCGATCAGACTGGTGGTCAGAAGCTTACCAATCTGGAAAATACTGTTCTCCAGACCGTTGGGAATACCGATGTACAAAATTTTTCCTAAAATATTCGTATCCACCCTCCAGCTCTTACTCATGGAAATCTTGTCACTTCTTGTCAACAGCACTACGATCATCACTGCGGACAGGATTCTGGAAAACAGTGTGGACAATGCCGCACCGGCGACACCGATCTGTGCTCCGTAGATCAGTATGGCATTGCCCGCAATATTCATCAGGTTCGCCACCAGCGATACCTTCATGGACACCTTGGAATCGCCCACTGCCCGGAACAGCGCCGCACCGCCGTTATAGACACCCAGAAACGGAAAAGACACTGCCACAATGTAAAAATAGTTCCTGGCCGCACGCATGACATCCGCTTCCACATTGCCATAGAGGAGGTTTAACAGTCCTCTGTTAAAAATCAGGGAAACTGCCATAAACAGAAGGGCCACACCCCCAACCGCCAAAAACAGCTGATTGGAGGCCCGGCCTACCATTTCCTTATCTCCGCGTCCCATGTACTGTGCCGCCACCACTGCGCCGCCGCTTGCCATTGCGGTGAACAATCCGATCAGTAATACACAGATACTGTCCACCAGAGAGATGCCGGATACCGCGGCTTCGCCACAGCTGGCCACCATTACGGTATCCGCCATTCCCATGGCCACTGCCAGAAACTGTTCTATGATCAGCGGCCACAGTAATTTTCTCAATGCATCCTGGGAAAACAACATTTTTTTCTCGTCTGGCATAATTTCCATCATTCCTTTATCCTAACATTGACATCTGCCAAAATAGCACATTGTCATTGCATTGTAAATAGAAATGTAATTTTATGATTCAGTAACTATTCAGCACCCCATTCGCAAAACCGCCTCTACGAGGCTTTCCTGAATAACATGCTTGCATGTTATTTGCTCATAGTGGTTACTTCGCCCTATAAATAGTATCAAATGCTCTTACGAATGCAAGCATTCGACGCGCATTCAATACTATTTACATGGCTCTGAATAGTTACAGTTCCTGATATACAAAATAATCCGCAGCTACCGAACCGCCAGCCGCACCCTGTTCGTTGATGGCAAACAGTCCGTCCTTGACACCGACCCAGCGGCCCGGAGTTGCTTCCACCATCTGTCCCACAAGCTGTAAATTTTCTTCTGCGGTTCCTACATAAAATGTACGGTAAATCTCCTTCTCCACCTTCATCTGGATATAAATGACATCACTGTTCCATTCGCCCAGACCGGTGCGCACTTCATCGTCCTTCGTCCAGTTGCCGGTGCGCTGCTGCAGGCTCATTTTACCGTGTATTTTCTGAACTGCAAGTGCTGTATAACATCCGCCCAGCGATACCAGTCCTGCCACATCGCCGTCCTTCATCTGCTTCAGATGCAGACAGGTGGTAGTAGAAAATTCCGGTGCCGGCCACTTCTGCAATAACAGATTGCTGATGTCGCACAGCTGTGTCTTCGGATCTGCCGTCTGTGCATGGAGAAGGAGCTGACCGTCTTTCAGATCGTACCATTCCTTTTTATAATTGGCATTCCACTGCCATTGCAGTCCTAAACGATCTCCTTCGAAGAAATCGCTGTCCTCCGGGGTATCGATAGGATATGCAGCTCCCACTTCCGGCTTCTTGTAACGCAGTACCGGCTCACCACAGCCGTCCACGGCATTTACTCCGATCACCGGCCAGTCGTTTTCCCAGTGCATGGGCTGTAAATGTACGATACGTCCCGCATTGCCCACATCCTGGAAATGCAGGAACCAGTCCTGTCCGTCCGGCGTATCCACCCAGGCACCCTGGTGAGGTCCGTTGACGGGGGAATTTCCCTGGTGCAGGACGATTTTCTCTTCCCAGGGACCATAAATATTTTTCGACCGCAGTACGGTCTGCCAGCCGGGCTTCACGCCCCCTGCCGGAGCGAAGATATAGTAATAGCCGTTTCTCTTGTACAGCTTCGGTCCCTCGATGGTGGGCTGGGTCGCATGGCCATCATAGATGAACTGACCGTCATCCAGCACTCCGGAGCAGTCCGGTTCGATGGGAGACATATACAACATGCTCTTGAAGCCGATACGGCTTCTGGCGAAAGCAGTTACCATATAAGCTTTGCCGTCCTCATCCCAGAAAGGGCAGGGATCGATCCAGCCCACTACCTTTCTGACATAAGCAGGCTCGCTCCATTTGCCCCACGGGTCTGTGGTCTTGCACATCATAATCCCCTCGTCCGGCATGGGAATAAATACGTAGTAAGTTCCCTCATGGAAGCGGATGGCAGGTGCCCAGGTACCGCAGCCATGCACCGGCTTGTCATAATAATCAAAAGGAAGCTGATCCATGATGTAATTGATGACCTTCCAGTTCACCAGATCCTTCGAATGCAGCAGCGGTACTGCGGGGGTATTGCAGAAGCTGGAAGCGATCATAAAATAATCCTCTCCCACACGAATAGCATCCGGGTCCGAGTAATCCGTATACAGGATCGGGTTGGTATAAGTGCCGTCGCCCTGATCGGCGATCCACATTTTATGTATCTTCGTCTTGTCCATAGTCTCTCCATTCCACAGCCTTTTGCTACTGTTTCGTATTTTATAAAACCAGTATAGCAGATATCCCGTCACATCGCGTGTCAATTTCCCATTAGTTTGTGTCAAATCTTGCATTTCAATAGAATAAATGTCATAATAGTGACAAAAGTTGCAGGAGGAAAACACCTTGAGTTTCTTTTATCAGAATCGCAAAGAACAACTCTATCTGTATCTGTCCAATAATAATCCTTACGCCGTCCATCTTCACAGACAGCTGGAGCTGATCTATGTCTTAAGTGGTTCCACCACGGTCACTGTGGAACAGCAGGAATTTCCGCTGACTCCCGGTCAGGGTGTCCTCGTTTTTCCGAACCAGATGCACGGCTTAAAACATGTGGAACCCGGTCAGAATCTGCTCTGTATCTTCGAGCCGGATTTCTGTCATTCCTTCCGACATTTTTTCCAGAATAAAAAGCCCTCACGCAATGATTTTGCCATCTCCACCCTCTCGGAGCACAGCCACATTGCCTTACAAGGACTTGAGGCTCTGGCTTCCACCATGGAAAAAGATCGTCCCACTCCTTCTGATGTGCAGATCTATGCGGAAGGGTATCTGACGCTCCTTTTGGCAGATCTCCTACCCTCTCTCTCCCTGCAGACCCGGAAAAGCACGGAGGATCTGGAGCTGGAGCAGAGGCTGCTTCTCTATCTGGATGCCAACTACACGAAGGAATTGTCCCTGGACAGTCTCTCGAAAGAATTCGGTGTCAGCCGTTTTGTCCTCTCCCGGATATTTACGGAAAAGTTCCACACCACTTTCCCGGATTATATGAATTCCAGAAGACTTGATTATGCCAGAGACCTTCTGCTGTCCACAGAGCTCTCCGTGACACAGATTGCGCTGGATGCCGGCTTTGGCAGCTCCCGCTCGTTTTTCCGTGCCTTTCAGGATACCTTCCATACCACTCCGGGAGCTTACCGCAGGCAGACGGAATCTACCCACAACAGCTCCTCGCCCGCCCGGATATAATCCTTCCAGGTACGAACGATCCGTCCCCGGTCAGGTGTCTGACACATCTCCACTGTCACCGCCGTATCCACGCCTTCTCTCGCCAGCCCTTCCTGATCGAATTCTACGAGAAGCTTGCCTTTTCTCACGATCTCATTGGGCAGGACATTGCAGCGGTAATAGTTGCTATGAAGTTCTTCTTTATCCTTACAGATATTCAATAGCAGCTCCACTCCACTGTCTGTGCGGAAACGGATCCGGTTGCCCATAGGATAAAGCTTCAGCACTTTTCCCGAAGTGGGTGCATAGACTCTTCCATCCGCCGGCAGGATGGTAATGCACTTCGTATTGTCATCCGCCGCTTCTTCCGTTGTGTCCTGCAAAGTATCCTGCGATATTTTCCTGATCTCGCCGTTCACCGGGCTCCCTATGGCGGTGCCTTCCATAACCAGCTGTCTGTTCCCTGTTATTCTTCTCTCTTCCTGTCTGTTTACCGTCTCTTCTTCTGTTTCTTCCATGTTCCACCGGATGCTCCTGCCCAACCAGAAACCGATCAGCAGTCCCAGCACTCCCGTTGCCACCACAGCATACATCTGCATGTTTCTACCTTCCTTTTTCCATAACTAAGACTCTTACATCTTATTCTGTCTCATTTTCGGGAAAACATGCCAGTTTTTCATTCATAAAATCCAAGAGTATCGCTGTCACGATCCCCGCCGCCATGCAGAACAGATTCCGAGATGCCGCATCCGCCGATGCTGTAAAGCTGCCCCAGGGAACGGTCATCACCGTAGCTGCACCGACGATCCCGAGAATTCCATGAAACATCAACGCATAATGCCTCTCAAACAGCCGGTTTACAAGTTTTGCCAGACAGATGAAAGTCACCACGCACCCTGCTACTCCCGGAAACAGAACCTCCGGTCTCACATGACCGATCCCTTCCACAAAGGGCGTATACAGTCCCAAGGGCATCAATATCGTTGAAAAACTCATGCCCGGAGCGATCACCGACAGTGCAAAGGCAAAGCCGCAGAACAAAAAACTTAAAAGTCCCGGTTCCACGGTATTTTGGGAATTCTGCAGCCAGAATAACAGACGAAGCATTGCCACCGATGTCGCACAGGATAAGATCACATTTCCCACATTCCTGCCCTGTTCTCCCGCCTCTCTCCACAGCGAAGGCAGCATTCCCACGATCAGTCCCACAAACACGCAGACAGAAGGCTCCGGATAAGTCTCTAATACATATGATAACAGATTTGCCACCCCTAAAAATCCTGCTGCCGATCCGATCATATAAGGGAACAATTCCGGCAGATGGGTCCGCCACTTATGTACCGGATCCGACAAAAGCTCCATGATCGGTCGATAGACTCCGAACACTACACTTAAAACGCCGCCGGATA
>OGGH01002043.1_pt1 | contig 10787 bp, 10 predicted proteins | sample 1571161 | NCBI WGS metagenome assembly OGGH01 (sample SAMEA2582053, study PRJEB24529) | metagenome | biome: Human gut stool | place: China | collected 2011 | reverse complement strand
GCATCATCCTCCTCAAAGCAGGGCAGGATGCCGGGAGCCTCGTCCAGCGTGATGACGGTCAGCTCCATATCCGGGGCAATGGCTGCGAGGTAGACCTCGCCGCCCCGGTTTGCCGCCAGTGCAGCGCAGATACGCACGTCAATGGTGATTTTCTCGGAGCGGATGGTACAGGTAGCGTTGTTTTTCATAGGCGTTTCTCCTTTTGTTTGCAAAAGAAAAAGACCCCATCGGGTCTTTCGTTACGGTATAAGTCAGCGTTCATTCTGCCGCTGCTGTTTACGTTGCCACTGATCCAGCAGCTTGATGATAGTGTCCTCCATCTGTTTTGGGGTGTAGCTGCGAGGGAAATATTTCCGCAGGGTGTCGTTTTTGATAACCACCTTGTCCAGCTCGCCCTTTTTCTCTTCTCCCATGACCGCAAAGGCAACGTCATACGAGAAGTGCCCTTCCTGCGCCAGCTTTTTAAGCCGCTGCGCTTGGGAAAGGGACGGTGCGTTCTGGGTGTCGTTCATCGCTTCTAAAAAATCCCGCTGTTGGCTTTCGTCCAGATAGGACAGCTCCACAGCGGGATTAAAAGCAATTTTCTTTTCGTCCACCATGTTCAGCAGTTCCGGGATAAGGCTGGTCAGGCGGATAAAACGCTGGATTTGCTTATAACTTTCGCCTGTTCCTTCAGCAACAACCTCTGTACTGCGTTTCCCGAAATAATGTGGGACAACTTGTCCCACATTTTTTGGTCGTCCAACAGTTCGTTCGATTGCTTCCAGCTTCATTTTGTAGGCGAAAGCCCTTTCACTGGGCAAGATGTTCTCACGCTGGAGATTGCTGTCCACCATAAGCAGAACAGCGGCATCATCATCCATATTGCGGACGATGACAGGCAGGGTTTCCAGCCCGGCAAGCTGTGCAGCGTGCTGGCGGCGGTGCCCGGAGATGATCTCGTAGCCACCCTCCGGGCGTGGACGTGCAATCAGCGGAGAAAGCACGCCGTACTGTTCTACGCTTTCCACCGTGCGCTGCATGGACTCATCGTCCAAGACCTTAAAGGGGTGGTTTTTGAAAGGGAACAGTTCTCCGATGGGAATCTGCTGCACCTGTTCCCTCTGCTGCTCCTGCCGGGATTCCTCGGTGGAGAAGATGTCATCTGCCCCTTTCAGCGACACGTTTAAGCTGTTTTTCGGCATCAGCCAGCACCTCCTTTGCGATGGAATGATAGGCTTCTGCCACTTTGCCTTTCGGGTCATACTGGAAAATGCTTTTTCCGGTCGTGCTGGTTTCGGCAGCGCGGACAGAACGGGGAATTGTCTGGTCGAACACTTTCAAATACTTTCCGTAGGCTTGCCGAATCAGATTGCTGATTTGCTGCCCATAGATGGTGCGGCTGTCCGTCATGGTGAGCAGGATGCCCTCAATTTTCAGTTTCGGGTTTATCTGCCGCCTTACTTTCTGCACGGTTTGAAGCAACTGCTCCAGCCCTTTTGCCGAAAGATATTGTGCTTGCACCGGAATCAGTGCGGAATCTGCCGCTGCCAGCGCATTGACCGTCAGCATACCGAGAGAGGGAGTGCAGTCAATCAGAATATAGTCGTACTCGCGTTTTGCGCTTTCCAACACCTGTTTCATCACTTTCTCCCGGCTCATGGTATTCACCAGAGCCACTTCCAGTCCGGCCAGTTCGATGTTGGCCGGGATAAGGTCAACGCCCTCCGCATGGTGCAAAATCCCTTCGCCGGGTGGAATACACTGGTCGTTCATGGCTTTCTGCATAAGAGTGGAGAGTGTAGTGGGCAGTGCATCCGGGTCTTGCCAGCCCATACTGACAGTAAGCGAACCCTGTGGGTCAGCGTCCACAAGCAGAACTTTCTTGCCCTCCATTGCAAGCCCTACGCCCAAATTTTCACAGGTGGTGGTTTTGCCCGTGCCGCCTTTCTGGTTGATAACGGCTATCGTTGTTGCCTTTTTGGAAATTTTCATCACCTCCGAGCTGCTAAATCATGGTTGACTTTGTTTTGATAATAGAGCTGTATTGTGGTTGGAGCATTGAATAGTGCGGCCAGAAGGTACTGCTTCATATTCCGTATCGGGGAAGTGTTCGCTGCCAGACAGTCCAGTACGAAGCGGATGTGGTCTGCATTCAACTTTTTTAGCCGACTGAGCACAACTTCGGCGGGCTTATCATCGCCAGCGATTCTTATGAGTTTACGCTTGCTGTCACAGGTGTCCACCAGCAAATCTACGATCTGATAGATGGTATCTTCATCATCCGGGTAAAGCCGGAGAAGAAGTTCTATCTCCAAAGAACGTGAAAAATATTCTTCGAGCAGTTTACGATTCTTCATTTTCTCCGATTCATCGGAAAGGATAGGATTCGTATTATTCCGCTCTGTCTTACTCTTTTTATTCTTATTACATCGTGATTTGGGCGGGTCTTGACAAGCGTTTTTAGGACTTCCAGATTCGTGATTTTCACGATTCTGGACACGCTCATTTGAAAGGTCTGACGAAAAGTTTTTCACATACACCAAACTCGGTTTGCCCAGTCCACGGCGTTTTCGTTCAATTAAACCAAAATTTTCAAGTTCCCGGAGTAGCTTGGTCGCTTTGTTGTCTGCGCAACACAAAGCCCTCTTGACATCCTCGATCGTGAAAATGATGAACACCCGGCCTTGCTTGTCGAACCATTCATTTTTAACAGAAAGGCTCATGCGGTCAAGCAGGATGCCGTAGAGTGTTTTGGCATCGGTTGACAGATTTTGAAACCGCTGCTCCTGAAACAGTGCTTTGGGGATGCGATAGAACGAAAAAAGTTTTCCGGCCTGTCCATAGAAGTAGTCGAGCGTCATACAGTTCTGTCAAGGATGAAAAAATGACGATGTTTCATTGACATGGTTGACAAATCCTCCTTATGAATAATTCGTGCAAACAAAAAAGCGCAATCTCGATTTTTGAAAATCGGAATTGCGCCATGTAACTTAGTAGGGGAGAATGGTCATTTGTCAGGGTCGGTTGACCACAATTTGACCACAAAAGAAACGAAACATCTTGACATCTAACGAAACAGAATGATAAAATAATTTTGAAATTTGATGATACTGCGTACAAGTGGTATCGGAGTGTCCATTGCGTTTTTGAGAGAAGCACAATGGGGTTCAAGAGGCCGTGAGTTCGATTCTCGCCACTCGGACCATAAATCCAACGATTTCACGTTAGAAATCGTTGGATTTTTTTGTTTGTGGGCTGACCGCATCTGGTTTTGACCACAATTTTGACCACAATGCGGGCGATTTTATCTGGTCGATCGCAGGGGCAAGTGGACTTTTTGCATAGCAGGGCTCTGTACCCCCTCTTCTCTGAAAAAGAGAAAACAATCCCATTATTCTTATTATCGCAAGTCAAGAAATTAGCGCAACATCAAAACGGCATCTCTGCGATATGCAATTCAACGATGTTGCTGTTGCATTAAAAAGTTGAATTGCTATAGACCTCCGGCGGCGGGCAGCAGCTCTCCCGGGGGATGAGCTTGTGCGGCACGATGATCTTTGTGGCCAGAAGGTTCGGGTTCTCAATGTGGTTGATGGTCTGGCTGGCGGCCTCCATGCCCAGCTGGTAGGGGTTCACGTCCACGGTGGTCAGCTGCGGGCTGGTGATGCGGGAGAACAGCGAGTTGTTGAAGGACACGATGGACAGGTCCTTCGGGACGCGCAGCCCCAGCTTGCCGCAGAACTGTTCCAGCACCACAGCAAGGATGTCGTCACTGACCAGCATGGCGGTGGGGTGGTCCGGCGCGGTGAGCAGGGCTTTCAACGCCCCTTCGTAGGCGTCGTTCAGGGTGTTGACCTCCACGCAGTCCTCTTCGCGCGGGGTGATGCCGTGCTTGAGCAGGGACATCTGGTAACCCCGCTTGCGCTCTGCGGAGAACAGCATGGCGTTATTGACCCCGAAATACGCAATGCGGCGGTGGCCCATCTCATAAAGGTAATCGGTAGCTTCCTCCCCGGCAAGGGCGTTGTCGTTGTCGATGTAGATGGTCTGGTTCGCAGACTGCGCTGCCTTGCCCACAATGACATGGAGCAGCCCCTCGTTGCGCAGATACGCCGCCACCGGGCAGTCCTTTTTGGAATAGAGCAAAATAAACCCATCCGCCTGTGCGTTGGCCACCATGCTCTGGATGGCGTCCAGCACTTCGGCATCGTCCTGCCCGGTGATGACCGTGTTCACATACCGCCGCTGGTTGCAGAACTGCCCGATGCCGCGGATGATCTCCAGATGAAAGGCGTTTTCGTAGACATCCCGCTGGGAGGAGGGCAGAATGATGCCGATGGTCTTGGAAAAAGCCTCCACCGGTTCAGTCTCAAAATTCGGCTCGTAGCCCAGCTGCGCCATGATGCGGCGCACCCGCTCCTTAGTCTCCCGGCTGATGGAAGGGCTGTCCTTGCAGGTGCGGGACACCGTGGAGGGCGAGACCCCCGCTGCCGCTGCGACATCCTTGATGGTAACTGCCATTGTCTGTTCCTCCCTGATATAGTAGTTCTATTGTAAAGCCGTTTGCGCGCAATGTCAATGTTTGCGCACGGGATTGCGTAAACTGTGCAACACCGTGTCTGCGTACCTTAGACAATTTCCACAAATAATCCTTCGCACGATTGTAGAAAACGTAAAAAGATTGTTTTTCGCGCAAAAAACTCTTGTAAAAACTGCGGAGTTGGATTATTCTTGTTGCGTAAAGTAGTGCAAACGCAATGCAACGATTGCGCAAAACAATGCAAAAGGAATAAGGAGGAACATCATGGCAACAACAAAAGCGGCTCCGGGTAAAAAGGGGCTCATCAACTTCGACTTCTTACAGAAGCTGGGCAAGGTGCTGATGACGGTCATCGCCGTCATGCCCGCTGCCGGTCTGATGATCAGTCTGGGCAAGCTGGTGCAGATGGGCGGCGGCGACATTGCGGCGGGCATGACCATCGGCACCACGATGGAGAACATCGGCTGGGCGGTCATCAATAACCTGCACATCCTGTTCGCCGTTGCCATCGGCGGCAGCTGGGCAAAGGAGCGTGCGGGCGGTGCCTTTGCCGCCGTGCTGGCGTTCGCCCTCATCAACGTCATCACCGGCAACATCTTCGGCGTCACCAGTGCCATGCTGGCAGACCCCAACGCCGTGACCCACACCATGTTCGGGCAGGAGATCGCCGTCAACGGCTATTTCACCTCTGTGCTGGGCGCACCGGCGCTGAACATGGGCGTGTTCGTGGGTATCATTGCCGGTTTTGTGGGCGGCGTGGCTTACAATAAATACTACAACTTCCGCAAGCTGCCGGATGCGCTGGCCTTCTTCAACGGCAAGCGCTTCGTGCCCATGGTGGTCATTGTCTACTCGGTGGTCATTTCCATTGTGCTGTCGCTGTTCTGGCCTGTGGTACAGACCGGCATCAACAACTTCGGCATCTGGATCGCCAACTCTTCCGAGACTTCTCCCGTGCTGGCTCCGTTCATCTATGGTACGCTGGAACGTCTGCTGCTGCCCTTCGGTCTGCACCACATGCTGACCATCCCCATGAACTACACCTCCTTCGGCGGCACCTACACCATCGCTACCGGCGTCAACGCAGGCAGTCAGGTGTTTGGTCAGGACCCGCTGTGGCTGGCATGGGCAAACGACCTCATCAACTTCAAAAAGGCCGGCGATATGGCCGCTTACAACAATCTGCTGGCCACTGTTACCCCCGCCCGCTTCAAGGTGGGTCAGATGATCGGCGCAACCGGTCTGCTGCTGGGCATTGCACTGGCTATGTTCCGTCGGGTGGATGCCGACAAGCGTGCAAACTATAAGTCCATGTTCATCTCCACCGCGCTGGCTGTGTTCCTGACCGGCGTCACCGAGCCGCTGGAATTCATGTTCATGTTCTGCGCAATGCCGCTGTACATCGTGTACGCACTGCTGCAGGGCTGCGCTTTCGCCATGGCGGGCATCATCCATCTGCGTCTGCACTCCTTCGGCAATCTGGAGTTCATTACCCGCATCCCCATGTCCCTGCAGGCAGGTCTGGGCGGCGATATCATCAACTTTGTGATTTGTGTGATCGCGTTCTTTGTCATCGGCTACTTCGTGGCTTACTTCATGATCGGCAAGCTTCAGCTGGCAACGCCGGGTCGTCTGGGCAACTACACCGATGACAACGCGGACGATTCTGCCGCCGCCGCAAAGACCGAGAAGAAGGCCGACAAAAAGGCTGATAACGGTCAGGCCGAGCGCATTATCGCCCTGCTGGGCGGCCGGGAGAACATCGTGCTGGTGGACGCCTGCATGACCCGTCTGCGCGTTACCGTAAAGGAGCCCGCCAAGGTGGCCGACCTTGCCGCATGGAAGGCCGAGGGTGCCCTGAGCCTGCTGGTGAAGGGCGACGGCATTCAGGCCGTGTACGGCCCCAAGGCGGACGTTCTGAAATCTGACATCAACGATATTTTGTAAAAACTATGAAACTGCTGACATTGAATACCCACAGTCTTATCATCCCGGAGCATGAGGCAAAGCGGGAGATTTTTGTAGACTTCATCGCAAAGGAGCAGCCAGAGGTGTTCGCCCTGCAGGAGGTGAACCAGACCGCCGCTGCGCCGCTGCTGGCAGAGGCTCCGGCGGGGTACTACCCCTGCCCCGGCAATATGGTGCTGCTGAAAGCGGACAACCACGCCGCAGCCGTGGCAAAAATGCTGGAAGCGCGGGGTGTGCACTACTATTGGAGCTGGCTCCCGGCAAAGGTGGGCTACGACATTTACGATGAGGGCATGGCGGTGTTCAGCCGTGCGCCCATCACCGCCGCCGAGAACCTGCTGCTGAGCCAGATCAACGATTACAACAACTGGAAGACCCGCCGCACGCTGGGCATCTGTGCAGGAGATGTCTGGTACTATACGGTGCATCTGGGCTGGTGGAAGGACGAAGTGGAGCCTTTCGCCCCGCAGTGGGAAAAGCTTTCAAAGGCGGCGGGCGCAAAAAAGACCGCCTTTCTGCTGGGCGACTTCAACAGTGAAGCCGACGTGCGGGGCGAGGGCTACGACCTTGTGCTGGGCAGCGGCTGGCAGGATACCTACCGCCTTGCGCAGCAGCGGGACGCGGGCTACACGGTGGTGGAAGCCATTGACGGCTGGCGGGATGCCCCGGATGCAGCGGCAAAAAAGCGCATCGACCAGATCTGGTGCTCCAAGGCGGTGGCTGTCAAGAGCAGCCGGGTGGTGTTTGGCGGCCTGCAGGAGCCGCAGGTGTCTGACCACGCCGGTGTTATGATCGAGTTATAAAGGAAGGTAAAAGAAGATGCAGAGAAGTGCAGGCATTTTGCTGCCCATCAGCAGTCTGCCGTCCCCTTACGGCATCGGCTGCTTTTCGCAGGAAGCATACGACTTTGTGGACTGGCTCAAGGAAGCCGGACAGACCTATTGGCAGATTTTGCCGCTGGGTGTGACCAGCTACGGCGACAGCCCGTATCAGAGCTTTTCCGCCTTTGCGGGCAACCCCTATTTCATCAGTCTGGACGCACTGGTGGAGGAAGGCGTGCTGACCGCCGCCGAGTGCAAAAAGGCAAACTTCGGCCGCAAGGCAGACGACATTGATTACAGCCGCCTGTATACCGAGCGCGGCCGTCTGCTGCGGCTGGCGTACTCCCGCAGCGACATCGGCCACAACGATGCGTTTACGGCATTCTGCGAGAAAAACAAGTGGTGGCTGGACGATTTTGCCCTGTTCATGGCGGTGAAGGATCGCTTTGAGGGCAAGCCGTGGATCGAGTGGGCAGAGGATATCCGTCTGCGCTGGCAGCCCGCTATGGACTACTATCGCCGGGAGCTGTACTTTGAGGTGGAATACAACAAGTATCTTCAGTTCAAGTTTGACGAGCAGTGGCGCAAGCTGAAAGCCTACGCCAACAGCAAGGGCATCCAGATCATCGGCGATATCCCCATCTATGTGGCGCTGGATTCTGCGGACGCTTGGGCAAACCCGGGGCTGTTCCAGCTGGACAAGGACAACATTCCCACGGCAGTGGCGGGCGTTCCCCCGGATGGCTTTTCGCCTACCGGTCAGCTGTGGGGCAACCCGCTCTACCGCTGGAAAACCCACCGCGCGACCGGATATCAGTGGTGGATCACCCGGCTGTGGTACTGCTTTGAGCTGTACGATGTGGTGCGCATCGACCACTTCCGCGGCTTCGATGAGTATTTCTCCATCCCCTACGGCAGCGAGACGGCGGTGGACGGCCACTGGGAAAAAGGCCCCGGCATCGAGCTGTTCCGAGCCGTGGAGCAGGCGCTGGGCAAGCGGGAGATCATTGCCGAGGATCTTGGCTACATGAGCGACACCGTGCGGCAGCTGGTGCGGGACAGCGGCTTCCCCGGCATGAAGGTGCTGGAATTTGCTTTTGACTCCCGCGATACCGGCAGCGCCAGCGACTACCTGCCCCACAACTACCCGGTGAACAGCGTGGCGTACACCGGCACCCACGACAACGAGACGCTGGTCTCGTGGTACCAGACCATCTCGGACGCCGAGCGCGCCATGGTACGGGATTACCTGTACGACTACGCCACCCCGGACGAGCGGCTTTATAAAAGCATGATCGCCTTGATCCTGCGCAGTGCAGCGGCAAGGTGCATCATCCCCATGCAGGACTGGCTTGGGCTGGATAATGCCGCCCGCATCAATAAGCCCTCCACCGTAGGCCAGAACTGGCGCTGGCGGCTGAAAAAGACCCAGCTGACCAAGAAGCTCCAGAAAGAGATCTGCCAGTTGACCACCCGCTACGGCCGGATGAACTGGGCATAAGGTGCTCTATGGAGCTTGATTAGCCGGAACTGAAAATTCTGCTAATGGCATTCGCTGGCTGATTTTGGTGATAGGTTTAAAATGAAAAATGCGAAGATCGTCTTTCCCACTTAAAAATGATCTTCGCATTTTTAAGTGGCGTCCCCGATGTGATTCGAACACACGGCCTTCCGCTTAGGAGTAGGGGCTGAAGCAATAAATCCTAGACAAAAGTAGGTAAAACAAGTAACGTTTTATCAATGGATTTTTTGCTGCGCTGTCAATCCGAGTAAAGAACACAAACCCCGAAATAAAACGAGTAAAAGGCTTTTCATTAGCAGAAAATTAGCAGAGCTAATGAAAAGTGGAAGGTTCATTGTAAAATGCCCACCTTTCATTAGCTGGGAGGTGTGCGGTTGACCCTATACCTATGGTTGAATCAAAACAACTTTTTCTTCTGTGCCAGCAGCACGGTCAGCACACGCTCTTTCAGCAGATAACGGAACTGCTTTGGATAGTAGTCGAGGTAGGCATCCAGAAGCGGCTCAATGTCACTTCTTGCAAAATCAACCTCCAACTGCTTTCCGTAAAGGCTTTGTGCTGTGTGGACTGTCCGGGTAAAAGAGGACTTGAATGGTAAGCACTGTGCTTTGGAAAGGAACGCCTGTGTTTCAATATCAGGGCGATACAGATTGAAATCCAGCAGGAACGAAGCCCCGCAATCAAAAATGGGGCAAGGCTTACAGCCGAAATCCGTATGTAAAAGGGCAATGTTGTTCAAATGCCGGTCTTGATTCAAAAACAGGGCATCCAGTTCCAACAGCGTGGTGAAGTATGCACCAAAACCGGAAAAGCCGGTAGCGGCTTCCACTGAATCGACCAGAAAAACAATACGTTCTTTCAGACTGTTGCGGTCATTGAATTCCTGAATATACCCACGACCAAGGCTGTTCCGTAAAATGGTATGGGCGGTGATCAGGCTTTCATTGCCTGCCTTGAAGTTCTCGCTTACCGAAAGCACCTGCGGCAGGCCATGCACGTCGGCGGTATCGACCCAATAATGAGCAATCGAAATTTCCGGTAGATCGGCAGCATTGGTGAAACGGCGCAGCACTTCGCTGGCCATCGCTTCCGCAAGGGCTTCAAAATGACCATTGTCCACCTTATACCAGAGATTTTTCTCTGCATCGAACCACTTCTCCTGATTGCCCAGTGAAGTGCAGGTCACAACGCGGTCATTGGTATGGAATATCAGATGATCTTGAGCCATTTGTGATCCTCCGCCATCCGTCCCTGCGTCTTTTCCACCAGCTGCACTGGGTCATATTCCGGTACGCCAACTGCATCAAGGTAGTAGCCAAGGCCGCAGCGGGTTTTCGGAATGCAGCGGCTTGCCAGAAATTCCAGAAAATCGTCCCAAGTGGGTTCCGTGTTGACCCCAAAGGCAGTGTCCAGAATGGAATCCACCTTGTTTTCCACACGAACCTGCTTTGTGGTGAAATCTGCGTCAATGATACTGCAAAGAGTGTCTTTGTCGTAATACTGGTATTCCCGCAGCGTATGCGCCTGTTTCATGCTGACCACTCCTTTCTGTAAAAGTGTATCATGTCAGGAGCCGATGTGCAAGACGCGAAAAATGTAAAACAGCGGCAGTTTTCCCAATCGGAAAGCTGTCGCTGTTTATGTATAGAGGATTATAAGTTCTTTGCAAGATTTTTGATGAGTTCGGCCATAGAGGGGTTAGCCAGCAATTTGGTAAGTGCTACTGCCGCGTCGGTATCGACCGCACTGTTTTCAGGGATTCGTGATCCTTGGAATCGGCATCAACCTGTGACAGTGCATTTCTCACATCCCTATTTACTTCTTCCAAAGCCTGTCTGATGGGTTTGTTATGGCTCCCCATCGCCGCAGCAGTCCACAGGCGGTTTTGAAAGATAAATCTCCTTCATTTTCATTTTCTGCTTAACGGCAGCAATAAAAAAGACCCCCGCAGCGT
>OGGH01002041.1_pt1 | contig 10809 bp, 12 predicted proteins | sample 1571161 | NCBI WGS metagenome assembly OGGH01 (sample SAMEA2582053, study PRJEB24529) | metagenome | biome: Human gut stool | place: China | collected 2011 | reverse complement strand
TCCCGTCTGTCGATCCACAGCTCCTTCGTGTACTCGCCATTCCTGCCTTTTTTAATTTCGTAAGAGAATGGCAACCCGGAGTAAGTTTTGAATCTCATACCGGCATAAGCCAGAACCACACCCCAGAAGTTTTCTTCTGTCGGATCAGCCCTCCACCGCTTCATCGCTCTGTATCTCCGTTGCCGCTCTGCTCCGACACTAATTTTCTCTTTTTCTGCTGTACTTGGGAAGTACACACCTTTTTTATATGGCAGGTACGAAGTAACGGAGGCTTTGGAAAGGTTCAGCGCCTTTGCGGTTGAAAGTATGGAGGTTTTGTAATCTTGTGTTTCTCGGTACTCCGCAAATGTATCCTGTACCTTCTCCGCCACTTCTGATTCATACACACAAGCCGTGATGAGGAGCTTGCGTACCTTTATTGGATTTAATCCCAGTTCTTCACCGATGGCCTGCAAGGACATCTCAGAATCATAAAGCGCCACAGCAGCATCCATCTGCTCTATCAGATTCTTCCCGGCATCGTACTCCGGCTTCAGCTTCTTTCGACCGCCTCCGGGCTTCCGGGGCTTATACGCTCTTTTCTCTCCCATAATTATTCGTGCAACTCCAGCGGCAGACCGTCCGGGTCATGGAAAAAAGTCATCTTCTTGCCGGTATAATCATCCACACGGATTGGCTCACATTCGATTCCTGCCTCTGTCAACTCTTTCACAGTCTGTTCCACGCTCTCTACACAAAAAGCAAGATGACGCAAACCACATGCCTCCGGGTGATTTACACGTTTCGGAGGATGTTCCTCTGCGAAAATCTCCAATTCCGTAAGCTCATTAACACGAAGATCCAGCTTCCAGCCTTTACGCTCCGGGCGGTAGTTTTCTCTTATGACAGAGAATCCCAGCTTGTTCACATAAAAATCCTTAGCTGCTTCGTAATCAGATACGATGATTGCAATATGATGTATTTCTGATAAATTCATTTTTTCACGCTCCGTTTCTTTTAATTTTGTTCTTCTTTTATTTACGTAACAAACTATACAGTGACACTAAAAATATACCGTGTGAACTCCTTGAGTTCAGTTTGTCCACACGGCAAATATATTTAAGTTTTTCAACCCACGATGCATATCTGTCGTAAGTGAGCGCCAAATAATCCGGCGGTGCTACATATACCGCTAAATATAATATTAAAGGTGAGTTACCTTTTTATCTGTAGTTTTTGAAAATCTCAACATAATTTGAGATATTCCTTTATAAGTTGCTTTTTTTCATTTTCGCTTCTCTTACTTAATTTTCTCATATTTTCATCATTTTGTTGCATTATATCTTTCAGCTTTTCTATCACCTCACGCACTTTTTTCATCTTGTTTTTGAAGGTCTCTGTATAATCACTATAGATCTTTTTAAGTACATTTACCTGTTCTGGCATATTAGCGAGCAACCATTCATATATTACAGTATACATATTCGCCATACGATATGTTAATTCCCACAATTGATAATCATAGTGCTTTCGTGGTGTTTCATCCTTTTCTAAGGTCATTGAATGAATATACATTAAAATATATATGTATAAGAGTGTTCTAAATAGTAAAAAAAACATATCCTCTATTTTTATATTTTCATTAGGAATATAATTATCTAAAATAAATTTTATAGACTCTGCATCACAATAACACTCTTCAAAAAGCCTCTTATCGCTATCATCATTCTTTTCTCTTGCTAATTTCTCACTTATTTTCCTAACACGTGGCACTAGCCTATAAATTTCACGTATATCTTTGGTTTCTTTTTCTTTATCTATAAATCTATATTCATAATGCGCTGCTTCATGTACGAGAGTAAACTCTTCTTGTATCCCGGTCCTTTCTCCATAATAATATATTGTTTTATCTTCAAAATAATCTCCTGATTTATAATTTTCCAAGCCATCACATGTTAAGCATAGCCAATATGCTTCATCCAATTTATCATTTAAATAACACGATTCTATATACTGCTTTAAACATAATTCCACCAAAATATCCTGGTGTTCTTCATAATTCCAATCATACAAGTATTTATACAGTTGATAGTCTCCAATAAAAAAACTATTATTGCGAATTCTAAATGTGTCTGGGAGCTTATACAGAGTGTTACAAAAAATAAATAATGGTGCTTCCAAAATTTGCTTAGAAATAAGATATTGCCTTATCCATCTTTCATATTTTCCGGCATATATCTTATGCAATTCATCCATTATATTTGTTCTTCGCATAATACGTTGTTCCATTAAATACTCAATATATACTCCATCTTGCATTTGTTATCTCTTCTTTTTTTGCTCTAATTTATTCAGAATATCCAATACCATGTCCGGTGTAATATTCTTGTCTTTTATCTCTATTTCCATATCCCCCTTTTTTATTCTTATTTCCGTCTTACACTGAAGTTGAGCAATCAAATAAGCCGACAATGCCGCTAAAAATTCAGGTGAAATATCAATCATAAATTCGGTTATTTCCGTCAATCCGATAAATGCTTTATGTTCAACGCAATATATATTATCATTTTTCTTTGCAAATTCTTTAAATATTTCTGCTGATTCCTCATTTACTGCTATAATCATTTCTTTTTCCATATGTATATTCTCCCTCTAACTAAGTAAACATTTACTGAGTACTTATATTCATCGTTTCCTCATTCTACGTTCATATTCGTACGCACTCTATCATAAGTACCTTACCATAATACCACATTCATGAGATAATTGCCTCCAAATATTCGCATTTCCTTTGCGTCTTATCTCAGGAGGTTCTCATGCATACTACTAAAAAGTTACAACAGGCCAACTCGACCAGTGGGCTGTCCTTTGCAAAGAACAATCCGAAAGCGGTCTGACCGTCAGGCAGTGGTGCGAACAGAACGGCTACACCATCCACACCTACAGTTACTGGAAGCATCATTTGAAAGAAAGCTACGTGGATTCTGTTCTCCCGGACATCGTTCCTATTACTCCACAGGCTCCAGCTCCATTACACAAATTGTGCGATTCGTGAATATTCTGGACCTGATGTCTATACTGTCCGGTGATTAGGAAACCGATTGGCAATTATCTAGAATACAAGAATTCTCACCAACGTAAAGCCGACTAACGTCCCGCAGAGCGGCTCTGGGATTGACATTGGCTCGATTTCTTATAAATGGTAGTCAAGCCAATCACAGGTGGTTTGTAAACGCTCCATAGCGAATACCTTGACAACTATAAGCCGCTTTTGCGGCCTGCTGTAAATTCTATTTTCGAATGTTTTTCGGAAGCGCTGGTGACCAGGGGAGCAGCTCTTCCAAAAAGCTGCGGTCTGTGTCTCCCATGTGTTCCGGGATCACGGTCAGCAAATGCTCAAAGTATTCGTAGGGCTTCAGGTTATTGGCCTTTGCTGTCTCTGCGATACTGTAGATCACAGCGGATGTCTTGGCTCCGTTTATGGTATCAATGTCTTCCCAGTTCTTCTTTCCGATGCAGAAGCCACGGATGGCACGCTCCGAAGCATTATTATCCATCGGAACATCTCCATCATTCAGAAATACCCGGAGATATTTTTCCTGATTCAGATACGCAAACAAAGCATCTACCAGTGGCCGGATGACCACCTGACGCTGTGCAAGTCTTTCTTGGGAAGGGAGATCTTTCAGTTTACCTTCTTCCCGGTAGATCGCCTGGATCTGTTTCATTACCAGCCAGGCAACGGAATCCTTTTTCCCTTCGGCCGGTATGGTGGCAAGGGCTTCCTCGAACTTCCGACGTCCGTGCACCCAGCAGCCTGCGATCGTCAGATCTTCCTTCTCCTTTTCCAGAGTGTGATAGACCTGATATCCATCCGTAACACAGATCCCGGAAAAATCCTTCAGGAACTCCCGGGGATGGGAAGCATTTCTGGTCCGCTGGTACTCATACAGGACGATCTGTTTTTCCGGATACATATATCCAGAACGGGTAGACCCACATATAACTTTTGGATCCTGCCGGACGGCCGTCATGGTTTACGAGCACCGGTGTCTCATCTGCCTGGATGACATGGTAATCATACAGTTTCTGGTGGAGATAATCGTAAAGAACAGAAAGGTATTCCTCTCCGAGACGGATCATCCAGTTTGCCATGTTCTGTCTGGTGATGGCTAATCCATAGCGCTTGAATTCCTGCTCCAGGCGGTACAGTGGAATGGCATTGACATATTTGCCGTTTATAATGGCTGCCGCAAGCGTCGGGGAGACGGTACTTCCATGGAGCAGTCCTCTGGGATGTTTTGCCTTTACCATGTGTCCATCCTTTTTGCCGGAATAGACTCCGATGTGGTGTTCCTCTACTTCCACCTTTGCGGGAACAAAACGGTATCTCCGGGATATGGCATCCGGAAGCTGTTTCCAGCCGTTTTTACCAAACTCTGCAGTGAGTTCTTCCTCTGTCATGTAATGGTCGATCCGTTCTATGGGAAGACCTGACATATCCTGTTCCTTTTTGCCTTTTTTCTTTACCGGGCGGGGAGTGGGAACCTCCAGTTGTTCCGGTTCCGGGGCATCCAGGTTACAGACGGCCTCTGCCTCATTGAAGAAGACGATAGTTCCATCCACTTCCATGAAGCTGATCTGGCTGGCATCTTCCATTTTTTCGGAGGAACGTCCAAAACGGTTTCTGTTTGCCAGAACCATCTGCTCCATCATAAGCTGCATCTTTTCATTGAGGGAACGGACCTCGGCGGTCAGGGTCTGAAGCTGCTCCTGCTGGTTCAGAAACATCTGGATCAGAAGGGACTTGTCAACTGTATTCAGTTGTTCTTCTGTGTATCTGACTGCCATAGTGAAGCTCCTTTTCTTACTGGGACCATTATAGCAGATACGGTACATTTCCGCCAGCCGTATGGTGGACAGGACAGAACCATTGTGGATAAACAGCAGACAGTAAATCCGCAGGGATAAAACTGTCCACAAAAAATTTCTGCGAAATGCACAAAACTTAAAAAAGTTTCTTCGGGTCCTCTGTCTGCTCTATAGGGTGTCTGGCAACGATCTCCAGTCCCTGCATGAGCATGCGTACTGATCTGGAGTGATCGACAGTGCTTCTTCGTTGTTTCGCGGCCAGTTAAAAGCACCGTTGTCCAGCCGTTTGTATAATAACAGGAATCCATCTCCCTCCCACAGGAGTCCCTTGATACGGTCTGTTCGTTTGCCACAGAACAGAAACAGCGTATTTCTGTCATAGGGATCCAGATGAAAACGGAAGCGAATGATGTTTGCCAGTCCTTCCATGCCTCTGCGTAGATCCGTGTATCCAGTGGCAAGATATATTTTCTGGAACCCGGATGCATCATTAAGCATGGCTGGCTGCTCCTATCAGGTTACGGAGGAATTCCGGTGAAGCGTCATTATAGAGATCTATAGTGACTCCGCTTTCTGTATGAAATGTTGCAGCCACAGAGGGATGTGTCTGGGAGGCTTTAGCCGGTGTACTTTCCGCAGGTGCTGAGAGTTCCACGAAGGAAGGGGACGGATCACAAAGTTCCAGACAGGCCTCCCGGACTCGGCGCAGGCGATAGTAATAATTCGCCTTTGTTATGCCGTGTTCCCGGCACCAGGCATCGACTTTCATATCAGAGGGACGATTCTGGCAGTCCCTGATCTGGTCGGCCCACTGTTGTAGCCTGATCTGTTCTGCAACTAAACTGGTTTGAGTGTTCATAGTCTGACCTCCTGACGCTGGTCAAAAAAGTTAAGTGCTAAACTTTTTTGACTGTGTATAGTGTGAGACTATTATTGCAGATGAAAGGTAATAGAAAAAGGCACTTGCTATGGAGCGTTTACGATTTCTCTTTCAAACCCCCGTAGAAATTGATTTGCCCATCTGTCATCATGACTATACTCACCACTAAAAATACTCCCTGCCGTGAAATAATCCATCCGTGATAAATCAAGGATTTGTAGCAAATTATCTTTTGTACGGTACTTGGCGCAAAGTGCCTTTTTGCTCGGACTTAAGCGGCACTCTTTAATCGCTGTGTCAATATCCGATGCCAAATACAAGTAAGGTATTCCTGCAGGGTTCATTCTATTTGTTTTTGCTCTTACCGCAGGTGGCGGTCCCATCTGCTTAATCACATCAATGTGATCAAAATCTTGCAGTTCCGAACTTTGTTCTCTTATCCGATAAAATTCAGCCCCAGAACTGATGTCTGTAATCAAATCATATATGTATGGTAACAGACTATCCAAACAAGCTTTTCTTGATTTCACACCTATAACACTGTTAAGCATCTCATCAAGCCTGTATTCTGCGATAATCTTGCGCAGAACCATGTATGCTCCAACCCTTAGGCAGGCGCTTCGGGAAGATGCTTTTTTCTCTTCCGGCATCTTTGCATCAGGACAGTACAGAAGATATTTTTCATTTGGATACATTCTGTCAGCGTCATCCTCGCACTGCTTTCCTACAGGTGTACTTTTGGGTACACTGTATTTCTTAGCGGCATCATAGGTGCGACTGATTTGATAGTAAATATATGTCGTTCCCTTGATCGTTTTTCTGGTAATTTTTCCTTTATCTGATGGTATTTTTACTGTGGTATCTGCGTACATTTTCCTCTCCATCCAGAAAGTTAATTAACTCTCTTTTATAGTACCACAATTAGGGTAGGGAAGAAATGCAAGAAAAATCCCTGTTTTTCCGCGAAAATATGAGGTTTTCAAGGTGCGCTTTCTCTGTTTGAGAGTTAATTAATTTGGAAGTTCAGATTCAAATTTTGCAGATTTCCACAGGTATTGAACTTCCAACGATCCTCAGCCCCTCTTCAATTTCTATCTTATACTGCCCCATCAGCTCATCACTTACGCCATTATATTCTGGCAGAATTATCTCATTCCCACCATCAATCAACGACTGATACTTATTCATTCCAAGATTATGTTCCTTGAGGATTTCAATCTTCAAAAGGTTCGAATAGCTTTTGGCTTTCGATTCTATCAGTTCAACCACAGCTTTCCTGTTTTCCTCACTATCCGTGTAACCGCCGATAACCGGCAAGCGAAAGACAACCGGCTTGCCGCTGTTCAGTAATGTCACAAGATTGTTTTTATATAGCTCAATCCTTCCACCGAGAGAAGATGAGCACAAATCATCACTCAGAACCTTAATATCAACGTAAAACAGGTCTATATGCTTGATTGCAATAGAAAGTTGTGCTGATGAGCAGAAAAGGCTTGTCTCCACAGCTATGTGGATTTGCTCATCGTTAAGCCGTTGAAGCATAGGATCAAGCTCTTTCATCTGGAGCATACACTCGCCGCCAGAGAACGTCACTCCACCCGTAAGGGAGTCCAGGTAAGTAGCTGAATTAGAATTACAGGAACCGTAAAACGCTTTATCTTTTACAACTTCGGCGTACAGCTCATCTGGGCTATACCATTTTCCATAGGTTCCTTCTTCTTCAACTTTACCGTTATGATCCTTCTTTACATACCTTTGCTCTTTGTGCAGTAAATTTTCCGGATTGCTACACCAAGGGCAGTGTATTGAACAGCCTTTAAGAAAAACCGTAGTCCTAATTCCAGGGCCGTCGTGCAGAGAGAAACGCTGGATATTGGTGAGGAGGATATTCTTTTCAGGTATCATATCAAATTTAAATCACTTCCCTCTTACAAATTTGTTACTGACAAGCTTAAATTCTCCAACGATAGGCTATGCTACATAATATTCTAATTTTTGAGCTTAGCCCTCATTTTCTTCAAAGCGCCAATTGCATTTGACAAGAAAAACTCGTCCCGCAAAATAAGCAAAATCATAAAATAGCTGAAAGCACCAGCGATAACCAAAATCGCTGTATTAAAGATTCCGCTTGTTAAGAAACAATTCAAAATATATAGTACCCCAACCATTACAGCACCTGCAATCCAATAATTTCTACCCCGCTTCACTATTTCCCAAGGTGATAGCTCTTTTCTTACCATAATAATCTGAACCACTGCAATCGTACTTTCCGCTATAACAGAAGCAACTGCTGCACCTACAGATTGGAAGAAAAAAATCAGAATGGAGTTCAAACAAAAGTTAACTCCAGCACCAATTAACACTGTTATTGTAAAAAGCTTCTCGCGACCGGTCGGAATCAGATACTGCATTCCCGTCACATTATTAATTCCTATGGCAAGAATTAAAAAGGCAAGAACTTTCAGCAAATCAGCGACCTTATCATAACCATCCCCAAAGAACCATGGCACAAAATTGCTTGATAACATAACCAGTCCAAAACACAGCGGGATTCCAAGGAACCAGACAAACTGGTAACCGCGATACATCAAATCTCTTATCTTCTCCTTATTGCCTTCCTTAAAATAAGATCCAATGCGTGGAATCATTACGGTTCCCAACGCTGTAACAACGGTTAAAACCATTTTAGATATTTTAATTGCTTGCTCATAATACCCGTTTTCAAACGAATCTTGAGTAATAATGCCAATCATTGTCTTATCAAAAACTGTGTAGATCTGAATGGCTATGGTGGGGATAAACAAACCCAGAGCGACTCTGAAATCTTTGAACGGATGCAAATCATACTTGTCAACTTTAGTAATATACTTTGGTAAATAGACCCATAAAGAAATGTTACTTAATGCTGAGAAAACAGTAAGCCCAACCACATATAAAATAAGATCATCTTTTGTTCTTACAAAAGTGAAAATGTAGGCTATATTTACAAATTTAAAAATGAAGTTTCTTAGGACAATTTTCCCGAATTCCTCAAGGCCTTGAAAGAACCAAGAAATATCAAAAAACACAGCAACAATGTTACAGCATAAAATTATATAGATAATCGATTGTTTTTGGTAAAAAGCGAAAACAAGGTAAACCACGAACATCAAACCCGAAGTGACAAATTCCAAAATTTTTGTGTTCCAAAACACAACGCTTCTCTTCTTAATCGACTGCTGAACATAGGAAATTTCCCTCTGCCCATAAGTAGTTATCCCCATAGTTGCAAAAAGGACAAAATAGGATACAATTGATTCTGCATAGCTTACGGTACCGATTCCATCTGCTCCAAGGACTCTTGAAACATATGGTGTTGTAATTAACGGAGTAATCAAAAGCAGAATCTGATAGCTAAGATTAAAGATATAATTCTTTTTTATGCTTTTATTCGATGCCATAAACCAACCTTTTAGCCTTTCTGTCTTATTATTTTTAATACAAACTCATAGCAAATATCTAAAGCCCAAAGACCTAGTAAAGCAAATACAAAAGTCACAGTAACACTCTCTTTTCCAATCAGCAAAGTACATATAATTGAAGCCACTTTAATAATAGGTATCGGAGGATAATGTAACGCCATCAAATCCAAAGAACGTCTACCCAGAATGCCTAAAATTTTATCTTTGCTGAATATCATACTTAGAATAATCAAACTGGATGATCCAAGCACCCCTGTCAAAAGGAAAAGTAAAGGATTACTAATCGTCATAAGGTGCAAATTTATATTAACATTAAAAATCAAATTGAGAGCCAGCGTTACGAATGCTGTCAAACACCCAATCAAATTTTTTTCCATTATGCCACGGCGACTAACCAATATATATCCCTGAGATAAAGTTACCCCACCTGCAAAGAATATATAAGAAGGCAAAATGCGAAGTGCAGCCGTTATCGGATACTGCCAAGCAATATTTAACATCTCTATCCTATCATAAAACGGTGTTAGGAGAATAAAGAGAAAAATAAATATCAGCAGCCATACCCCCCCCAGAGGAAGTTAGACGCCTTTGGCAGTTTGTAATAAAGCAATTCAGCCAAAGCAAGAGACGCCAAGAACCACAATGGAGCCATTCCTCTTCCGCTCACAACAGCATATATTCTTTCAAAGAGTGATGAAATATCTGTAGGCGACTTCAGAAAAATGATTAATAAATAAATGCAGCTCCATCTCAGATAAGGATATATCAAATGAGAAATTATATAGTGTGCGTCTCTTCGACCCTTCTGTTAGCAGCAACAATCCCACTAAGCATAAAGAACAGTGGCATATGAAACGAATATATTATGGCAGATAACCTCAAATCGTTACTATTGCTGGATGGATTAAGCAATATAACATGGCCTAAAATCACTAGCAATATTCCAAAACCTTTAGCCGTATCTATCCACTCAATTCGTTTCATTTATAATTCTCCTTGTCCTAAGAGCATTCTATCTGCTTTCCCAAAATCAGCATACTAAGGATACGATTTTTTCTAATAAAAAGTTTTGAAATCAGCATGGAAATCACAATAGTACTGCATATCGTTGCAAGCACAGCAAGTGCATCAGGGAGGAACTTTAGCATCGTTCGAACAATGACTTTACAGGGTTCGGAGAGCATATAAATATCCATTCCATAGTTTCCTATACAGTCAAAAATTTGGTAAACGCAACCTCTTCTGTTTGTAATAAAAGCAGCGACATTTAACAGGAGGCAAAAGCCTGTTAGCGATGGAATAAATCTAATTACTTCAATCTGCAAAAGTTGCAAAACAACATTACCTATAATAAAACCAAGAGTGCAAACCAGTATGGATGATTTACTGCATATGATGCTTTTATACTTCTGATAATCTTTTCGCAGAATAAGCCCCATCAAATAAAATGGGAAGCATCCAAAAAGCTTTCCTATAATACCGAACGGCCACTTGGCAAATGAACTTATTATATACAAAACAATAGCGATTCCAAGAACCAATTTTGCATTCTTCAAAGACACTAGCAGGCAAACAACCGCAGATATAATAAACAGCGCATATAAGAACCACAAAGCA
>OGGH01002029.1_pt1 | contig 10881 bp, 4 predicted proteins | sample 1571161 | NCBI WGS metagenome assembly OGGH01 (sample SAMEA2582053, study PRJEB24529) | metagenome | biome: Human gut stool | place: China | collected 2011 | reverse complement strand
TATTCTATGGCATCCAGTCCCTACGCAAATCATTGCCTGTGGCTGTCGGTACGGATATTGCCATGCCAGCCGTAGAAATCAATGACGCTCCCCGCTTTGGCTATCGTGGCGCGCATTTCGATACCAGCCGTCATTTCTTTACAGTAGATGAAGTAAAGACTTATATCGATATGATGGCTTTGCACAATATGAATCGTTTCCATTGGCATATTACGGAAGACCAGGGCTGGCGTTTGGAGATCAAGAAATATCCGAAACTGACAGAAATCGGTTCCAAGAGAACAGAAACAGTTATCGGACGTAACTCCGGCGAATATGACGGTAAGCCTTATGGTGGTTTCTATACACAGGAACAGGCGAAAGAAATAGTGGCGTATGCTGCCGAACGTTATATTACAGTTATTCCCGAAATCGACCTTCCGGGACACATGCAAGCTGCCCTTGCCGCTTATCCTGAACTGGGTTGTACCGGTGGCCCGTACGAAGTATGGAGACAATGGGGTGTATCCGAAGATGTGCTTTGTGCCGGAAACGACCAAGTCTTGAAATTCCTTGAAGATGTATTTGGTGAACTGATTGAAATCTTCCCGTCGGAATACATCCATGTAGGTGGCGACGAATGTCCGAAGGTGAGATGGGAAAAATGTCCGAAATGCCAGGCACGTATCAAAGCATTGGGGCTGAAATCTGACCAGAACCACAGTAAAGAAGAACGTTTGCAGAGCTTTGTCATCAACCATATTGAGAAATTCTTGAACGACCACGGACGTCAGATCATCGGTTGGGATGAAATCCTCGAAGGCGGACTTGCTCCGAATGCTACCGTGATGTCATGGCGTGGTGAGAAAGGTGGTATCGAAGCTGCGAAGCAGAAACACGATGTCATCATGACACCGAACACCTACCTGTATTTCGACTACTACCAAGCTAAAGACATCGAAAACGAACCGTTCGGTATCGGTGGTTATCTGCCGATGGAGAGAGTGTATAGCTACGAGCCGATGCCGGCTTCTCTTACTCCGGAAGAACAGAAATACATCAAGGGAGTGCAAGCCAACCTCTGGACAGAATACATCGCTACCTTCCCGCATGCACAATACATGGTATTGCCTCGTTGGGCTGCTTTGTGTGAAATTCAGTGGTCCAGCCCCGAAAAGAAAAACTATGCCAACTTCCTGTCCCGTCTTCCACAACTGATTAAGTGGTACGATGCAGAAGGATACAATTACGCTAAACACGTATTTGACGTACAAGCCGAGTTTGACCCGAATCCGGCAGAAGGAACAATGGACGTTACCCTGTCTACCATCGACGGTGCCCCTGTTTACTATACATTAGACGGCACAGAACCTACTGCCGCTTCCCCTGTTTACGAAGGAGTATTGAAAATCAAGGAAAATGTAACCCTGTCCGCCAAAGCCATTCGTCCCAACGGCGAAAGCAAGACAGTGACAGAGAAGATTGATTTCAGCAAATCCAGCATGAAGCCGATTGTAGCCAATCAGCCTATCAATGAACAATACCTGTTCAAAGGAGCTTCCACTTTGATAGATGGTCTGAAAGGAAATAGCAGCTACAAGTCAGGCCGTTGGATCGCTTTCAACGGAAACGACATGGATATGACTATCGACCTCCAGCAACCTACTGAAATCTCAAGCGTGGCAATCTCTACCAATGTAGCAAAAGGAGACTGGGTATTTGATGCCAGAAACCTGTCCGTAGAAACTTCAGATGATGGCAAGACCTTCAAAAAGATTGCTTCCGAAGAATATCCGGAGATGAAAGAGACAGACAAAGACGGAATCGTTGAGCATAAACTAACCTTTGCTCCTGTGACCACCCAATACGTGAGAGTCATTGCTTCACCGGAGAAATCACTTCCGGCATGGCATGGAGGAAAAGGTAAAAACGCATTTTTATTTGTAGACGAAATCAAAATTGATTAATGAATATAAGAAAAGAACACCCTAAAGTTTGTCTTTTCTTATGGATATTGGGGATGTGCTTCCATGCACATCCCATTCTGGCACAGTCCGTCATACCTGTCCCATTAAAAATGGAGCAGGGGACGGGCTCTTTTTTACTGTCAGAAAAGACAAAACTTTATACAAACCTGCAAGGTGGAGAAGCGGAACTCTGGGAGAATTACCTGAAAGCATTGCCTGTTCAATTGAAAGAAGCGAGAATGAAAGACAGGAAACAGATGCTTTTCTTATTGATAACCCCCAAGACCCCCCAATTGCCATCACCGGAAAGCTATACACTCTCCGTCACCCCTCAACGAATCGAGATCCGGGCAACTTCGGGAGCCGGATTATTCTATGGAATGCAAACCCTGTTACAGCTGATGCAACCGGCGGGCACAGGCAGCTATTCCGTAGCCTCTGTCGAGATAGAAGACACCCCGCGTTTTGCTTACCGCGGACTGATGCTGGACGTATCCCGCCATTTCTCTACCAAAGAGTTTATAAAGAAGCAGATAGATGCATTGGCATATTACAAAATCAACCGTTTGCACCTGCATCTGACCGATGCGGCAGGCTGGCGGCTTGAAATCAAGAAATACCCTTTACTGACCGATTTTGCAGCCTGGCGTACAGACCCCACTTGGAAGAAATGGTGGAACGGTGGACGTAAATACCTCCGTTACGATGAACCCGGAGCTTCCGGCGGCTATTACACCCAGAACGATATTCGTGAAATACTGGAATATGCCCGTCAGCACTATATCACCGTGATTCCGGAGATTGAAATGCCTTCCCATTCGGAAGAAGTACTGGCTGCCTACCCGCAGCTATCCTGTTCGGGAGAACCTTACAAGAACTCCGATTTCTGTATCGGCAATGAAGAAACTTTCACCTTTCTGGAGAATGTACTGACGGAAGTTATGGAACTTTTCCCTTCCGAATACATTCATGTAGGAGGTGATGAGGCCGGTAAATCGGCTTGGAAGACCTGTCCGAAATGTCAGAAGAGAATGAAAGACGAGCATCTGGCCAATGTAGACGAGCTGCAAAGCTATCTGATACACCGTATCGAAAAGTTCCTCAACAATCACGGACGCCGTCTCTTGGGATGGGACGAGATTCTGCAAGGAGGCATTGCGCCCAATGCAACCGTTATGTCGTGGCGTGGAGAAGAGGGTGGTATCGCTGCCGTCACCTCCGGCCATCATGCCATCATGACGCCGGGTGCATACTGTTATATGGACAGCTATCAGGACGCCCCGTACTCCCAGCCGGAAGCTATCGGCGGCTACCTGCCATTGAAGAAAGTATATGCCTACGATCCTGTTCCCGCTTCCTTAACTGCGGAGCAGGCAAAGTTAGTCTACGGCGTGCAGGGAAACCTATGGGTGGAATATATCCCTACTCCCGAACACGTGGAATATATGATTTATCCCCGTATGCTGGCATTGGCGGAAGTAGCCTGGTCGGCTCCGGAACGTAAGTCGTGGCCCGATTTCCATACCCGCGCACTGTCAGCAGTGGCCGATTTACAGAAAAAAGGATACCATCCTTTCGATTTGAGCAAAGAAATCGGCAGCCGTCCCGAATCTCTTCAACCAGTCAGCCATTTGGCGCTCGGTAAAAAAGTGATCTATAACTCTCCCTACAGCCCTCATTATCCCGCACAGGGCAACACAGCTCTGACAGACGGCATACGTGGTGACTGGACTTATGGTGATGGTTCATGGCAAGGATTTATCTCGGACAACCGTCTCGATGTGACGATTGATATGGAAAAAGAAACCCCTATCCATTCCGTCACCGCCGCTTTTATGCAAGTGGTCGGCGCGGAAGTATTCCTGCCGGAGACAGTGATTATTTCCATTTCCGATGATGGGATTAACTTCACGGAGTTGCAAAAACAACACTTTGAAGTGAGCAAAGAAACCCCTATCCGGTTTACGGATATTTCATGGCAGGGAGAAGCCAAAGGAAGATACGTACGTTACCAGGCACAGGCCGGAAGCGAATTCGGAGGTTGGATATTTACGGATGAGATAATCGTGAAATAGACATTGTCAATATCATTTATGAATAAAAGAGGGAATCTACTCAACCAGATTCCCTCTTTTTTTGTTATATTTGTATTATTACCTTAAAAACTAAGAATATGGTACAACACGCTAGACTCATTTTCTACAGCCTTCTTCTTCTGGTAATTCCGTGCGAGAGCACCTTGGCGCAGAAGATTCCCGTCACGCCCATAGACTCATTGATAACTGTTGGATATGCCACCGGAAGTTTGAAAACTCTCTCCGGTTCCGTAGAGAAGATTACGGAGACACAGATGAATAAAGACCAGATAACGAACCCTTTGGAAGCAATCCGCGGACGTGTGCCGGGCTTGACCATCCAACGCGGATCAAACGGTCCGGCAGCCTTGGATGCGGTACGCCTGCGGGGAACCACCTCACTGACCAGTGGCAATGACCCTTTGATAATCGTCGACGGAGTATTTGGCGACTTGAGTATGCTCACCTCCATTTACCCTACGGATATTGAGAGCTTCACCATTTTGAAAGATGCTTCCGAAACCGCACAATACGGTTCACGAGGAGCTTCCGGTGTGATCGAGGTCACCACTAAAAAAGGAATGAGCGGCAGAACACAGGTAGCCTACAACGGTAGCTTCGGAGTTTCCACCGTCTACAAGAATCTGAAAATGCTGTCCGGCGATGAGTACCGCCGTGTCGCCTCGGAACGCGGCATTTCCATTCTGGACAAAGGAAATAACACCGATTTTCAGAAAGAGATTGAACAGACAGGACTACAACAAAACCATCACATCGCCTTTTATGGCGGTTCCAGTGAGTCCAGCTATCGCGTTTCTCTTGGTTTCATGGATCGTCAGGGAGTGATTCTGAATGAAGACATGAAAAACTTCACTTCGAATATGAACATGAATCAGAAAATGTTCGACGGCTTCCTGAACTGCGAGCTGGGAATGTTCGGTTCCATTCAGAAGAATCATAATCTGGTGGATTATCAGAAAACGTTCTATTCGGCAGCCACATTCAACCCCACCTATCCCAACCATAAAGACCCCGTCACCAATTCCTGGGACGGAATAACGACTGCCAGCCAAATCACCAATCCATTGGCATGGATGGAAGTGCAGGACGATGATGCCACTTCGCACATCAGCACGCACGCCCGTCTGACTTTCAATCTGCTGGAAGGACTGAAACTAAACCTCTTCGGTGCCTATACCTATAATATCGTGGAAAATTCGCAATACCTCCCCACCTCCGTCTGGGCGAACGGCCAGGCTTACAAAGGAACCAAAAAGCGAGAATCCTTGCTGGGCAACATGATGCTGACCTATAAGAAAAACTGGAAAAAACATTTCTTTGACGTGTTGGCACTTGCCGAACTTCAAAAAGAAACCTACACGGGATATTATACAACAGTAAGCAATTTCAGCACCGACAAATTCGGGTATAATAATCTTCAGGCAGGCGCACTCCGCTTGTGGGAAGGCACTAATTCTTACTACGACCAACCCCGTCTGGCATCTTTCATGGGACGTTTCAACTATACATACGCCGACCGCTACGTACTGACGCTGAACGCCCGTACAGATGCTTCCTCCAAATTCGGAGCGAACCATAAATGGGGATTCTTCCCCTCCGCATCTGCCGCATGGGTGATTAGTGAAGAAGAATTTATGAAGCAATTCCCCGTGATAGACAATCTGAAATTCCGTATCGGTTACGGTCTGGCAGGTAACCAAAGCGGGATTGACTCATACACAACACTGAATCTTGTCAAGCCGAACGGTGTCGTCCCCGTCGGAAACTCCGCCGTCGTATCTTTAGGAGACTTACGGAACACGAATCCCGACCTGAAATGGGAAGTGAAACATACCTTTAATACCGGTATCGACGTAGCTCTTTTCGGCAACCGCCTGCTGCTTTCCGCCAACTATTACAACTCCCGAACCACAGACATGCTTTACCTTTACAACGTAAGCGTACCGCCTTTCACCTATAACACCTTACTTGCCAACATCGGTTCCATGCGCAACTGGGGTACGGAAATCGCCATCGGCATCACCCCCTTGAAGACCAAGGATATGGAACTGAATATCAATGCCAATATCACTTTCCAGCGCAACAAACTGCTCTCATTAAGCGGTATGTACAACGGCGAAATGCTTTCTGCCCCCGAATATAAAAGTCTTGCCAGCCTTGACGGAGCCGGCTTTCACGGAGGATACAACCACATCGTATATCAGATGGTGGGTCAACCGTTGGGCGTGTTCTATCTTCCCCACAGTACGGGACTCGAATCCGATGGAAACGGTGGATACACCTATGGCATCGCCGATCTGAATGGCGGAGGTGTCAGCCTTGAAGATGGTGAAGACCGCTACGTGGCAGGACAAGCCGTACCTAAAACGATTCTTGGCTCCAACATCAGTTTCCGCTACAAGCGTTTCGACTTGTCTTTGCAGATTAACGGAGCTTTCGGACATAAAATCTACAACGGAACCTCCCTGACCTATATGAACATGAATATATTTCCCGACTATAACGTAATGAAGAAAGCCCCGAAACAGAACATCAAGGATCAAACCGCCACTGACTATTGGTTGGAAAAGGGAGATTATGTCAACTTCGACTATGTGACGCTGGGTTGGAACGTGCCGATTGAGAAAGTGCAGAAACTGAAGAAATATGTCCGTTCCCTGCGTCTGGCATTTACAGTCAACAACCTGGCAACCATTTCCGGTTATTCGGGACTTTCACCCATGATTAACAGTTCAACGGTGAACTCCACTTTAGGCGTGGATGATAAACGAGGATACCCGTTGGCGCGGACGTACACACTGGGATTGAGTATTAACTTTTAATGGAGGAGGAGATGATGAAACAATATATGAAAAATAAAAGTCGGTTAGGATTCTTTCTGGCAATGTGCCTGGGTTTATTCTCATGTAGTAAGTTTTTGGAGGAAAATCCGAAAGATAAGTTACCCGAAGATGACGTTTACAATACGATCTCGGAAGTATATCTCAATGCAGTAGCTTCGCTTTATACATACGTAGGCGGTTATAGTGATAGTCAGGGATTGCAGGGAACGGGTAGGGGAGTCTACGATCTGAACACCTTTACCTCCGACGAAGCCATTATCCCCACCCGTGGAGGTGACTGGTATGACGGTGGTTTTTGGCAAGGACTTTACCTGCACGATTGGGGAATAGAGAATGATGCCATTCAGGCTACATGGGAATATCTCTATAAAGTCGTCATGTTAAGTAACAAATCACTGGAACGGATAGACAAATTCGCCGAAACTCATTCCGCTACGGAACTGCCGGCATACCGTGCCGAAGTACGTGCCATGCGGGCTATGTATTATTATTACCTGATGGATTTGTTCGGACGCATCCCGCTAGTTCAATCCTCTTCCGTAGCAATGAAAGATGTAGTGCAAAGTGAACGGAAAACGGTCTTTGACTTTGTTGTCAAGGAATTGCAAGAGGCGGCTCCTTTGTTGAGCGATGCACATAGCAACCAGTCCGGCCCTTACTATGGTCGTATCACTCGCCCCGTGGTAAGTTTCTTACTGGCCAAACTGGCTTTGAACTCCGAAGTTTATACAGACAATGATTGGACGGACGGACAACGTCCGGACGGAAAAAATATAAAGTTCACTGTGAACGGCAGCGAACTCAATGCTTGGGAAACAGTCATCTACTACTGTGACCAACTCAAGACTATGGGCTACAAACTGGAACCGGAATACGAAACGAATTTCTCCATATTCAACGAACCGTCTGTAGAGAATGTCTTCACTATCCCGATGAACAAAACTCTGTATACCAACCAGATGCAATATCTCTTCCGTTCCCGCCACTATAATCACGCCAAGGCTTACGGACTAAGCGGTGAGAACGGTCCCAGCGCCACCATTGAAGCCCTCGAAACTTTCGGTTATGAAACCGCGGAACAAGATCCCCGTTTTGATATTTGCTATTTTGCAGGAATTGTCCACGACCTGAAAGGAAACATAATCAAACTGGATAATGGAACGGTACTGGAATATCTGCCCTGGAAAGTATCTCTGGATATAACAGACACCCCATACGAACAAACCGCAGGAGCCCGCATGAAAAAGTATGAAGTCGACCCGACTGCCACAAAAGACGGTAAGTTGATGGAGAATGACATTGTATTGTTCCGCTATGCAGACGCTTTGTTGATGAAGAGTGAAGCGAAAGTCCGGAACGGAGCAAACGGAGATGAAGAACTCAATGAAGTTCGTAGCCGTGTCAACGCTTCTCCTCGCACTGCCACTTTAGAGAATATCCTTGCCGAACGTCAGCTGGAACTGGCTTGGGAAGGATGGAGACGTCAGGACCTAGTCCGCTTCGGGAAGTTTACAAGAGCTTACAGCAGCCGTCCGCAACTGCCGGATGAGGCAAGTGGATATACAACCGTATTTCCTATACCGGAGAAAATACGGGTGATGAATGAGAGGTTGAAACAGAATCCGGGGTATTAGGAAGAAGATAGTAGTAATCAAAATAAAAAATCCTCGATTTTCATCCGGAGAATCGAGGATTTATATTATTTGTTGCAGCAATCGAATTACTCAATCAAATCGAAATCATATTTTTCAAATTCACTCCCATTGATTATTATAGCAATTTGATGAAGCCCGAGATGGAATTTTCTCGTTGTAACCACACGGAAAGAGTGCTTTCGCGTTATTCGTGTGGTAGAATTCCCGGTATATTCTTTTTCGCTGATTTTATGAACTTTCTTCGTCAGCGTTCCATTTGCTTTTTGGTAATAAATACCATATTCAAGCCGTATTTTGATTGTCTTATTGCTATGATTCAACAAGTTAAAACCAAACTCCAACGAATCCCCGACTTTAACCTTAGGACTTGAAATCTGAAAATCCTCCACACTAATATTATTTCTGATAGAATCAAAACCAAACAACTCCATCACCTCCGGAATCCCTTGCTTTAAGAGCGTCCGGCAACCGTGTTTAATAATCCAGTCTACCTCTTTCGATTCCCCCTTCCATTTCTTTGCCAAATCAATGACAATTTCCGGATTATCTTTCGCAATATCATTCAAATTATTGGCAACGCTCAACCGTACAAATCTTGCCGGATCATTTTTAAGATTCTCCAAAATAGGAATGATAGGTGTCGGATCTTTCTTCAGATTCGGCAAAGCCATCGCCCAAGGTAAACGCGGACGGCAACCTTCTGACGCAAGCCGCCTTACTCCCCAATGCTCATGTTTCGACCAAACCAACATCTGCTTCATCATTTTATCCGGATATTTTATAATAAAAGGATGAGTCACAAACTCGCAACTTGTGAACTGCGTGATTTTCTCTATCGCCTTGACAGACGTTTCATAATCATCCAACCCATATTGCTCGACATAATTATCCAGAATCGCCCCATACTCCAGCATCAATCCAAACTTCGTATCATCTATCACCGAAAAATCAGGCCGCGTACTTTTTACATAATCCAACAACTCAAGAATCTTAGCGATTGCCTCTTTGTAATCTGCCGGCAAAAACTTTTTCAGAATGGTAGTGATATGTATGCAGCGCTGTTTAAGTTCCCTGCCTTCCCATTCATCATCCATAACTTGAGAAACAAACCCGTGAGCATCAAAATCATCGATAACAAGTTTCAAATCTTTCGTAAATAGATCGAAAAATTGCTCGTTATACATATTCTTAAAAGGTTCTGCCATACTTGAAGTCTATATTTAGTCTCTATTTATTTGCTACACAAATATATGTCTTTTTTTTAAAAGGACAAGCTCTAAAAACAGAAGTGAGCCACAAAAAAGATTGCAGCTCACTTTTATATGTTAAGTACTTGTCACTAATAAATTTCTATCTTTTTTAGGCACGGATTTCACGGATTAACGCGGTTACTTTGCAGCAATGACAACACTAAAAACCGTGAAATCCGTGTAATCCGTGCCTAAATTATTATATTAATCGAAGAAACTCTTGAACTTCTTGAAAATCTTCTCCTTCACCGACGTGTTAGGTTTGAAGTTGTCCGAAGCCTCCATCTTTTCGAGCGTGCTCTTTTCCTCTTTATTGAGCGCTTCCGGCACATAGATACTGATGTTGACGAGTAAATCCCCCGTTCCGTACCCGTTCACATTCGGCAATCCCTTGCCGCGCAAACGAAGCACCTTACCCGGTTGAGTACCCGAATCAATCTTCACTTTCACTTTGCCGTCGATAGTCGGAATTTCCACGGCTCCGCCCAGAGCAGCAGTCGGGAAACTAAGCAACAGATTATAAATCAAATCATTCTCGTCGCGAATCAAGTCCTGATGCGGTTCTTCCTCTACGAGAATCAGCAAGTCGCCTGCCACACCGTTGTGCTTGCCGGCATTACCCTTACCACCCATAGAAAGCTGCATACCCTCTGCCACTCCGGCAGGGATGTTTACAGATACCACTTCTTCACCGTAAATGATTCCGTCGCCACCACACTTCTTACATTTGTTCTTGATAATCTTACCCTCACCGCCACAAGTAGAACAAGTGACGCGAGTCTGCATAGTGCCCAGAATAGTCTGCTGGTTACGGATCACGGAGCCGCTCCCCTTACACGTAGGACAAGTCTCCGAACCACCGTCACCTTCGGCACCCGTACCATGACACTGGTCACACGGCACATATTTTTTGAGTTTAAACTTCTTTTCTACTCCGGTAGAGATCTCCTTCAACGTCAGCTTCACTTTCACACGAAGGTCACTGCCGCGATACCGGCGTTGCTGTGAACCTCCTCCACCGCCAAATCCGCTAAACCCTCCGAAGCCTCCCCCGAAACCGCCGCCGCGGCCACCGAAGATGTCGCCAAACA
>OGGH01002028.1_pt1 | contig 10884 bp, 4 predicted proteins | sample 1571161 | NCBI WGS metagenome assembly OGGH01 (sample SAMEA2582053, study PRJEB24529) | metagenome | biome: Human gut stool | place: China | collected 2011 | reverse complement strand
TCTTTGCTTGCGTAGCCCATGGATCGTCAAACCTCTTTTCGCGCCGGGGCGTTTCCAACCGCCCTGCGGCGTAGATATTCTTTGCGGCGGAGTGAATTTTGAACACTTCCCACCTGTTTGATACTACTTTACCACATTGTTGTGGAAATTTAAACAGTTTTTTTAGATTTTTTGTAAAAATTTTTAGTCAAAAGATTGTGTAAAGTGTAAAAAAAGAGCCGCGCACCGGCGCGGCTGGGAAAATTGCTTATTTCTTCGTTGTTTTTTTGCGGCGGCGGGCGCGTCCGCTGTCAGCCTTGATCTCCGGCACATAGACATTGTAGCTCAGCAGATACCGGCCGTGGGCGGGCACGCGGTAGAAGGCCGCCTTGATGCGCTCCAGCGGGCTGGAGCCTGTCTCGGCCGCGCTGCCGCTGAGCATGATAACATACTGCATATCGCTGTAGCGGGCGGCCACATCACACTGGCGCAGCGTGGTGTGGATCAGCTCGCCAAGCTGCTCCACCATAGTGGCGGTCTCGGCAGGCTCGGCATTCTGGCCGGGGGCCACCGTTACGATGGCCAGAAACACCGGCAGACCGTAGCGGGCCTGCACACCGCGCAGCACGCGGTAGGTCTCCTTAAAGGTTTCAAAGTCGCAGAGGCAGGCGCCGGTGTTTTCGGTGTCGGGCAGGGCAGCGGTCAGGCGGGAAAGCTCGCTCTCCATGTTGCGGTCCGCCTGGCGCATCTGGCGGTAGGCAGAGCCGGCGCGCCCCGGGTCAATGGCATGGTGCAGGCAGCCCATTGCGTTGCCGCGGCGGGCAAGGTCCCGTGCCTCGGTGTGGCGGCCCAGCGATTCCAGCGCTACAATCTCCTCCAGATAGAGGCGCTCCTCGTAGGGGTCCAGCTCAAGCGCGTGGGCACACAGCGATATAATGCGGCCGCTTTCGCCCCACTTTTTGCAAAGCTCCAACAGGCCCAGAATGGCCGTGCGGTACTGCCCGTGCAGCCGGACGCTGACGCTCTCGACCCATGGCTCGGTGGCAAACTGGGGCAGCAGACGGCCCTTGTACAGGTTGACGATCTCCTCATACAGGCGGCCGCGGCTCTCGGGGTCAGCCTCGCAGCGGGCCTTCTCGGACAGGTCGTTGACCTCAAACACATCCACGCTGCAATCCAGCGCGGGGTTCCACTGGTAGCTGCCGCGGCTGGTCTGGATGCAGCCCTGCAGCTCGGTCAGGCCTTCGGCCTCGATCATATTGCGGAAGCGGTGCAAAATCGCGCGCAGCGCCATATCCGGGTTGGTCGAGCGCTCGCCCGCCCACAGCGTATCGGTGATGGTCTTGTGGGACACCCGCTCCCCGCGCTGCAGCACAAGGTACTGCACCAGCGCCGTTGCCTTGCGGGACTGTGCCAGCTGGGCCAGCACCGGCCTGCCGTTTACGCGGATCTCAAAATCGCCCAACATTCTGATTTCGACTGTTGCCATGTGGTATTCCTCTCTGCTCTATACAACGGGGCGCAGCGCCCCACCTTTCCCATATTGTTCCATAGTATAACAAAAATTAAGAGGTTTGTCCAGTATAACACGGGATGTTCTTGCTTGGGCGGCGTTTCAGGACACCGCCGGGTTGCTGCCGTCCCAGCTGCCGGGCTCCTCGATATACACCGGTGCGCCCGGCAGCGGCACGATCGCCTTTTGGGTACACAGCGGCACAGCGTTGCCCTTCGCGTCCTTCTGGGCCACGGTCAGCACAACGGTCAGCGCCGTAACATGGGCGTATTTTTCCCCATCGGCCTTGGTATAGCTGCGGGCATAAAACTGCAGGTCACTGATAAACATCCCCATGTAGGCGTCCTTGGGGTAGGCTGTCGTGTAGGCGTAGGCAACATTAGGCAGTTTTTTTCCATCTGATGTCACTTCATGCTGGGGCTTATAGATGTTTTTCTCCTGCAGATAGAACCGCATGTGCAGGTAACCGTCCAGCTCGTTCGCGGTCTCTTGGCTCAGCAGCGGCGTTCCATCCGCCTTTGTCAGCGCCGGGACCTTATCCTTGTCGATCAGCTCGATATGATTGGGGTAGACGCTGAATTCCAACGCTGTACCGCTGCTGACACCGGTTTTTGGGTCAAACACCTTGTCCAAATCACCGTCTGCTGCACCGTCCGCAAAGCGGATATATCCGTTAGCGTTCAACAGCTCGCCGCGGATGGTCTCGATCAGCGCATCGGCCAGATTCTGGGCGCGGGTCTGCTGCTGCACCTGCATATACGCCTGCGAGCTGGGCTGTATCAGCGTGACAGCCGCAAGCGTAAACAGCGACAGCAGCACCATGCAGACAACAAGCTCGACCAGCGTTGTCCCCCTTTTGTTTTTCAGCACTCGCATCATGGTGTTCCCTGTCCCCCGCTGGTATTTGACTGGCCCTTGCTGTAACGGTGGAAGGTGTAGGCTTCCGTTTTCGTGTTCTCCTCGCCGCCCTCCGCTGCAGTAACCTTCGCCTCAACCTTCATACCATCCAGTTTGATCCCGGATACGGAAAACACCATTGCCTCTCCTGATTTAAACTGAAAGGTCATATTTTCCTTACCGGCCACAGGCTGCCACTCATTTCCCGGTTGCTGCGCTTCGCCCTGCGTTTTCGGTATCGGGTACAGCCCGGCGCATAATTGATATGCCGTTTCCCGCAGCGTCTCCGCCTTTTGGGACATAGCCCGGGCATACCGCAGCGATACCACAAACATGGCGGTAAACATAAGCAGCAGCACAAACGATACCAGCATTTCCACAATGGTTTCTCCGCGCTGATTTTTCAGTATTTTTTTCATAGCGGTCACTCCTGTGCGGTGGTTTTCTGCTTAACGCCGCGTGTGTAGGTGATGGACTTTGGATTAGCTGTGTCAAAGTGCGGGACGATTTTTCTAGATGTCCCACTGGCATCGATTGTAACCTTTAAGCCGCCATTAACAGCGCTAAATGTATTATTTTTGTCCCATTTATACTGTGCCGTATTATTATCCAGCGTATAATAGCTGACAGCATAATGCACCGCGCGGTCATAGGTCACGGTATAGGCAAAGCTTTCCCCGCCTTTTTCTACGGTAACAGTCACATCCAGCTGCAGATCGACCAGCTTATAGTTATCAGCCTGCCAGCTATTCAAAAGCTGCTGCCAGCTTTTATCACTGGTGTCCACGGACTGCCCTATACTGCCGTTCAGGTTCAGCTTTTCCGCTTCCTCGCCGGGGCGGCGTCGCAGCGTGATCTTTATTGTATCTGCGCCGTCACTGCCGTCCCCGCTCAAGGCAGCCTCAAAGGTTTTGGCCTCCGTTTCCTCCTCAAAGGGATTTTTGCCGTAATACTCTGACCGCATGTAGGTGTTATTGATAAATGTAGCAAATCCGCTGTCACTGTCGTTCAGCTGTTCCCCCAGTATGTCTGAGAAGCTGGTGGCAAGCTGATACACCTCTTGCTCCAACAGCTGGCGGTTGGCATTGGCCGTCAGCACAGAAGCCGCATAGACCAGCGCTGCAGACAGCGCCGCAAACAATGCCCCCATGCAGAGAACCAGTATCATAGACAAGCCCTGCTTTCCCTGCAGGATGCTGCGCACTTTCCGGCACATAATGCCACCTCCTTTCTGCTGCAGCCGTCAGGCCGCAGGCGGTTGTATGGTTTCCGCATCAGCTGCGGTCTCCGGGGTCTGGTTCGTTGGGTGCGATTCCGTGACCGCGCGGGCCGGGCTTCGCCACGCCTGTACTGACACCGTATCCTCTGCCTCGCTGTCATCACTGTACGGTGCTTCCTCTGCCGTCTGGGATGCTGTGTCGGCCTCGTTCAGCTCGACAGCACTCGGCTCGGATTCTGCCGTCTTTCCGTCCGTCTTTCCGGCTGTGTCCTCATACGGCAGAGCCTGCACGGTCAGTGTGGCGGTGATTTTTTGCAGGGTATCCTGCGTATCCATGTAAACCTTGAACAGGTCAGGCAGTGTTACACGGAGCATCACTTCATTCGCGCTGTTCTTCACAACCTCCAGCATCGGGTATACATCGGCTGCGTAGTACGCCTTTGTGGTATCCTCTACCTTAGTACCTGTGATGCGCGTTGTCTGGCGCTCCCATTTGCTCCACTTCCATCCGTTTTCGTTCTTTTCAACGGTCGGCAGCAGGCTCAGGTCATACCAGACACGCTGTGCTGCTTCGTCCACAGCAGGCTCAATTTTCTGTGTAAGCGTCTCCTCTACGCCATCCCCATTGGTCAGCGTGACGGTCTTTTCTACCTTGACTATCTCGCCGATCGGGTGAAGCTTGCCGTTATCATCCGTATACTCCCGGTCATTCACCCAGACCTTTACCGTGTAGGGTACTTCGCTGGCAGAAACCGGCGTCACAGTAAACTGATAGACATTGGTCAGGCTGCGCACAGCATCTGCGTCCTCATCGTCATACAGATTGCCCAGCGGCCATTCTACTGTGCGGCGGGACAGCTGCAGCGTCTTGGTTTCCAGCGCTGCGCCGGCACATTCCGGATTATCATACAGACCGACCGTTTCCTCGCGTTCCACATTGCCGATCACAGCCGCAGGTGCATCCAGCTTGATCTTGGGCAGCTGCATCTGGGTGGGTGTTTCGTCCAAACCGTCTGCAACATAGTAGTACCAGTTGGAGCTGGCGGTTGTGCCATCGGTGGACATGCTGCGCAGGGCGGGCAGCAGCCAGTAACCGGCATACTCCGGCTTCATGGTAAAGCTTTCATCGCCAAGCGCAAACGCTGCGCCGTTCTCTGTTGTTTCTGCCTGCGCGCCGCCGTCCATCCGGCCTTCCGGCAGCAGGCGCAGCACGCGGCCGGGGTTGGTCGTGTCGGTAAGCATTTTATTCAGCGCGTCTGTCAGTTTTTTCAGGCATGTAGCCTTATCATCGGGCGTCTGCTCCTGCTGATAGCTGTTCGCCAGATCAGCAATTTGCTTGTAATCCTCGCTCTTTTTAAAGAGATAGCCCATGTAGTAGTAGCTGCCGCTGCTGGCGCTATTGTCTACCGTCAGCGTCAGCTTCTCCTCGGTCAGGAACTGGGTCTGGCTCGGCGTCTGGTAGCTTAGCGCGGCTGCGGTCACTTCGGGCGCAGCAAGGCGCGTTTCGACAACCAGCGGGTTGCTGTACTCACCGTTCGGGCTGCAATACTTCTTGCCGTCAACCGCATTTGCTACGACATAGAACCGCAGGGTTGCGCCCTGATACTTCTCAAGGTCAACGGTGCAGCTGTTTTTCGTGATGCCCGGCCAGCTGACAAGCGCCGTCCAATTATTGCCGTCAAGCCTTTCCGCGTACAGGGTATATGCCACCGTGTTCTCGCCTTTGGCGTCCGCGCTTGCGGGCCAGGTGATGTCGTAGTTCAGTGCATTGGCGCTGTTGTCGTTGGTGCGCATGATGCTGTTGACCTGACCTACCGCAGACAGACGCTGCTTAACAGTACAATCTGCCTCGCCCGCCAGACCGATTGCATTGGTGTCCCCATCGCCCGGCTTGCGGGTAACATGCAGCCGCACCGTATCATAGCGCCAGCTGCCGCTTGCAAGGTCATCGTCCACGCAGAGGGTCAGGGTATAGGTGCCGGTTTCGGCGTTAAATTCAGTTTTACCCGCCAGCGACACGCCGTCCTTCAGCTCGATTTTTTCCTTGTCCGCGATTGTGGTGGTTTCGCTATCCTTTTCGGTCAGCAGACCGTACAGGGTTACATCGTAGTCATGCTTGCTTGTATCAGCACTGCCGTCCGCCTTGTACTGCGTCCATGTAAAGGTATAGTTCAGCTTGTTGCTATCGTCCACTTTACCCGTGGCAGTATTGCTTACCGTGGGGGCTTTCAGAAGTGTGAGGTTGAGGTCATCCCTGCGAATCTGCTTTGCGGCCATGCTGTACCACGAGTCATTGTCCGCAAAGAACTGCAGCGGGGTCAGGTGGTAATAGCTGAATTTGCCGTCCGCCCCGCGCACGATCTCGATGCCGTTGTTCCAGCTGACGGGGTTATTGTTACTTCCAATAGCATTCAGAGCCTCATCTGCGGTGATTTCCCAGCGGGTCACGACCTGCGGATAACCGGCATCGACAGGCACAGAGACGATCTTCAGGTCGGTGTAGCTGCCGTCAAAGACCGCGGCGGGCAGGTTGCTCAGCACAAATTCCGTGCCGCTGCTGTAGACCGGCTTTTCCACCGCAGCAAGCGTCACATACTGGCCGTACAGCGGCTGCGTGTTGGCTGCCGTTGTGTCCTCTGCCGCATTGCTGATTTGTTCATTACCGGTGTATTGACCCAGCAGCATAACGCGGTAGTTCGGCACGGTGTTGGGGATTGTATCTGCGGTAAATTGCAGGGTCACGGTAATCGACAGGTTATCCGCCGTGCTGCCGGTTATGACCGGCTGGTTTATAGCCGCCGTACCGTGGACAAGGCCGCTGTTGCTATTTGCCATTGCCACAGGAATACCGATCTCCTCATCATAGCGGGCAGACTCCATCCATGCACCTGTTGCACCTGTACCCGGGGTTGCCGTGGCGCGCAGGCGGGTGGCCGAGCCAAGGCCGTTTGTTATCAATGCTTCGGTGGTGTTTGCACTCAGCGTAATGGGTGTGCTGTTGTTCATCAGGTAGGCGGTTACCTGCCAGTTGCCCGCATTTTGATAATCGCTTGCGTTTGTCAGCACAAGATACTGGCCGTAGGGCTGTCCACCGCTTGCCTGTTTTTTCAGGCGGATCTCCAGCTTCGGGGTAGGCAGGGGGCGCACGAAGTACTGCGGGTCAGACTTTACCTCTGCCCCCGGGGTGGTTCCGTTCACGGCCTTTACACCAACAAGGAATTGGCTGTTGCCAATAGCTTTCGCCAGCGCATCATCCGCGTCAAACAGATAGCGCGTGCCGTAGACCTTTATGTTTTGGTAGCCCGTCAAAGCAGTCGCGTTGCCGCTTTCGTCAACCTTATACAGCGTTACCAGATAATGGCTCACATTCTGTATCTGGTTATCTGGGAAAATGCCCGCTGTGGTCGCGGCCGACCATGTCACCTCATAGCGGCCATAGACAGCGCTGCTATCTTTTTTATGCGCAACTTGCAAGTCAGAGACCGTCCCGGGGCCGCGCTTGTCCAAAACTTGCGTATAGTAGTTCTGGATCAAGTCGTCCGTGATGTCCTTCATGCTCGGGCCTTCAACCTTGTCTTTTTCGCCGTACCACAGCAGGATGGTGGCAAGATCCTTGTTGTTGATATCCGATGCACCGGGATTGCCTGTATAGTAAATCGTAGCCAGTTTTTCATTGGCTGCAGGTATTATGTAACATTTTGTAGTATCAACCGTATTCAAATCCCGCGTGTTTGTCATCATGCCTGCCGCAAAGAAACGGTTTCCGCTCTCTATGGAGTTATCAATACCCGCATACAGCCGTGTACCTTTGTTATAGTGGCCGCTACAAGCGGCACCCCAATAAACATTCGGAGACACCGCCGTTCCGCTTGCTGCATTTTCTTTAAGCAACAACAGTGCCGCAATCTTTTGTTTATCAAAGCTGTTTTCGTCCATAAAGTAGTTGCCGTAGGCCACGATGTTTTCGCTTCCACGGTTCATCGCAATGGGTGCATTATTGGAACTAACAGTATTTTTATACAGAGCAAAACAATTCGTGACTGTGGTGGATGCACTCGTTGCACTGCCATTGCCACGGTTGCCGCAGATACCTGCAAACAAGTTGATATCGCCTGATTTAAGTGAAATTGTAACATCCGTAGCGTAGTTACGGCAGCGGTCAATATAAACCTCGACCTTATTCGGAATTTTTGTTCCACCGTCACCATACGGTCCCAGCCAGCCCATGATGCCGGCTGCCAGCGACTCGCACTGCATCGTAACATCGCCGTTCACGCAATCGACAATGTTGATGCGCAGATAGTCATTTGTACCGTCCGCCATGACCACCTTGCCAAGGATACCGGCAACATCGTTGGCGCCGTGCTTTTTGTCACCCTCCCAATTTCCGCTGGACAGAATATCGCCGTGGTTCTGGCAGGAGAGGATATTTGCCGTGCCGCCGGGGGTAGGCTGGTCAAAAAAGCCCACGATGCCGCCGACCGTGCCCGAACCGTTGCCATAGTTGGTATTGGTGCTAAGGCTGCCGAAGTTGAAGGATTTTTCAATCGTGCCGCCGTTTTTCAGCCAGGAGGCAATGATGCCGCCGATATAGTTGGAGCCGCTGTCAAACACAGTGCCAAGGTTCACACACTCGCTGATGACCCACTTGTCATCGGCCGTGTTCTGCTGCACGCCGATCACACCGCCCACATAGGCAATTTTTTCTATGTTTCTATGGGTCGTGTCATCGTCATTTTTGCCGTCTGTGCGGGTAAAGCGGCGCACGGCGGCGCAGTTGACCAGCAGCTTGACCTCGCCGGTTGCCTCGTTCATGCCGATCATACCGCCGATTTTGGATTCATCGGTCGTGTTGTCGCCGTAGACAAACCACTTACCGGTTGCCGCGCCTGTAATCGTGCCGTTGACGGTGTTGAAGCCTGCCACGCCGCCCAGATAGCCGCTGGATTTGCCGTTTGTAGCAGTTGTACCGCGCAGACCGACCAGCAGGTCATTTTGGGAAAGGCCGGTGGTTGTGTAGACAGTGTTGTAATTATTCGAGGAGACCGTATCAACGCCTTTAAGGCTATTATAAGTAGTGCCTTTCAGGCCGCTGATCATGTCATTGGTTTTACCATCCGTAAACCACTCGCCAACCTGACTAACCAGAGCTGTTACTTTCTCAGCACCGCTGCCGCTGCTGCTAATGCTGCCGTTGTTTGCGCCTGCCACGCCGCCCACAAAACCGTAGCGCGCGGTGATGATGCTGCCGCCGTCCTTCACTGTGGCAACATAGCAGGATGTGATTTTGCTGTTGTTACGGCCCGCAATGCCGCCCACGCTGCTGGCGCTTTTCAGCTTTTCCGCATAGGTCTGGCTGTCGCTCAGACCCGAGGCACCCATCACCTGCAGCTTGATTTGGGGCACACTGCACCCATTGACCTCACCATTGTTCAGGCCGACGATGCCGCCTACGGTGTCCTGCACATTGGCTGCACCCGTGGTGATATTACCGTTATCAGCCTTGCCCAACGCGCCCTGATAGGTACACTTTAACAGAGTGCCGCCGCCGGCATTTTCGCCGGCTACGCCGCCCAGATTCTTGTATTTATTCAGATTATCTGTAATGTTCAGTGTAACCTTTGTTCCGCTGATGGTTGCGCCCTGCATATTGACGCCCGCCGCACCGCCAAGGCTGATGCTGTCTGCCCGGGCCGTAAGGCCGTAGAGATTCAGCGCAGGGCTGTTGACAGTACACTCATCAATCGTACCGGCGTTTTTGCCCGCAATACCGCCCACATTGGTGGCCGGGCCTTGGTAAACAATGGCTGCGGCATTATCAAGCGTAACGCCGCTGATTGTTGCACCCTTATTGTTGATGGCCGTGACCGCGCCGATGCTTTCCCCTGCAAAGGCAATAGTACAGCTGCCGACAGTGCCGCCCTGAATGGTGCCGAAGTTGTTGGCCGCAATGCCCGCCGCATCGCACTTGGCAACGCCGATTTTGACGCCGCTTACATTGCTATCTACAATTTGGGCGCCGCTGTCATTGCTGCCCGCAATACCGCCCGCATTGCCGTTGGTGGCATATACCGTGTAGTTGTTCCCGGTCTGCCCCGCAGTGTTGGTGCAGCGTGTAATTGTGCCGGTCTGCCCGTTACCAGCCCTATTACAGCCCGCAATACCGCCTGCAAACTGGTCATTGGCGCGCACACACGCCCCATCAATCAGCGTAACATCGCTAATATTGGCATAGTTTGCACCGGCTGCGCCGCCTGCGCAGCTCTTGGTGGCCGTGACGGTGCCTGTCACCTCGCCGCCCGCAATGCTGGCTGTTATGGCGTTGCGCGTGTTGTTGCTGCCCGCAATGCCGCCTGCATAGCTTTCTGCCGTAATGTTGACCTGCAGGGTTGTGCTGCCCAATGCGATGCTGCCGCAGTTTACGCCTGCAACGCCGCCCGCGCACTCGTTTGCCTGCACCGTAACGGGGATTTTATTGGAAGTGTTATAGGTTATGCTCGCATTCGTCAGGTTCAGGCCCGCCACGCCGCCGATGATGTACCGGCCGCGCACGGTGATGCTTGCTGCCGGGGCAGAGTTTGTGACCGCCCCGCTGTTGATGCCGACGATGCCGCCAAGGTAGGCATAGCCGTCCTGCTGGGTGCCCAATGTGGCGTAGGTAGAGCAGTTGTTGATGCTTCCGTCATTCCAGCCCGCGATGCCGCCCGCCGCGCTCTTGTGGGAGACAATGCCGTAGTTGGTGCAGCCTTCCAGCGTTGTTTTTTGGGTCACACAGCCGATGATGCCGCCCGCCATAGAGCCGCGGGCATCTTTACCGCCAGCATAGTCGTTATAGTTAAAGCTTGCATTGTACCCCCGCAGGCTGACACCGCCGCCGAGGGTGCCGGTCTCGCCCCGCATTTTCAGGCTGCCGACCGATGCCGCATTGTTTTGGCTGCCGTTTGTTGCGTTGCGGATGGTCAGGCGGGTTGCTGCATCGTTATAGCCGACAATACCGCCCACATAGGCGTTGACCTCAAGATTAAACTGGTTGGCCGCGCCGTTGAGGGTCATCTCTTTGTCACTGCGCGGCAATGTATTGACCGTCACAAGGCCGGTATCCCGCGCCACGATGGGCAGAATCATTGTCAAATCGTTCGGGGCCGATGCCAGCAGGCAGTTATAGCCGATGATGCCGCCCGCCAGACCGTCGGCCTTGATGCGGCCCGCCTTTGCGGTGGTTGTAAATCTGCCGACCGTGCCGCCGGATGTGGCGGATGTAATGGTAAACGCCGTT
>OGGH01002019.1_pt1 | contig 10937 bp, 6 predicted proteins | sample 1571161 | NCBI WGS metagenome assembly OGGH01 (sample SAMEA2582053, study PRJEB24529) | metagenome | biome: Human gut stool | place: China | collected 2011 | reverse complement strand
ACGATGCAAGAACCTATTTTGCACGTATCGGAACAGACATCGTAACACATCTGGCAAAGTTATCGTCCACAGCAGAAGGACTGGACGCAGAGAGCCGGCTCCAGATTTTCAGGGACTTCTTCAAGGGAGATGTCCCACAGGCATTTCCGTTTGATCTGAAACAATTTGCCAAGAAGGGAACAAGTTTCAAGGACTGGATGTGTCCGGATTCTATGGAATTTGAACGTGACCATTTTAAAATCGGTGACAGGTACGGAAGAGTCCTGTATATGCAGGATTATGCAAGTTATGTTAAAGATGACATGATTTCAGAACTGTGTGACTTCAGCCGGAATCTGATGTTGTCGATTGATATCCTGCCAGTCCCTACGGATGAAGCGGTAAGGGAAATCCAGAACCGACTGCTTGGTGTGGAAACTAACGTGACCAACTGGCAGAGAAGGCAGAACTCTAATAATAACTTCTCGGCAATCGTACCATACGATATGGAACTTCAGAGAAAAGAAACCAAGGAAATGCTCGATGATCTGACAACCAGAGACCAGCGTATGATGTTCGGAATTTTGACAATGGTACATCTGGCAGACAGTAAAAAACAGCTGGATTCCGATACAGAACTGCTCCTGTCGGTGGCAAGAAAGCATCTGTGCCAGATGTCGACATTGAAGTGGCAGCAAGTGGACGGACTGAATACAGTGCTGCCTTACGGACTGCGAAAAATCAATGCCCTGCGGACACTGACAACCGAATCCACGGCTGTTTTGATTCCGTTCCATACGCAGGAAATCCTGCAGCCGGGCGGCATCTATTACGGGCAGAATGCAGTCAGTAAGAATCTGTTGGTAGCCGACCGGAAGAAACTAATGAATGGAAACAGTTTCCGATTGGGTGTCAGTGGTTCGGGAAAGAGTTTCTCGGCAAAAGAAGAGATCGTGCATCTGGCACTGGCTACGGATGATGATATTCTGATCCTTGACCCGGAGTCCGAATTTACGAAACTAGTAGAGGCTCTGGGCGGTCAGGTCGTAAAAGTATCTGCAACATCCGATAACCATTTGAATGCAATGGATATGGATGCAGCTTATGGAAATGAAAAGAACCCACTGATTGAAAAGTCGGAGTTCATCCTGTCTGTATTTGAACAGTTAGTCGGGGCAGGAAATCTGTCGGCAAAAGAAAAGTCCATCCTGGACCGCTGTGCTGCAGATGTGTACCGGGATTATATCCGAAGCGGGTATACCGGGGAAGTTCCGACACTGAAAGATATGTACCGGCAGTTGATGTTACAGCCGGAGGAAGAAGCAAGAGGGCTCGCACTTTCCTCCGAACTCTTTATCAATGGAAGTCTGAACACCTTTGCACAGCCGACCAATGTGAATAAGAAGAACCGGATCATGGATTATGATATCCGGGAACTGGGGGAACAGTTGATGCCACTTGGAATGCTGGTTACCTTAGACAGCATTTTCAACAGGGTGATCCAGAACTGGAAAGAAGGGAAAACCACATGGATCTTTGCAGATGAGTTCTATCTGTTATTCCGTTATGAATACAGTGCGAATTTCTTCTACCGGCTTTATAAGAGAATCCGTAAATACAATGGATTCGTGACAGGGCTTACGCAAAATGTGGAGGAACTTTTGAAATCCGATACGGCAAGACTTATGCTCGCCAACAGTGAATTCCTGATCCTGTTGAATCAGGCAAGTACAGACCGGGAAGAACTGGCTGCCCTTTTGAACATCTCGGAGAACCAACTGTCTTATATCACAAACGTGGCAGTCGGCAGTGGCCTGATCCGATGTTCCGGGAATATCGTTCCGTTTGAGAACACGTTCCCAAAGAATACAGAACTCTATAAACTAATGACAACAAAACCGGGAGAATCGTAATGAAAAAAGAAGAGATCACCATTACCTTTTACGCTGCAGAATGCGGCGAATTCCATGAGATGGGCGAATATACAAAATGTAACTCACTGGAAGAGGCATATAAAAAGTACAGGAAGTATTGTAAAACATCTGGCAATATGTGTCCGGCAATTGAATTTTCCATCCATGATCCAGACTCTTTTTACTCGGATCTGGAATATCCGTTGCCACTATCTGCGAAAGACAGGGAACTGTTGGAGCTTGTGCCATACTACAATGAGCATCCACTGGTAAATGAAGCCATCCGAAAAGTAGAGCAGTTACAGAAACAGCAGGAAAAAAAGAAACACCGGGACACAGCCCGATGAGATAAAAGATACGGAAAGAGGGTGACCGGATGAGAGATATCAAGGAACGGGTAAGGGATAAGAATCCGAAGATTCGTAATCCGGCTGCCCGGCTTCCGAAAGAACTGGTTCGCCAGACGGTACTGGAGGCAAAAGAAAAGCCAAGGGAACTACCGGGAAAAACTGGCAACCAATCAGAATCCCTGACACAGTATGGTGCTGAAAAAATAGAATCTGTACAGTACAGGGCGGCGAGTGTGGCAGGAAAAACCATAGGAAAAACCACATATCGAGGTGGAAAAAAACTTGCCGGAGTGACCTACAGGAAGATAAAGGAAAGAAAAAGCAGACAGGAAGAAGCGAAAGATGCCGAAGAAGCAATGGAGCAGGGGGCAGAAAGCGGAAAGAAATTAATCAAGCTGAAACCGGAGCAGGCGGCACTTGCCAAGGAGAATGGTAAACGGCAGGTGAAAGCAGCACCGAGAGTGGTAAAAGTATCCGGTCTGTCTCAGGAGAAAATAAAGACACAGGCATCCATGCAGAAACAGCAGGTGGAAAAGAGCCTTCAGGCGATGCAGAAAGCAAGAGTAGTCCAGATGGCAAGAAAATCCGCAGTAGCATCAGCAGAAAGTAGCGAAGCAGTCCTTCAGACGACCGGAAAAGGGGCAAAGCTTTCTATGCAGGGGATTACAGCAGCCATACAAAAAGTAACCGCCGCTCTGGGAGAAATGGGAAAATGGATTGCTGCCGGAGGAATGGCATTTCTCGTAGTATTTATCCTGATTGCTGGAATCATTGCCGGGGCAGCGTTTAGCAGTGGTTCAGAGAGCTCTGAAGCCTTAAGTGAGGAAGTGCTTGCGTATACTTCCGTCATCCAGCGGTATGCCTCCCAGTACGGTATCCCGGAATATGTATCTGCGATTCAGGCCATCATGATGCAGGAATCTGGAGGCAGGGGAACAGACCCGATGCAGTGTTCGGAGAGTCCATACAATACCAGATTTCCACACAGTCCCGGCTCCATTACAGAGCCGGATTATTCCATCGAAGTGGGAGTCAAGACATTCGCAGACTGCATCAGTCAGGCAGGATGCAGCACCCCACAGGATCTGGACAAGCTGAAACTTGCATGGCAGGGATATAACTATGGAAATGGCTACATAGGATGGGCATTACAAAGAGGCGGTTACACCGAAGCCAATGCCCTGCAGTTTTCACAGCAACAGGCAGCTTCGCATGGATGGAGCAGTTACGGAGATCCCCAATACGTTCCCCATGTGATGCGGTATTATTCCGGTGGCAGCCTGTTTGCTGGTTTGTTTGGAAATCAGCAGATCGTATCGGTTGCAATGGGGCAGCTTGGAAACAGTGGCGGTCAGAAGTTCTGGAGCTGGTATGGATTTGACAGCCGGGTAGAATGGTGTGCCTGTTTTGTGAGCTGGTGTGCGGACCAAAGCGGTCTGATAGCAAGTGGGAATGTTCCCAAGTTCTCATTGTGCAGTGACGGAGTGTCCTGGTTTCAGGGAAAGAATAAGTGGCAGAGTGGTGGAACAACTCCGACAGCCGGAATGATCATCTTTTTTGACTGGGATCATGATGGGAACTCGGACCATGTGGGAATTGTAGAAAGTGTCAGTGGTGGAACTGTGAATACCATTGAAGGCAACAGTGGAGATAAAGTAGCAAGACGGAGTTATAGCATTGGAAGCAGTAATATTTATGGATATGGAGTGCCGGCATATTAAAAGGCAGGATTTTCTGATCCTAAATCTGCTATATATAATGTCTAAGAAAAAGCTTGACTTTCAAATATTACAAGTGTAAGATTTAAGAAAATAAAAGCGTTGAAAGAAAGGGGTATCTATGAAAAAAAGACGGAAAAAACAAAGCACTAAAAAATCTTACACTTGTAGGATTTTGGGATTAATAATGGCTATAACAGTAATTGCTATTTTGGGAGGTATTTTATTAAAAAGATCAATTACGGAATCACCAGAAGACACACTGGTGGAATATATGAATCATATTGAAAAAAAGGAATATGAAGCGATGTATGCCATGATAGATTCAGGGGAGAAAGGTTATCTGGAAAAAGAAGAATACATACAACGAAATTCTAAGATATACGAAGGAATAGAGGTCACTGACATCAAAATCGATCACATAGTGATTAAAGAGAAAAAAGCAGATACAGTTACGCTTTCGTATGAATCATCAAGTAATACAATTGCTGGAGCAATACAGTTTGATAATATGGCAGAACTGAAAAAAACAAAACAGGGATATAAATTAGTATGGCAGGATAGTTTGATTTTTCCAAATTTAGAGAGTGATGATAAAATAAGCGTTACTACCTCAAAAGCGGAGCGAGGAGAAATATTAGACCGGAATGGTAAAATGCTTGCAGGAAAAGGTATAGCGACATCGGTTGGTATTATACCGGGAAAGCTGGAAGACAGGAATGTATCTCTTGAAAAAATAGCAGAGTTATTGAAGATAGACGTAGAAACAATAAATAACAAACTTACAGCAAAGTGGGTGAAAGAAGATTCTTTTGTACCAATTGAAACAATTCCAAAAGTAAAAGAAACAGATTTAATGAAAATACAGCCAGAAGAAAAGACGCTTGAGGAGCAGGAGCGTCAGAATAAACTTCTGGAAATTCCGGGGGTTATGCTGTCAGATGTGGAAGTTAGATCCTATGAGTTAGGGGAAGCAGCCGCTCATTTAATTGGTTATGTACAATCTGTAACGGCAGAGGATTTGGAAAATCATCCGGGGGAAGGATATACAAACGAAAGTGTAATCGGAAGATCTGGGTTGGAAAAATTATACGAAAAGCAATTAAAAGGAAAAGATGGTTGTGATATAAAGATTCTAGATAGCGATGGGGAAGAAAAAGAAGTTCTTGTAAGCACTTTTAAAGAAGATGGTAAAGATATAAGATTGACGATAGATTCTGACTTACAAAAATCATTATATGAGCAGTTTAAAGAAGATCCGGGATGTTCTGTTGCAATGAATCCTTATACAGGAGAAGTATTGGCTTTGGTCAGTACTCCATCTTATGACAATAATGAATTTATACGAGGATTATCATCAGAAAAATGGACATCATTAAATGAAGATGAAAAGAAACCTTTATATAATCGTTTCCGTCAAGTATGGTGTCCTGGTTCAACATTTAAGCCAGTTGTAGCAGGAATTGGTTTGAAAACGGGAACCATAGATCCAAAAGAGGATTTTGGAAATGAAGGTCTGGAATGGCAGAAAGATTCGTCTTGGGGGTCTTATCAAGTGACAACACTTCATGAGTATGAACCGGTTATTATGAAGAATGCAATTATTTATTCTGATAATATTTATTTTGCAAAGGCGGCTCTTAAAATTGGAAGTGAAAATTTTATGAATACTTTAAATGAAATAGGCTTTAATCGGAATATACCGTTTGAGATTGCGATGCAGGAATCAACATATTCAAATACGGATAAAATAGAAACAGAAATACAACTGGCAGATAGTGGCTATGGACAAGGGCAGATTCTTGTAAATCCGTTACATTTGGCAAGTATTTATACTTCGTTTTTAAATGAAGGGAATATGGTAAAGCCGTATTTAACATACGAAGAAGAGGCTGCCGGTGAAATATGGATAGAAAATGCTTTTACCAAAGAAAATGTAGAAGAAATTATGCAAGGTGTAGAAGGTGTTGTAAATAATCCAGAAGGAACCGGATATGCGGCACATCGTGACGATATTTTACTGGCTGGAAAAACGGGGACAGCAGAGTTGAAAGCAACGAAAGAAGATACTTCTGGTAAAGAAATCGGGTGGTTTTCAGTGTTTACAGCAGAGAAAAATGTAGACAGACCAATTCTTCTCATCAGTATGGTTGAGAATGTGAAAGGAATCGGTGGAAGTGGTTATGTTGTTAGAAAAGATGCAACAGTATTGGATGAGTATTTTAAAGAATAAAAAAATTTTTACAAGAAATTATTACGAATGTAAGATTTTGACGGTGATATTGATAATTCTTATGGTTTTTACAGGATGCAGACAAGAAAGAATCACAGAAAAAGTACAAAAGAAAGAAACTGTAGAATCTGCAATGTATGCTGAAGCGAAAGAAACAGCACAAATTTTTCAGAATATCTATATACAGGAGAAGTCAGAGTTAAATACATTAAAAACGAAAAGAAAAATTATCAATTGTCTGGAAGAGAAAGGATATGCGGCAGTAGATTGTGATAATCAGATTGATATGGTCAACAGTGAAAAGGTAGAAAAATTTTGCAAAGCAGCGGAAAAAGAAGAACAGGCAGCAGTTGACATTGTTGTCGTATTTGATGAAGGGGAAATTATACAATATCATTTAGAGTCAATGGATGGAAAGGTGGATGTTCGATTATGTCAGGTTGAATGGAAAGATAATAATCCACAGGCCGAATATTATGATGAATATGAAGCGTATGCGTGGAAATATACGGAAAAAGGATATTTGTTTATTGAAGAGTACCGTCCACCGGGATTTGATGGAGCACCGGGGGAGACTGGATTCAGAGTACAGCCATTGAACGAAACGTGCAGAGAATTGAATCGGAAATATGTTATGCCGTTAGGGTATACGCTTAATAATCTATTGATTACAAATTGGGATGAACAGAATTATACGGAACTTGATTTTTATGACCTTTATGAAAAAATGTATCATATGAAATATGGAAAGCAAGTCTCCTATGAAGCAAATTTCGGTGGAGCAGAATATGAAGTTCCAGAAGATGAGTTTGAAGAGGTTTTGCAGACATATTTACCATTTGATAGTACTGAGATTGAAAAGGGAACTTTTTATAACTGTGATGACAAAACTTTTAGATACAGACCGAGAGGATTGTATGATTGTGAATTTCCATATGAGCCATATCCGGAAGTTATTTCATATGAAAAATTGCACGATGGAACATTAAAACTTACGATAGAAGCAGTATGGGAAATCAGAATGTTAGACCAGGCAATTACCAGTGAATTGATTATAAAACCTATGAAAGACGGAAGTTTTCAGTATTTATCAAATAAAGTAATCAAATTAGATCAAAATGCAAATGCAGGGTGGTATATGCCAAGATTGACAGAAGAAGAGTGGAAAGCAAATTATAGCAATAATTAGGGGGCAATATGAAAAGAAAAAGCATTTTGTTAGTACTTTGTATAGGAATGGTTCTGACTTCCTGCAAAAACATAAAAACACTAAACGATTCAGATGTAAAAAATGAGAAGAGTCAGAAAAAAACTGTTATGGAAATTCAAGATAAGGGATATGATTTGCCAATTGATGAAAAAAAGAAAAAGGAAGTGGTGAACGATTGTGAAGAGAATATGGAGGCCATCCGAGATATTTATTCTGAATTTAATGGAATGCAAGAAGCGGATCAGAATATTGCCAGGCAAATGATGGATCGGATGAAAGAGATTATCAAACAAAATGGAAATCCGGTAAGGGGTTCAGATCATTATTCTGTTATGGAAAATTATCAGAAGATGGAAATGTTTTTGAATGCTGCCAGGCAAGAAGAAAAAGACAACGTAATTTTATATGAAATTGATATAGATGGAGGAATTACCAGAAAAGAATATACATATGATGGGGAAAATATGTTTGTTATGTCAGCAAAAATGTTGTGGAACGATGATACAGAGCCGATGCTTACCTATATTTCTCTTTCAAAAATAAAGGAATGGAAATACACAGAATATGGGAACTTTTGCTATGAAGTATGTGTACCAGAACCACCAGAAGTGACAGAAATTGTTGATGGAAGTTGTATTATCCGAGTTAGACCATTAAATGAGGAATGCCTGGAATATTCAGAAAAATATGTAGGGCCATTGGGTTATCAGGGAAACAATCTACTGTGCTCAAACTGGAATATAGAGAATATGCAAGATCTGGATTATAATGGGATTTTTGAATATCTTTACAATATGAAATACGGAAAGAAATTTAGCAATGAAACTGGAGTAGCAGGAGTTACGGCAGATGAGTTTGAAAGTGTAATTATGACATATCTTCCTGTTACCGCAGAAGAACTAAAAGAATGGGCGGTGTATGATGAACAAAGTAATACTTATGCGTGGCAACGTTTGGGATGTGGTAATTATGCACCAACACATTTCGGATTATCATTGCCGGAAGTAATTGAAATCAAACATAATGAAGATGGAACAGTTGTATTGACTATAAATGCAGTTTGTGATTCTGTAGTGTGTAATGATGCGGTTATTACACATGAACTTACGGTGAAATTTCAGAATGATGGATCGGTTCATTATGTTGGAAATAGGATTTTAGATAATGGAATCGATAATATACCAAAATATCAATATCGGTTAGATAAGTTGCAGGATTGATCAGCAACGAAGAAAGGTAGAAGAGAATGGAAGAACAGATAAAAAAGATTTATGAAAAGCAAAAAAATGGTCGCATCAGAATGATACGAAATGTGCTGTTGATTTATGTAGCATTGATTTGTATTGTAAGTATTTTTAAAGGGAATCCATTTCCACATCAAGAGACAGTACTCTTTTTCAATGTGAAACAGTCGGGCTGGATCACAACAGATTCCTATCTTCTATGGGGCTGTGCGGTGCTTGATCTGATTGTAGTCATGTTGATTGAAATTTGTAATATTCTCCGAGAGTTTTCAAAAATTGATCGGATGCTGTCGCAGGAATGTGATGCAGAGAAATATTTAGAAATGTTGGAGGGGATGATAAAATACGGAAAGAGTCTGGATTATAAAGGTTTTCAAAAAAATGTAGTATTGATGGCTCAACCTAAGTATATAGTTGCACTTATTGCTAATGGAGAACTACAGAAAGCAGAAGAATATACAAAGAATGAATGGAAAGGGAAAAAAGAGGGACGTTCCTGGCAGCAGGTTGTGACGAATCTTGAACTGGCGAAGAAATATCAGGAGAAAGATGGAGCTGGATATTCTGATACATTAGAAAAAGCAGGAAACGTATTTCAGAATAATCCGCTGTTTATGGCAAAAAAGTTTATGCTGAAAGAGGAAGATGAGGCAGCAATAAGATTACTGGAAGATGATACAGAAAAGTTGCCATATTATGAGGTTACACGCAGACTTCTGCTTGGAGTATGTTACTACAGAGTAGGGAAAGAACAACAGGGAAAAGAATGCATGGAATATGTAATTGCCCATGGTAATACGTTGGATTGTAAAAAAGAAGCCCAAAAATATATAGGAATGTAAGTGAGGATATACCTTAAAATAATTAGATAACAATATTGAAGAGATTACGAAGAAAAAGAAAGAACTGATAACAGGAAATTAGGTTACCAGTTCTTCTTTTTTATTTCCAAATACCAAAATCAGAAAGTATAGCTTCGGTTATTTCAGTAGCCTGACTTCCGGTTGCGTTGGAAGGAGCTTGAATATTTGTGGCAAAGTAGTATGTATTATTATCTGATTCAATGTATCCGACAAACCAGCCATTGACATCTTTACCATTGACACGTCCGGTTCCGGTTTTTCCGTAAAGAGAACCAGAAGAGGTAGTGGAAAGTAACAGGGCATTTTTTACTGCTTGAATATTTTTTCTATCAAAATGAAAATTATTTTGGTAGAAATTCTGTAGTAATTCTACTTGTTCTATTGGAGAGATTTTCAGAGAAAAATCTGTCCAATAGAGATTTAAGTTTGTTCCAGTATTCTGATTACCATAGTTTATTGTCTGTAAAAATGTCTTTACGGATTGAAAACCTGCCTGTGAATCAATTGCCTGAAAATACCAGTTCACGGAATTATGCATAGCCGAGGTCAAATCTTGATCAGATTCCCAAGAGTCAAAAGGACAGGGTTCTCCATTCCATGTGAAAGTGGAATGTTCCGGTGTAATGATTCCAGATTCCAGGCCAAGTAATGCATCGTATATTTTATAAGTTGAATTCGGTGGTATACGTGTGGAAGCATTATCTATATTATAAATATTCCACTTATCGGTAGCCTGATCATATAGAACAAAGCTTCCGGTGTAGTTTCCAAAATTGGAAGAAAGATTTAGCTGAGTAATATTCTTTCTTGTTGTATCAAAATGATAGCCAGTCTGATCGGAAGCATAAACAGAAAGTATTGGAACACATCCAATGATGACAGTAGAGACAAATAAGCATATAAGGTATCCACGAATTTTTTGTGTAAAAGTAGGCTTGCGGAATGATGCAATATTTAAAATACGTCCTTTTAACTGCTTTGCATTTCCACTGATTCCCATAGTAAGAGGAAATGGAGTCAGAGCTATTGTTTCAGCAAAGTTAATCAGTGTATTTCCATATGACGTGTATTCTGTTTCTTTCAATAATTGCAATACAGCAGAGTCACAGGCAAGTTCTCGTTCCTGTCGTATTTTTTTCAGAAAATACCCAATCAAAGGATTGAACCAGTAGAAAACATTTGCTGTGTTTATCAGATATCCAACTAGAATATCTTTATGCTTGTAGTGTTGTAGTTCGTGCAGAAGCATATATCGAAGATCCGTTGCGCTTATAGTTCCGGCATTAAAATCTGAAATCAGGTGAATTGGAAGATAAATGCGAGGACGTAGGAAACCAGCTAAAACAGGAGATTTCAAAAATGCTGTACTATAAATTGGGATTGTGTTCTTGCTGTTCGTTTCGTTTAAACATTTTATATAAAGAGTG
>OGGH01002014.1_pt1 | contig 10966 bp, 6 predicted proteins | sample 1571161 | NCBI WGS metagenome assembly OGGH01 (sample SAMEA2582053, study PRJEB24529) | metagenome | biome: Human gut stool | place: China | collected 2011 | reverse complement strand
GTCTGGCCTTGCGCATCAGCTATGCCAATAAAGAATTGGCTCAGGCCAAAGCCGAAGATGCCATCGACCCTAAAAATGGAGGTGTAATCGAGACGAACGATCAGAACGCAACTTGGAAAAACTACCAGACATCGACCAACTCTATGCGTACGGCTATCATGTACAACGCTCATGACACCCGTCCGTCGGCCGAAATTGCTTGTTACCTCAACGGTTACAAGGACCCGCGTATCTCCAAATACCTCACCGAATCAGGTTCTCCTGAATCGCCCGGACTCAATGGCAAGCCATACAAAAATGACGATGGAACATGGATGACAGCCCCCGACGGCACATCGCTGCAGTATGTAGGTATCCGTCGAGGTTGGGAGACATTCAGCACCTCATGGAGCGTCAACTTCTCCGATGTCAACCTTCCCGGCACCACGCCGGCTCTTTGGATGAATGCTTCAGAAGTATGCTTTTTGCGTGCCGAAGGTGCAGCAGTTTTCAATTGGGACATGAGGGGATCGGCCGAATCGTTCTACAATGATGGTATCCGCCTCTCTATGGAAGACTACGGTGTGGCCGACGGTTACAACACGTATATCAACGATGCCACATCTGTACCTGCCAAGTTTTACGATCCCGAAGGTCAGAATCCCTGGACAGGTGTAATTCCTGCGGTAACCATCAAGTGGGATGAAACACTCACAGCAGAACAGAAACAGCAGAAGATTATTACCCAGAAATGGATTGCCAACTGGAAGCTCGGCAATGAAGCTTGGGCCGACTATCGCCGCACAGGATATCCGTTCCTGATTCCGGTTGCTTACAACGGTTCAAATGTGGTAGACATCAATCGCGGTCCGCAGCGCTTGCCTTATCCTGCGGCTGAATATACCGACAACCTCACCAACGTACAGTCTGCCGTTTCCAACTACCTCAACGGTCCCGACAATCTGGCAACTAAAGTATGGTGGGCTTGCAAACCCGGACTTTGATTTTCTCAACACTAATAAAAAGATCTATTATGAACAAAATATCTAAATTCGGACTGGCACTTCTTGCCACTTGCGTATCAGCCGCCACATTTTCATCGTGTGACGACTGGGTCGAACCGGAAAACGTAGACCTTAACTATGATACCGCAGACAAGACTGATCCGGTGGCATACGAAGAATACCTTGAAGCACTTCGCGACTATCGCGAAACCGACCACAAACTTGTTTATGTGTGGTTCAACAATCTAGGAAAAGGCGAAAACATCAACACTCGTGCTCAGCGCGTTGACGAGCTGCCTGATTCAATAGACGTTGTCGTGTTCACAAACCCGACTTCGATTAGTGACATCACCGTTCGCGACATGGAAAACGTACGAGAAAAGAAAAACATGAAGTTTACTTATGTGATTGACTTCGATGCCATCAAACTTGCCTATCTTGAGCATCAGGCAATGTCGACCGAAGAAGAACCTTTCGCCGTTGAATTTCTCGACTTCCTGACCGACTCTACCGCAACCGCCCTCTCATATGCCAAGAAAAACAACTTCAATGGCATCATGATTGGCTACAACGGTAAAATCACTAATCACATGACACCAGCCGAAAAGACGGAATACCTAGCCAACGAGAAGAACTTCATCGGTATTATGTCCGATTGGCACGCGCGAAATCCTGAAATGGATATTGACTTTATCGGAAAACCTCAAAACGTGGGCGATAAGGATCTCATTAACGACTGCAACGTTTTATTCCTTTCCGAATCACAATCAGCCAATTCGAACTATGGTTTTAATATGGCTCTTGCCAATGCCTCGATAGAGGGAGTTCCTGCCGACCGCATAGGTATGGTTACAAGCTATACCGACCCAAACGATGATAAAATCGGATATATGGCCGACGGTTCTCTTTGTGTGTCATCGCTTGCCAACTGGGCTAGTGGTGAGAATGTGAAAGCTTGCGCGTTTACAAACATCGCATACGACTATTACAACGCCACAAGTCCCTATCAGGTAGTTCGTAAAGCGCTTCAGACACTTAACCCAAGCAATTTGTAATCATTAAGCAAATAAACAGAAACAATGAAAACATTTAAATATCTGTCAATTTACACAGTTCTCGCTACCGGCGTGCTTGTGAGCTCCTGCAACGAAGACGTGGAAAAGATTGACAACAAAATCTATGTCGACGGCACAACCGAAGTGACCTCAGTGCTCCTCGACGGTGAAGCGGAAACCGCATCCTACACTTTACAGGCATACATTCCACAACCCACCGCTCAGGCACTCACTATGACATACGCTGTAGACCCCTCGTTGGTTAAAGTATACAATGAAGTGTACAAGACAAGCACAATCATGCTCCCCGAAGAATACTACTCCATTGCTGATCCGGTAGCCGAATTTGAAGTGGGCGGAGTAAGTGCCAGTCCGGTTTCGATTGTTTTGCAAAATCTCACGGCTATCGACCCCGACAATGTGTACTGTTTGCCCATCACTGTAGCGAGTGCCTCTATTCCAGTACTTGCTAACAAGAGCACTAAGTATTTCGTGATTCGCGGTGCATCATTGATTAACTGGACTGCCAATCTCAACGAAAACTACCTCAGCCTTGCTAGCCCAAGCGCAGCCGGCAAGCTTGGAAGCATGCAGAGAGTTACCGTAGAGGCTCTTATCCGTCCGGGAGCTAACTTCAGTGACGGAAACGATTCGGGCATTTCTACGTTACTTGGTATCGAAGGAAAATCTCTTCTTCGCTTCGGTGACGCTGGCGTAGCATCCGACCAGTTGCAGTTTGCTAACAGCCAGAACGTAACCAACTCTCAGTGGAAAATTGAGAAGGAGAAATGGCAGTTCATCACCTTTACGTACGATTCCACCAATGGTCAGTGTGCCTTCTTCATCGACGGTGTGCAGAAAGGTGAGACACAAAACAGCAGCAATCGTTCTTCCGTGAACTGGAACAGTTCTGAGTTTTATGTAGGCAGGTCTTGGAACAACAACCGTGACTTCTCCGGTGACATCTGCGAGGTGCGTGTTTGGAATCGTATCCTTGCCAAAGAAGAACTTCAGGCTAGAAACCACTTCTATAAAGTGGCCCCTGACAGCGAAGGTCTTGTAGCTTATTGGAAGATGAACGAAGGTTCCGGCAACAACCTCCAAGACTACGCCAACGGTTATGACCTTAAAGCCAATACCAACGTTATTTGGGTTCCGGTATCTCTCCCTGAAAAATAAATTGAATTTAAATCAATCAAAGCAATATGAAACTGAATAAAATTTTTATATATGGAATTCTCTTGGCAGCGGCTTCACTCACTGCCTGCGAGGATGAAGTAATGATTGGTAAAGCTAACAATCCCAATCTATCAGTGCCCGGCGAAGTGGTATATGTGACCGACCCGGATGGTAAGCGCTTATTCACCCACATCGACTTACGCGACACCAAAGACATACCTCTATATGTCAATACTCCTAAGGCACTCAAACGCGACTGCAACATAGCTTTCGTATACGATGAAACAGTTCTCGCCGAATACAACGCCGCCAACGGCACAAGTTACGAAGCCGTACCGAAATCGATGGTCAGCTTGACCAACGACGGCATCACTCGTCTGGAAGCCGGAAACACCATTTCTCAGCCGATGACCGTAACCGTCACGTCTGACGGATCTCTCGATAACGATAAAGGATATGCGATTCCGCTGCGCGCTTCAGTCAACAACGGCGAAACCGCACTCACCAAAAACAGCTCGTCTCGCTTGATTTTTGTCCGCGACCTCACTGGTCTGCCCGATGCTACAAAAACCGTGCTCAAGGATGGCGTGGAAGTTCCGGCTGTACGCACTATGATGTGTATGGAGGTGAACGACATGAACCCGCTGGAAGTTACATCCTACACACTTAAGAATAGCGGAAAGATGTATTATGATGCGGTAATGCTCTTTGCGGCTAACATCAACTACAACGAAGAAACCGGACGCGTGTATGTCAACTGCAATGAAAACGTCAGCGCGATATTGGCTAACCGCGACCACTACCTGCAGCCCCTGCAAGATCGCGGCATCAAAGTTTATCTTTCGATTCTTGGCAATCACGACCGCGCAAACGTTAACAACCTTGCCGATGAGACCGCCCGCTACTACGCTCAGGAAATAAAGAATTACTGCGATGTATACAAACTCGATGGCGTGTTCTACAATTCCGAGTATGGCAGCCCCATCTCCCCGGCACCCGAAGGCTTTGTTAATCCGTCCTATACTGCAGCAGCACGCCTCTTCTACGAAGTGAAGAAACTACAGCCGCATCGTGACAACATCATTTACACTTACGACTTTAGTAGTCTGCCCTCAGTAGATGGCGTACAGCCCGGCGAGTATATGGACTTCATCTGGACCAACTACGGCGGTGGTCCGATTGACCCCGCAGACTTTCCCGGTGTACCCAAATTCAACCTCGGTCACTACTCATGGGAGTTCACGCAGGGTAGCACTTATGGTAACCTCTCTCAACTGCGCAATGACGGCTATGGCCTGCACGTTCACTTCGGCAACCGTATGCGCCAAAGCGCCATGCAAAACTCCGCGAGAGCCTTCTATGACGACGACCTTGTCTACGATGGCAAAACTTATCCTAAGGACTGGCTCTAATCTAAAAAACAGTTTATATCATGAAACTAAAATACTATATTATCAGTTTGGTACTTGCTACTTCATGCGGCTATCTTGCCTCATGTAGCGACGATGACGACGACAAAATCGTAAATTCGGAACTGACTTTCGGCGTGGATGCACTACGTGTGAAAATCGGTGAAGAAAACAAAACCTTGATTCCTGTTGCAGCGGGTGAAGGTCAATATAACGCGTTTTCTTTGGACGAAAACGTAGCGAAAGCCACCATTGAAAACGGTGAAGTATTTGTTGAGGGCTTCCATAACGGTTCAACCCATATCGTTGTATCCGATGCGGGCGGTCACTACAAACGACTCCCTATACAGGTCTATACAACCGACGAGTTGGTACTCAATATGCAGACGCTCGACTTCAATTGTCTATTAGGCAAAACCGAGTCGAACAATCAGATTGAAGTGGTACTTGGCAATGGCGGTTACTCTGTAGAATCAGGCGATGAGCGCATTAGAGCTGAAATCAGTTCTACAGTCGACAATGAAGGAAACGAAACAGCCAAAGTAATTGTACGCGCCACCGCGTCCAAAGAAGAGTACACCGGCATCGTGACCGTAAGAGACCAGTCGAATTGCACTGCAGAGGTAACGGTTACTGTGAAAGCATCGTTTGATGTATTCACCCCCGAACGTATTGCCATAATAAAAGAAATCACTACCGACTATTGCAATATAGAGGTTGCCGGTCTAACAGGACCTCGTCCGAGCTACTGGGATTACTATATTAACTCTGGAACTCATTATACCGGTGAAGCGACAGAGAACAGCACTTGTAAGGTTGGTTGGGAATACGGTAGCAGCTGGTATTGTTATGGGCAAGCTGTCATAGAATATCCCGAAACTGCTACTGTGGGTGAAACGGTAAATGGTTGTACATTCCACTATGTTTACGCTTTCGAAGATTCGCAATCATATCCCGGCTATCAAGCACAAATAGTACGCGATGATGCCGAAGCTATCGCCGTTCTCTTTGCTAAGGTTGACATAGAGAACGAAAACATTGACTACGGTTACATCGTCATGAAAAAGTAACAGTTCTCCATTTCTTCAAATAGCAATAGCATAAGAAAATTCCTTGCCGGGGTCGAACCGAGAGTCCGCCCCCGGCTTTTTAACCCAATTTTGCCCCTCTAATACTTGTGCTTTCATTTTATATCCATTTGAGGCTATTGGCACTATTAAATATTTTATTTACATAAAATTATGGGCAGTGCCAAGTTATTAAAAATGATTGATTCTTGTATAAATACTCTATATCAAGTATTAGAAGGGTAATTTTGAAAATAAAAAAGGAGAATCAATGGCTCATATGTATTGCCGATTCTCCTCTTTTTATGGTTCAATTAATCTCTTTTTAAGAAGCTTTCTTCTCTTTTACATCACTGCTGGCTTCTACCACATTTACCACATAGTCACCCAGTTTCTCGCATTCGGCGATAATATCCATATAGTAAACTCCCATCTGATAATCATATTCTTTGTTGTTTACGTCCAGAATATTCTGGTTCTTCAGTTGGTTGCGGTAGTTATTGATTTCATTCTCAATGTTGAACGACTTGTTGATGTCAATGCTCTGATGTTCCGGTTTCTCCACCACTACGATCATCTGTGCGAGCGCATCGTCAGTCAGCTTCATCATGAAATGGATATGCTCATATTGTTTCTCGGTAAAGTCTTGATTGGTCTGGCGTTTACGGTTGACAGTGCGTGCCAGATTATAACAACTGTCACCAATACTTTCGATTTCCGTCACCTCCCGCAACATGGCACGTATCTGCAATTTACTTTCTGAACTTAGGCGTCCTTCAGAAACCTGATTCAGATAATTGGCAATTTCAAGTTCCATGTTGTCACTGATATTCTCATATTTTTCTATCCGGCTAAACAGCTTGTTGAAGTCATCATCCTTTTCCGTATGTAACAGATCCTGAACCATACCGAACATACGATGGGTACGCTCTGCAAAGAGATGGATTTCTTTACGTGCCTGAAGTATAGAGAGCTCTGCAGTGGAAAGCATACCTCCGGTGATGAAGCGCAATCGTGGTTCTTCGTCCTCTTCTTTCGGGTGTATGAGAGCGCATACGGTACGTTCAATCAATTTCACGCCCCATATCAGGATACATACGTTACAGATGTTGAAGATAGAGTGGAAAGCCGACAATTTGTAGGAGATGGCGACTTCCGGATCGCTGCTTTGGAAGAAAGTGTCTACTACCCAGTTAACCATCTGCATGAAAGGATGGAAAATAATCAGCACCCAGATAACACCGAATACATTGAATACAAAATGTGCCAATGCTGCCCGCTTAGCCTGTGTGTTGGCTGTCAATGCGGCGAGATTGGCGGTGATGGTTGTTCCGATATTTTCACCCAATACGAGGGCAGCTCCCAATTCCAGGCTGATCCAGCCGTTGGCACACATGATTAGCGTGATTGCCATCGTAGCGGCGGAGGCCTGTACGATCATGGTCAGTATAGTACCGATGAATAAGAACAGGAGGATGGAGAAAAATCCCATATCCGTATAATTCTGCACGAAAGCCAGCATTTCCGGATTCGCTCCGAGGTCCGGGGCGTTTGCCTTTAAACTTTGAAGACCCATGAACAGGAACGCGAAACCAAAAACAAATTCACCAATTGATTTACGAGAGCTTTTTCCTGAGAAGAAGAGTGGGAGAGCGAAAGCTAAAAGGGGAAGGGCGAATGCGGCGATATCGACCTTGAAACCGAGGGCGGAGATAAGCCATGCCGTTACCGTGGTTCCGATGTTGGCACCCATAATGACTCCGATGGATTGGGTCAATGTCAAGAGTCCGGCATTCACGAAACTCACGACCATAACCGTCGTAGCCGATGATGATTGGATAAGAGCCGTTATTAACACCCCGGTGAGCATACCGGTTACTCTGTTCGTGGTCATCGCGGTTAGTATTCGCCGTAAACTGTCACCCGCAAATTTTTGTAACCCTTCACTCATGATCTTCATTCCGTACAAGAACAGCGCCAAGGAGCCGATCAGCCGGAGAAAATCAAAAAAAGAATAGTCCATTTAAATTACGTTTAAGTGGATTGTATATCCGATTAATATTCCTAACTTTAGGGGGCGAATTTACAAATAATAACTGAGATAGTATGTCTGAGACAATAACAATTTACTGCAAAAATAATAATACCTACAAGGATGTACCCATTGGTTCTTCGTTGTTGGACATTTATACGGCGGTTGGCGCTCCGCTTCGGTACAGGCCGATGAACGCGCAAGTGAATAATAAGACGGAAAGCTTGAACTTCCGTTGCTGGCAACCGAAGGATATCGAATTTATCGACTATACTCAATTATCCGGATTGAGAACCTATGTCCGCTCGCTTTGCCATATATTTTCCAAGGCGGTGTATGATATTTGGCCGACGGCGACCTTAAATCTGGAACATCCGGTGTCGAAAGGTTACTATTGCGTGATCCATAACGGCAAGAACATCGATCTGGAGACGATCGAGAAGATCAAGAAACGTATGTGGGAGTTGATTGACGCGGATCTTCCTTTCCTCCATAAGAGTGTCCGTACGGTGGATGCCGCCGTATTGTTCAGGGAGCGGGGTATGAATGATAAGGCTCGCTTAATAGAGACGGCGGGATTGCCTTATACCTCTTATTATGAGTTGGAAGGTTATATCAACTTCTTTTATGGCTGTTTAACCCCTTCGACCGGCTATATCCAATTGTTTGACTTGGAACCGTATATGGATGGCGTTTTGCTCCGTATCCCGAAGCAGACCGATCCGATGGAATTGCAGCCTGTCATCAAGCAGGATAAGATGTTCGAGGCTTATAAGGAACACCTTACATTGCAGCGGACTGTCGGCTTAGATAATGTGGGGGATTTGAATTTAGCGATAGAGAAAGGCCGCTCTCAAGATATAATCCTTGTCTCTGAGGCGATGCAGGAAAAACAGGTTGCCAAGATCGCCGAAAAGATCGCCGATGGATATAAAGAGGGCATCCGTATCGTCTTGATCTCCGGCCCTTCTTCTTCGGGAAAGACTACGTTTTGCAAGCGTTTGCAAGTACAATTGACGACTAACCTGCTTCATCCGGTAGGAATTTCCTTGGATGATTATTTCTTGAATCGGGAAGATACACCGAAAGATGAGCATGGCGAGTATGATTTTGAATCTTTGTATGCGCTGGATTTACCTTATTTTAATAAGGATTTGAAGAAGTTGTTATCCGGGGAAGAGATCGATTTGCCGACTTTTAATTTCGAGACCGGCCAACGGGTTTTCAAAGGGAAGAAGCTTAAGCTTCGTGAGAACTCGATCTTGGTGATAGAAGGTATCCATGCCTTGAATCCGGAGCTGACGGAGTTTATCGATGATAAATATAAATATCGGGTATATGTCTCGGTCTTGACCTCTATCTCTTTAGATAACCATAATTGGATACCGACGACGGATAATCGTCTGCTGCGCCGTATCATCCGGGATTATCGCTTTAGGGGATATTCGGCGGAAGATACGATCAACCGTTGGCCGAGCGTTCGCCGGGGTGAGGATAAATGGATCTTTCCGTATCAGGAGAATGCGGACGCTATGTTTAACAGCGCCATGTTGTATGAGCTGGCCGCCTTGCGCAAATTTGCGGAACCGATCCTCGCGCAAGTGCCGGAGAGTAGTAAGGCGAATGCGGAGGCGTATCGTTTGCTCCGTTTCCTCCGCTACTTTAATTACATCCCGACGGAGGAACTTCCCGGAACTTCCTTGCTCCGTGAATTCTTGGGGGGAGGAAGCTTCAAGTACTAGGTAGAATCATACTCTATAAAGCCTTTAAAAAAAGACGTACGTGTTTTTCCGAAAACATGTACGTCTTTTTTTGAAAACATGTACGTGTTTTTTTCATATCTTTGTCTATGAGTCACATTAAACACAAGACGATATGAACCAGACTATTTACCCCATCGGCATACAGAACTTTGAGAAGATCCGCAAGGACGGCTATCTCTACATTGATAAGACCGCCTTGATCTATCAATTGGTGAAAACAGGAAGCTACTATTTCCTCAGCCGCCCGCGTCGATTCGGGAAGAGTCTGCTGCTATCCACGCTGGAGGCCTATTTCCAAGGGAAAAAGGAGCTGTTCGAGGGACTGGCCATGGAGAAGCTGGAGAAAGAGTGGACCAAGCATCCGATCTTGCATTTCGACTTGAATATCTCCCACTACGACGCCCCTGACAGCTTGTATAAGATATTAAATGATACCTTGTCCAGATATGAGGAGGAGTATGGGACACGGCCTACCGAGGAGACCCTGCCCCTCCGCTTCGCCGGAATCATCGACCGGGCCTACCGCAAAACCGGACAGCGGGCCGTGATCCTGATCGACGAGTACGACAAGCCCTTGCTACAGAACTTGCACGACGAAGAGATGCAAAACCGGTTCCGGAACATGCTCAAACCCTTCTACGGTGTGTTGAAGACTATGGACAGGGCTATACGCTTCGCCCTACTGACCGGCGTGACCAAGTTCGGGAAGGTAAGCGTCTTCAGCGACCTCAACAATCTGGACGATATATCCATGCGGGAGCCTTACGCCGCCATTTGCGGCATCACGGAAACGGAGCTGCGTACGCATTTCGATGAGGACATCCATACGTTGGCCTCTGCCCTTGAGCGGACATACGAGGAGGCCCGATCCTTGCTACGGAAACGGTACGACGGCTATCATTTCGTGGCCGGGGGACCGGGCATTTATAACCCTTTCAGCCTGCTGAATACCTTCAAGTATATGCGGCTCAGCGATTATTGGTTCGAGACGGGCACGCCCACTTACTTGGTGGAGTTGCTGAAACGAACGAATTACGACCTGTACGACATGGCCAACACCGAGACCGACGCCGACGTGTTGAACAGCATCGACTCCGCTTCGAACAATCCCATCCCCGTCATCTACCAAAGCGGATACCTCACGATCAAGGATTACGAGCCGGAATTCAAGATCTATCGCTTAGGTTTCCCCAACCAAGAGGTAGAGGAGGGTTTCATGAAATACTTACTGCCGTTCTATACGAACATTCAAGCCTCGAAGTCTCCTTTCGAGATAGGCCGCTTTGTGAGAGAGGTACGGGCAGGAGACTACGACGCCTTCTTCCACCGCCTACAAAGCTTCTTCGCCGATACCTCTTACGAGGCGATTATTGGCCGGAACCCGGAACGGGACACGGAGCTGCATTACCGCAACGTGCTCTTCATCGTCTTCAAGCTGGTCGGACTGTACACGCAAGTGGAATACCACACCTCGAATC
>OGGH01002008.1_pt1 | contig 11007 bp, 10 predicted proteins | sample 1571161 | NCBI WGS metagenome assembly OGGH01 (sample SAMEA2582053, study PRJEB24529) | metagenome | biome: Human gut stool | place: China | collected 2011 | reverse complement strand
ATAATACAGTAAACCAATAATAGGAATAACGGCAAAATCTGCAACCAGAACTGTAGCGTTCGGGATTTTCAGTTTGGAAAATTTCTACCTGTGAACAGTTATGAACATGCCATTTTATGTAAACAAAATTTCATTGAAAATCGATATTAAATTCATTATAATGTTCACGTATCAAAAAATCAATCGATGGGGAAAGAAATGCGCGATATGATAAAGAAGGAAAATAAGTTATGCTTTCAGCATCGTATGGAACGGAAGACAGAGAAATCTTTTCAGTTGTCGGCGGGCAGGCAGCGGCTGCTGGCGGAAACGATACGCGAACTGAAGCAGGAAGGGCGCTTAGACGAGGAGAAGCTGGCGATGCAGCATGGTACGACATCCATTTACCGCCACAGCCTCAATGTTGCCTACACAAGCCTTTGGATGATGGAACGGTGGCAGATTCGCTTGGAACCAAAATCACTTGTGAGAGGGGCACTGCTGCACGATTATTTTTTGTATGACTGGCATCAGAAGGATTCCTCGCACCGCCTGCACGGCTTCCGTCACCCGAAAACAGCGCTTGGAAATGCACAGAGAGATTACCATTTAAATTGGAAGGAAAAAAATATCATCGCACGTCATATGTTTCCGCTGATACCGGTGCCGCCTCAGTGCCGCGAGGCATGGATTGTGTGTCTGGCAGATAAATGGTGTGCTCTGGGGGAGACGGTGGAGCCGATGTTTCACGTGAAACATTTTAAATGAAATTTTTCTAAAAAAGTAGGAAATGAGTTTTAAGTGTGTTATACTATTAGGCAAGACAAGAACGGGAAAAAGCTGGAAATCGCTGTGCGGATGCCTGCGGGAAGGCTTTTTCCTGTCTTTCATGTGAGATAAAACCGAGGAAATGGAAGGAATACGGTATGGGACGAACGATTGCGATTGCAAATCAGAAGGGCGGCGTAGGTAAAACGACAACGGCGATCAACCTGTCGGCATGCCTGGCAGAGGCGGGACAGAGGGTTCTGACGATCGATTTTGATCCGCAGGGAAATGCAACCACTGGTTTGGGATTGGAAAAAGAACAGATTGAAGATACAGTCTATGAGCTGCTTTTGGGCGATTGCACACTGGAGGACTGTCTGATGCGCGATGTTCAGGAAAATCTGGATGTTCTTCCTTCGGATTCGAATCTGGCAGGAGCTGAGATTGAACTTCTGGATGTGGAAAATAAAGAGTCGGTGTTAAACGGTTATCTGGAGACAATCCGCGATCAGTATGATTTTATTATCATCGACTGCCCGCCGTCGCTGAGTCTTTTGACGATCAATGCGCTGGTAGCGGCAGATACGGTGCTGGTGCCAATCCAGTGCGAATATTATGCGCTGGAAGGATTGAGCCAGGTACTCCGGACGATCGGTCTGGTCCGGAAAAAGATGAATCCGTCGCTGGAGCTGGAGGGCGTGGTATTTACCATGTATGATGCGAGAACGAATCTCTCCCTGCAGGTCGTAGAGAATGTAAAACAGAACTTAAATGAGCGGATTTACAAGACGATCATACCGAGAAATGTGCGACTGGCGGAGGCGCCGAGCCACGGAATGCCGATCAACCTGTACGACAGCCGTTCGACCGGTGCAGAGAGCTACCGTCTGCTGGCAGCAGAGGTGATCAGCCGGGGAGAAGAGCTGTAGGCAGGAAAATAACGGTGAAGTGAAATTCAGAAAGGATGCCTGCCGGGGGCGTCGGGAGGTTCGTGAGGAGGAAGGAAATGTCAAAGAGAACGGGGCTTGGCAGAGGACTGGGAGCTTTTTTTGGAAATGATTACGAGGATGCAGAAGCGGGAAAAAGCAGCGCAAAGCCATCGGATGAAGCCGGAAAAAAGACTTCCGTTCGTGAGACGGAACAGGAGATAGAGAAAAAGAGCCTGGAAGAGCTGGATATGGTGCTTCCGGGATCTAAAAAACAGAAAAAATCGGCGTCTGCCGGAAAGACAGCTGCGAAAACAGTGGGAAAAGGCAGCCGTGTGGGAGTTGCAAAGGCATCCGGAAAGACGACGACAGAAGGAAAAACCCGCACAGCCGGGGAGACGGCGGCAAAATCGAAGACACAGACGGCAAAAGCGGAGCCGGTCGTAAAGATCGTTGAGGTGGAAAAAGAGAAATTTCTAAATATTTCGGAGATTGAGCCAAATGTCAGCCAGCCGCGTAAGATGTTTGATGAAGAACAGCTCGGAGAGCTGGCAGAATCCATCCGCCGTTACGGCGTGCTGCAGCCGCTTCTGGTTCAGAAAAAGGGCGATCGTTATGAGCTGATTGCCGGAGAGCGCCGGTGGAGAGCTGCCAAACTGGCAGGATTTCGGGAAGTTCCGGTGATCGTGCGCGAGTATACGAGACAGCAGACGATGGAGATCGCCCTGATCGAGAATGTACAGCGTGCAGATTTAAATCCGATTGAGGAGGCGAAAGCCTACCAGATGCTGATTCAGGAGTTTGGGCTGCGTCAGGAGGACGTGGCAGAGCGCGTAGCGAAGAACCGTGCGACGATCACGAACAGCATGCGTCTTTTGAAACTGGATGAGAGAGTGCAGGAGATGCTGATTCAGGACCGGCTTACCGGAGGTCATGCAAGAGCGCTTCTTTCGCTGGAAGATGGTGAAAAACAGTACCAGTTGGCGCTTAAAACAGTAGAAAATCATTTGAGCGTCCGCGAGGTCGAGCGTCTGGTGAAAGAGCTTTTGAAGCCGAAAAAGGCGAAAAAGAAAGCAGAGCCGGAACGCGATATGGAGGTCTTTTTCAAGGATGTGGAAGAGAAGCTGAAAGGAGTTATGGGAACGAAGGTTTCGATCAACCGCAAGGATAAGAATAAAGGCAGAATCGAGATCGAATACTATTCATCAGCGGAACTGGAACGTCTGATTGAGCTTTTGGAGTCATTAAGACAGTAATCACACAAAATTCGTCCCAGGGGACGGATGATGGGAAATGAGGAATGAAAGATGGAGAGCAGTATTTTTAGCGGGATTGGCATCGATCCGGGGGTTATCGTGATCGTTCTGGCGATCCTGACACTCATATCATTTATTGCGTCCGTCATCTGTTTTTCGCAGTATAGGAAGTTGTATCGCAGATATGATATGTTTATGCGGGGAAAAGATGCGGAGACGCTCGAAGACACGATCATGGAACTGGTGGATGAGACCGAGTATCTGCGGGCAAAGGACGGAGATACAAAACGCCTGGTGGATTCGGTTGTCTCCAAGGCGCAGGCTGGATACCAAAAAACCGGTATTGTCAAGTACAATGCGTTTAAGGGCATGGGCGGCAATCTGAGTTTTGTCATTGCCATGCTGGATGATAACAACACGGGATTTGTGCTGAATTCTGTTCACAGCCGTGAAGGCTGTTACCTGTATCTGAAGGATGTCGTAGAGGGCAAGACCGAGGTGCTTTTAGGAAGTGAAGAGAAGGAAGCACTGGAGCGTGCGCTTGGGTATAAGTAAAGAAAATAAAGGATAGAAATGAGGCGGCTGTATGTGTTGGCAGCAGCTGCGGATTGTAGTTAGAAGGAGTCAATATGCATCGTTTTTTGCGAGCTGCCGGATTTAGTATGTATCAGAAGAAGAAGGACATCCGTGCCCTGCTTCGCTGTCTGGCGAGAGAGGCGGGAACCTCCAGCTGTCTTCAGCTTGACAGGGAGACCGAATTATATGAGATCAAGACAGAAGTTGCGCCGGGGATCGGCGTGGCGATGTATGGGGAGCTGAATGAGCAGGATGAGATGGAGATAGAGTATTATTATCCCTATATCCTGAACGAGGAGGTAACCTCGCGGGCAGAATGTTCCATTCAGCGTCATACGGAGAAGGAAACCTATGCGGGGCTTCTGGATGAGTATAAGGTAGGGCTTTCGCTGATCTTTTATCTCTTGAATCCGATCGAATACAGGGAGTGTTACCGGAAAGAGCGCGAGCGCTTACAGGTGAATTCGGTCAGCCTGGCAGGATTTGCCAATCGGGGCAAGGTGCTTCTTCCGATCAAAAAGACGGCGCTGCAGATTGAAAAAGCCAAAGTGGCGGCGAAAAACCGGGATGAACTTTTGGAAGCGGCAAAAAATGGCGACGAGGATGCGATGGAGTCCTTAACAATCGAGGATCTGGATCTCTATTCGATGGCATCGCGCCGGGCGACGAGAGAGGATATTTATTCGATCGTCGATACAACTTTTATGCCAAGCGGGATCGAGTGCGATCAGTATTCGATTTTAGGCGAGATCAAAGAGGTTATATGTAAGAAAAACCGGTTTACCGGCGAGGAAATCTATGATCTCAAGGTGGAATGCAACGATCTGTATTTCCGCGTGGGTATCAATAAGATGGACCTGCTTGGAGAACCGCTTCCGGGACGTCGGTTTAAAGGAAAAATATGGATGATGGGAACGGCTCATTTTGCGTAAAGGTCTATAAAAAATCATCGGTTCCAAAAGTGCCTACCCGTGAACAGCTACACAGAAATTGCATACGGAGCATGTGAGAAGAGAAAATAGTTGCGGAACACATGAAAATGAATTATAATAAAATGCAGTATGAAAATACGATATATGTTTCACGTGAAACATATAAATCTCTGTAGCTCAGTAGGATAGAGTGTTCGCCTCCTAAGGTAGAACCATGGCGGAACCCTTTTGAAGAAAAAGGGTAGCGTTTGAGGATCACTTAAGGAAGCGAAATCTGAAAAATCAGAAGAGATAAGAAAGAGATAATTCATCACGAAAGTGATTGAGTTCATAAAGTTGGTCGCCGTGACCGAAAAGGCTGAAAAAGCCCGAAAATACGGCATTTGTTCCCATAGTTAAATGGATATAACAAGCGCCTCCTAAGCACTAGTTGAGGGTTCGATTCCCCCTGGGAACGTGCATTTTTTGCAGCAATGATCGTAAAAGCTCATTGCTGCTTTTTCTTTTTTCCGGTGCTCGTGAGCACCGAGAGAACACTTAAACGCAGATATTGAGCACCGAAATTTCTTAACGGGCACCAATGCAATAATTCAATCCTGGCACCGAACGGAGATAACTACAGCGTAGGATAAGGATTGGGGTGTCAATGAATGTAAATATGGTTTTCTTGCCTGAACAAAACAGGCCTGACGGATCTATCCGCTCAGATTAGATTAAGAATCTATTCTGGGCGGATTTTTTCGTTACAGATATTTTAGAGGAGGATAGCTTATGGATAAAAAAACGGATGTAAGAGATCCGGATGAAAAAGTTGTTGAGATTGAAATGGAACGGTTAAGAGCATTCCCAAATCATCCATTCAAAGTAATCGGAGACAGTCAGATGATTGAGCTGCAGGACAGCATAAAAAAGTATGGTGTACTGAATCCATTGATTGTTCGTCCAAAGATTGAAGGCTACTACGAAATTATTTCTGGCCACAGAAGAAAATATGCGGCTGAGAAGCTGGGATATAAGAAAATTCCGGTAATCATTCGTGTGTTGCAGGATGATAAAGCGGTAGTGATTATGGTTGATTCTAATTTGCAGAGAGAGCAGATTACCCCAAGTGAAAAGGCCTATGCCTATAAGATGAAATATGATGCCATCAAAAAAAGGCAGGCAGAAAGAATAGTAGTCAAGTTGACCACAATACAGGAAAGAGAAGTATTGATGTAATCGGAGAACTTTGTGGTGACAGTGCAAAGCAGGTGCAGCGTTATATCAAAATAACAGAATTGATACCTGCATTGTTGGATAAAGTGGATGATGGAACAATGGGATTTACCCCAGCAGTGCAGTTGTCCTACTTAAAAAAGAAAGAACAGCAGGAAATAATAAATTCAGCAGATTGAGGACTGGATCAAGGGAATTCTTGTTTCAGGTATCATGGATAATCTCACCAGCACTTTTTCCTCTGTGAATGACCAGGTGGGGCAGATTGCAAGTGATGTAGGACAGACACCGAGCAACTTTATGCCGCAGGTTTTTAACATGATCCGGAACCTGTCAGAATCAGTGATCATGTCGATTGCCGGAATCCTGCTCACATTTATTGCCTGTTATAAGCTGATCATCAGCTATAACAACCTGGCAAGTTTTGAGACCTGGTTTATCTGGAAATGGATCTTCAAGACGTTTGTGGCAGTGGAGCTCATCACACACACTTTTGATATCACAATGGCGGTATTTGATGTGTCGCAGAGTGTGGTGCGGCAGGCAGGAGGAATTATTCAGGGAAGTACGGCTGTAGATGCAAGTACACTTTCCAACATGCAGTCCACGCTTGAAGCCATGGGACCAGGACCGTTGCTTGCGATATTTTTACAATCGTTTATCGTACAGTTTCTCATGTATGTGCTTTCAGCGATCATTTTTGTGATCATCAACGGAAGAATGGTGGAGATCTATCTGATGGTCAGTCTTGCACCGATCCCATTTGCAACCTTTGGAAACAGGGAGCAGAGCATGATGGGACAGAATTATATGAGAAGCCTGTTTGCCCTGGGGTTTCAGGGATTCCTGATCATGGTCTGTGTGGGAATCTATGCAGTCCTGATCCAATCAGTAGCATTTGGCACGGATATTATTGCTTCACTATGGAGGGTTATGGGATTTACGATTCTTCTGGCATTTACCCTGTTTAAGACAGGAGCAGTGGCACACAGCGTATTCCATGCGCATTAAAGGAGGCAGAGTAAGGAGCTGTTTCAGACAGGCCGTAAAATGGGAAATGATGGATAAGAACCCGGCAATAGACGCAACACTTCCGAAGTACAAAGCAGAAGAACGGGAAATCTGGACAGCGGAAATGCTGATGCAGGCAATTGATGCCTGTGAAAACAAATGGCTAAAAGTTGCATTTCATCTGGCTTTTGCGGCTACTGTCCGTCTCGGTGAGCTTCTGGGACTTACCTGGGATTGCGTAGATGTATCGGAGGAGGCCATTGCTGAAAACCGGTCCTATATCTTTATTAATAAGCAGGTGGAACGTGTATCCAGGAATGCTGTCGATGAACTGGACTCCAAAGAAGTAATCCTGATTTTTCCTTCCCAGAGAAAAAATAACAAAACCGTCAGGGTATTGAAAACACCTAAGACGGATACCAGTGAGCGGAAGGTATATATTCCTAAATTTGTGGCGCAGATTTTGGTCGATATCAAAAAAGAACAGGATGAATTAAAGGATATCCTTGGCAGTGAGTATCAGGATTACAACCTGGTCATGGCTACGACCTTTGGTCTTCCGATTGGAGACAGCTATCTACGTGATCAGATGCAGAAGGTTATTGATGAACAGGGACTGCCGGATGTGGTTTTTCATAGTCTCCGACATACAAGTGTCACATACAAGCTGAAGCTTAGTGGTGGAGACATCAAAGCGGTCCAGGGCGATTCCGGACATGCACAGGCGGACATGGTGACAGAGGTATATGGCCATATCATTGACGAGGACAGGCGAAAGAATGCACAGAGAATGGAGGATGCGTTTTATAACAGGGAAAATCTCAATCCGCAGATGAAGGGTGCAGATGCTGGTCAGACAGCAAACACGGTGGCTGTTCCGGAAGGTGTGGATGCGGACCTTTTGATGAAGGTTCTGGGAAATCCGGAGATGGCGGCGTTGCTGACGAGTCTGGCGAAGAGCTTGAAAGCTGAATAAAAATATAATAATGGAAATAGAACAGAGTCTACTGGAATTAGGAGAAATCCAGATGTGGGTGGACTTTTTTTGATGGAAAATAATGTACATAAGATATATTTAAAGTTATAATTAAGGTAAATACCTTTTGTATGTAGTGTTAGGTCAATTTTATATTAAAAATGCTGGAATATACCCAGAAAATAATGTAGTCCTTGAAAGTATGATTATATGTGAATTTGAAACAAAACAATAGAATTGTGCTATACTATTGTTCAACAAAAAACTTATTGATATAGTTCATATTATTTAGGAGGATAAACAATCATGTGTACAGCAGCAACCTATAAGACAAAAGATTTTTACTTTGGACGAACCCTCGATTATGAATTCTCTTACGGTGATCAGATAGTAATTACACCACGTAACTATTCATTCCATTTCCGTCATGTTGGCGATATGAAAAATCATTATGCAATTATTGGAATGGCTCATGTTGCAGAGGATTATCCTTTATATTATGATGCGATGAATGAAAAAGGAGTGGCAATGGCAGGTCTGAATTTTGTCGGAAATGCTGTTTATTCCGAGGTTCAACCAGATGTGGAAAATATTGCACAGTTTGAATTTATTCCATGGATTTTAAGTCAGTGTGCTTCTTTAGCAGAAGTTCGTAAGCTTCTTAATCGAATTAATATTGTTAATACTCCTTTCAGCGAGCAATTGCCATTAGCACAATTACATTGGATTATCGCTGATGAAAATGAATCAATTACTGTAGAGTCTATGTCAGATGGTCTACATATTTACGATAATCCTGTAGGAGTGCTTACGAATAATCCGCCATTTCCACAGCAGATGTTTCAATTAAATAATTATATGTATTTATCCCCAAAGCAACCCAAAAACACTTTTGGAGGAAATTTGGCTCTTAATGCATATAGTAGAGGTATGGGAGGTTTAGGTCTTCCGGGAGATCTTTCATCTTCTTCTCGTTTTGTGCGTGTGGCTTTTACAAAGGTAAATGCAATTTCAGGTGAATCTGAGGAAGAAAGTGTTAGTCAGTTCTTTCACATTCTTGGATCTGTGGATCAGCAACGTGGATGTTGCGAAGTGACTGATGGAAAATATGAAATCACATTGTATACATCTTGTTGTAATGTTATTAAAGGTATCTATTATTATAATACTTATGAAAATCATCAGATCAGTGCGGTAGATATGCATGCAGAGGATCTGGAAAGTAATAAATTGATTTGTTATCCAGTAATTCAAGGGGAACGAATCAATTATCAAAATAAATAGTATTTTGAATATAGAGCTGACGTAGAAAGAAGAGGTGGAATACATATGAAGCAAGATACCTTAGAAGGAAAAGCAAAAACAAAAAATGGAATAAAACGATTGTGCTTTTCCATAATCTGCATTCTTCTGGAAGTGATTTTTATTATTACTATCGTAACACGCTTGAATGAATATGCAGAAATCATAAATTTATTTACCAGAATTTTAAGTGGAATCTTAGTTTTGAGATTGTATGCGTCAGATAAGACATCTTCTATGAAAATGCCTTGGGTCATTTTAATTCTGATTTTCCCAATTATGGGTGTAGGCCTGTATTTATTGATTGGCTTGAATGGTGGCACGCATAAAATGCGTGAGCGATATGCAGAAATTGATAGCAAATTGTTACCAATGCTTCCAGACAATCAGGAGTGTTTAAGCAGAATAAAAGAAAAGATTCCGAAAGCAGGAAATATTGCAAGTTACATACAAAGAAATTCGTGGTATCCAATCTATCAGAATACGGATATCAAGTATTTTGATGAAGCAGTGAAGGGATTAGAGGCACAGCTTGAAGAACTTGCGAAAGCACAAAAGTTTATCTTCATGGAATATCATGCGATAGAAGATGCTGAAGCTTGGCATAAGATTCAAGATGTTCTGGAAGAGAGAGTAAAAGCCGGTGTGGAAGTCAGGGTATTCTATGATGATATGGGGTCTATAGGTTTTATTAACACAGATTTTGTAAAAAAGATGGAGAGTATAGGAATTCATTGTCGTGTATTCAATCCATTTGTGCCAGGCTTAAATCTATTTTTGAACAATCGTGATCACAGAAAAATAACAGTAATTGATGGAAAAGTTGGATTTACAGGTGGATATAATCTTGCAAATGAATACTTTAATTATACGCATCCGTATGGGCAGTGGAAAGATACCGGTATTCGTTTAGAAGGAGATGCTGTTCAGTCGCTTACAGTGACATTTTTAGAAATGTGGAATGCTGTTAGTGAAAAAGCTACGAATGATACTGATTTTAGTAAATACATTATTCATTACGATTATAAAGCACAGCAAACAGGTTTTGTTCAGCCTTATGCAGACAGTCCTATGGATAATGAGCAGGTCGGAGAAGAAGTTTATATCAGTATGATAAATAAGGCCGAAAATTACTGTTGGTTTATGACACCATATCTAATTATAACAGACGAAATGACACATGCGTTATGTCTGGCTGCTAAGCGAGGGGTAGACGTAAGAATTATCACACCAGGAATTCCTGATAAAAAATTCATTTATAATATAACTCGCTCTTTTTATCATGGATTGGTTAAACATGGAGTGCGAGTTTATGAATGGACACCAGGATTTTGCCATGCGAAAATGAGTATAGTGGATGACTGTATGGCAACCTGTGGAACAATCAATCTGGATTATAGAAGCTTATATCATCATTTTGAAAACGGCTGTTTTATGGCAGATTGTCAGGCAGTTGTGGAAATTAAAAATGATCTGATAAGAACGATGGGAGAATGTCGTGATGTAACAGATCAATATTGTACTGGGCGCAGTGCATATTTGCGACTGGGACAATTATTTATGAGATTATTTGCTGGATTGTTATAAGAATTTAGTGAAACGACCTTTCAAAAAATAGTTGATTTTGAGAGGTCGTTTTTGTTATGTCTGATTGCCGGTACAGGAAATTTACATGGATAAAATTAATTCTGTTGAGGTAAAATTGAGGTTGACTTTGTATTGTATAGACATAAGATGAAAAAAAGTCAGGTGATGTGCGATGGGAAAACGTAAGATATGTAAAATTGTTTTTGTTATACTGTCAATTTTTTTATGTGTGGCTTTTTATGAATTATTTGGAATCTGTATTGCATATAAAAAACAGCCGGAAGTGTCTAATACCATCAAAAAAGAAACACAAAATGATTCGTGGAACGAACGCAGCGAGAATATGGAACGAGCAGTGATCATAGAAAAAAATCCAGAAGCACTTTTACAAAGAGTGCGTTTGATCCGAAATGCAAAAGAAGACATTATTCTTTCTACTTTTGCATTTCAATCCGATGAAAGTGGAAAATTGATCTTAG
>OGGH01002002.1_pt1 | contig 11046 bp, 9 predicted proteins | sample 1571161 | NCBI WGS metagenome assembly OGGH01 (sample SAMEA2582053, study PRJEB24529) | metagenome | biome: Human gut stool | place: China | collected 2011 | reverse complement strand
GTCCAACCAGACCTGCCAGGCCCCAGTCATTGACGATCACCTCCAGCTCCCGGTCATGCCCGCCACACCACTGATCCAGCTTCTGCAATAACTGTTCCATCGACTTCAACACGGATTCCTTCTGGCACGTAAAGACTACGGTTACCTGTAACGATTCCCTCTGCGCTTTCTGAAGCAGAGCAAACAACATTTCATCTGAAGGAAACAGGTGCGGGCAGAACTGATTACCGATGTACAGGCGCCCCGGTCTTATCTTTGCCAGAGGATGACTTGCCAGGTATTGTTCTTTCCAATAACATTTTATAAAATCTTCCAGTGGTCGGCGACTGTATTGTTCATATAGTTCCTGGCGATCAATGGCGATTGCAAATTCAGGGAATTCCATTTCTGATACTGTACACCTAGTTTTCGTATGCACATTCATTTCTGCCATATACCCGGCTCCTGATTGCCACGCTTCCAATGCTTCTGCATACCACAGCTTTTTCTGCTGTTCCCATGTCTCTGCATGGACCTCATCCAGCTCAGCTGGATAATCGGTCAGTGCCTGCGCCAGTCCACCATCATCCTCTGTCAGCTTCAGTTGAATGTAGTGGCTGTACTGCCCCAGCAGTTTCCGAACCAGTTCCTGATACTGCTCCCTTTCCCCGACCTGTTCCATCCATACAATATAATTCTGAAAAAACGGCTCTGGGTCTCCTTCTTCGATCTCCGGAGTTTGAATCGTCAATTCCTCGTAATCCGTCTTTTTCAGATCATAAAAACAAAGCCGGATCTTCTCCGGCCCTGGTATCTTCTTTGCTGTCCGAAATGCAAACCCCTCTTCCGAAAGCTCTGTGATCCGCACTTCCTTCTTGCCCACAAATCCCGCCAGCAATCCAAACGGAATCATGGGCACACCATATAGTTTTCTTTGTTTCATATTTTCAGATTTCACTTGAGCTTCCTCTTATACAATCTTCCTTCCAACACCACCACAGTATCTCCTTCTTCAATCTGCAGATCATAGAGCCACTGATCTTCCTGTCTTAATACTGTCTCATTTCCTTCGGAATCGGTCAAAAGAGCGAGGACCGTCACCGCCTGACCGGCGGGACGTTCCTCGCATCCATAGTCATCTTCCAGGATCTGAGTCAGAATATATGTCTTCTCGTTCATTCTGCCAGACCTCATTTCTTTTCAATTCGATTATCGCTCTTCGCGGAAGTATGCCAGTCCCAGGCTTGCAGGCGGCTGACTCTCACGCTTGCTTCGGATACTGGTTACAACCAGAACCACAAGTGTTACCACATACGGAATCATTTTGTAAAGCTCCTGATACTCCATATGATCCATTCCGGTCGGAATATAGAGATACAGAATGTACAGACCGCCAAACAGGAAGGAAGCCAGCACACTCAGATTCGGTCTCCATATGGTAAAGATTACCAGTGCAATAGCAAGCCATCCTCTGTCACCAAATGCATCGTTGGACCAGACACCGCATGCATAGTCCATTACATAATAAAGTCCGGCGATCATACAGCCTATGCATGTTGTCACATATTTATATTTTGCTACATTGATACCAGCAGCATCAGCGGTACTTGGATTTTCTCCCACCGCACGCAGATGAAGACCGATTCTGGTATGATTCAGAATATAGGAAGCTGCCAGTGCAACGGCAACTGCCAGGTAAGTCAGGAACCCATACGATAAGAACAGTTTTCCAAACCATCCAAGCTTTGCTGCAAATGGAAGAGATTTACTGAAAAATCCACTGGTTGCACTCAGGGCGATCGATGGCACATCACTGTTGACCAGTTTGATCAGGGATCCACCAAAGAAATTACCAAAGCCAACCCCGAAAGTAGTCATTGCAAGACCGGTCACATTCTGATTGGCCCGAAGAGTTACGGTCAAAAAGCAGTACAGGATTCCCATCAGGAGGGAACCAAGCAGACAGCACACCATCGGGATCAGGATCGCCAGCACACCATTCATGGATGCACCTTCCGGGATCGAATGTTCATAGAAAAAGGATCCAATCACACCACAGATTGCTCCTACATACATAACACCCGGAATTCCCAGATTCAGGTTACCTGACTTCTCCGTCACGATCTCACCGGTACTTCCATAGAGAAGCGGAATTCCCTGTACGATTGCTCTTGGAATAAATGCAAGTAAAAAATTCCACATGATTACTGTACCTCCTTCGCTGCTTTTTTGCGGGACTGAAGCTGATATGCAATAAAGAACTCACATCCGATGATAAAGAACAGGATAATACCTGTCAGAATATCGGAAAATGACTGATTCAGTCCAAAGTTTGTAGATATCTCACTGGCTCCACGATTCATGAATATGATCAGGAAACTGGAGAATACCATCGTCAGCGGGTTAAATTTTGACATCCAGGATACCATAACAGCGGTAAATCCTTGTCCTCCTGCGATTGTTGTCGTGATCGTGTGATTGATGCCGCCCACAAGCAGAAGTCCTACCAGACCGCAGACAGCACCGGAGAGTGCCATGGTTCTCATAATTACCTTTTCCACTTTGATTCCAACGTATTTCGCTGTATTTTCGCTCTCTCCCACAACAGAGATCTCATAACCATGCTTGCTGTATTTCAGATAAATATACATAAATACTGTTATCAGCACTGCTACCAGGATGCTCAGCAGATATTTTGATCCAAATGCCTGCGGAAGCCAGCCAACGTTGGAATTCTGATTGATGATACCAATCTTTCCCGATCCTTTTGGCACCTCCCATACAATTGTGAAGAATGCAACCAGCTGTGTTGCAATATAGTTCATCATCAATGTGGAAAGTGTCTCATTGGTGTTCCATTTTGCTTTGAAAAATGCCGGGATAAATGCCCAGAAAGCGCCTGCCGCAATACTGGTCACAATCATGCACACAACAACCAGTGCTGCCGGAAGTTTCTCAGCCAGGCAGATCATGCATGCTGCGGAGGCAAGACCTCCAATCAGTACCTGTCCTTCCCCACCGATGTTCCAGAATTTCATCTTAAAAGCCGGAGTCAGTGCCAGCGAGATCAACAGAAGGATCGCAATATTTTGAAATGTGATCCATGTCTTTCTGGCAGAGCCAAAGGCTCCTGCGATGATCGACTGAAATACCTGGATCGGGTTGGTTCCTGTCAGGATCATTGTTACAACTGCGCAGACAATCAATGCCAGCACAATGGCAATCGCACGGATGCCTACTGACTGATACCAGGGAAGCGCATCCCGTTTTACTATATGAAAAAGAGGTTCTTTTTTCTTATCATTCATGATCTTCGGTTCCTCCCATTCTGGTCATCATCATTCCGACCTCATTCTTATCTGTGGTTCTTGCATCTACAATACCGCTGACCTGTCCTCCGCAAAGTACCATGATCCGGTCAGACAGTTCCACCAGTACATCCAGATCTTCTCCGACAAAGATAACTGCCACGCCCTTTTTCTTCTGCTCATTGAGCAGATCATAGATTGTATAGGACGAATTGATATCCAGTCCGCGGACAGCATAAGCGGTCAGAAGCACGGTCGGCGAGGAAGCGATCTCACGCCCCAGCAATACCTTCTGTACATTTCCTCCAGAAAGTCTGCGGACCGGAGTAGTGATACCCGGTGTCACAACTGCCAGATCCTTTACCACACTTTCTGCCAGCTTTCTGGACGGTTTCCGATTTACAAACGGAGTCTTTCCTTTCCGGAAGGAGCGAAGCATCATGTTATCAGTCAGATCCATATTTCCTACAAGTCCCATGCCAAGACGATCCTCAGGAACGAAGGAAAGGGAAACTCCCATCTCTGCGATCTTCAATGGATCTTTTCCGATCAGCATCTCTTTACTTCCGTCCGGCTCGATATAATTGATGGTTCCAGACTCTATAGGCTGAAGTCCTGCAATCGCTTCCAGCAGTTCCTTCTGACCACAGCCGGAGATACCTGCAATACCGAGGATCTCACCACTGTTGGCAGTAAATGATACATCTTTCAGTTTTACAATACTTTCTTCATTCCGAATCGTAAGACCCTCTACCTCAATCCTTGGTTTTGGATCGACCGGATCCGGTCTTTCAATATTCAGCTGTACAGCATGGCCTACCATCATATCTGTCATGGTATTTACATCTGTATCTTTTGTCACCAGGCTTCCAATATAACGGCCTCCTCTGAGAACTGCCACACGGTCAGACAGAGATTTCACCTCATGCATCTTATGCGTAATGATGACAATAGCTTTTCCATCATCTCGCATTTTACGAAGCACACGGAACAGTTTTTCTGTCTCCTGCGGAGTCAGCACGGCGGTCGGCTCATCAAGGATCAGAATATCTGCTCCACGATACAGTACCTTCACAATTTCAACCGTCTGTTTCTGTGACACAGACATGTCGTAGATCTTCTGTTTCGGATCAACTTCAAATCCATATTTATTACAAATATTTTCAATCTTTTTGGCAGCTTCTTTTATGTTCAGCTTTCCTTCCAGACCAAGAATAATATTTTCAGTGGCCGATAATACGTCTACCAGCTTAAAATGCTGATGTACCATACCGATTCCCAGATTCAGCGCGTCCTTTGGTGATGCGATCACCACATTCTGCCCATTGATCATGATCTGTCCCTGATCCGGAAAATAAATACCTGAAAGCATATTCATCAATGTGGTCTTGCCACTTCCATTCTCTCCAAGGAGTGCCAGAATCTCGCCTTTGTAGATATCCAGATCCACATCTTCATTTGCAACAACTGCACCAAAGGTCTTCGTCACTCCACGCATTGAAACTGCAGCTACTTTTGTCTCCATCTTTTGTCCCCTTTCCTCTTATGGACCGTCCGTCCCTTTTCTGTAAGGATGATATTCACTCTCACAGAAAAAGGGCGGCGCGGCGTAAAACGCTGTGCCGCCCTGTATCTACTGCAAGGCTGTTGTTCAGATTAGAATACAGTGTTCAGAAGGCTGATTCCATCGATCTGTACATTGAAGTACGGAGCAGAACGATACTCTGACTCATGGAAATATCCATCGCTTACAACCTCATGATCCGGTGCGTAATCTGCATCGGTATCGACATCTGCTTCGTAGCTGGTCAGCTCTGCACCCTCTACGGTGAAGGTTGTAGTATCAAATACATGAAGGGTACCAGCTTTGATTGCCTCTGCTGCTGCATCAATTGCTTCCTGAGTTCCCTCTGCTACGTTGGTTCCCAGTTCGCTCAGCTCAACAGATCCAGTCTCAAGAGTTCCGGTCCAGTCAGCATCGATTGGAGTTCCTTCTGCTACACAGTTGATCGCATACTCGAAGTACGGCTCCCAGTTCACTCTGGAAGATACAAGGAAGGTGTTCGGGCAAGCACTTGCGGTGCTTCCATTATAGGATACATTCGGTACACCGGCAGTCTCACATGCAGTCGGAGATCCCATAGAGTCTGCATGCTGGCTGATCAGTACACAACCATCTTCGATCAGTTTGTTAGCGCCCTCTTTCTCAGCAGTCTCATCATACCAGGAACCGGTAAAGGTTACTTCCATGGTAGCGCTCGGGCAAACAGAACGTGCGCCAAGGAAATAAGAAGTATATCCGGAGATAACCTCTGCATAGGTGTAAGCTCCAACATATCCCATCTTAGCCTGATCCTCGGTGATCTCACCGTTCTCGATCATCTCATTCAGTTTCATACCTGCTGCGATACCAGCAAGATAACGTCCATCATAGATAGAAGCGAATGCATTGTGGAAGTTGTCCAGGCCCTCGGTATGAGCCTTGGTTCCGGTTGCATGGCTGAACTGTACTTCCGGATACTCTTTTGCAGCCTCGATCACATAATCCTCATGTCCAAAGCTGTCTGCAAAAATGAAATCACATCCTGCATCTGCAAGCTCGCAGGCTGCATCGTAGCACTCCTGTCCTTCCGGAATATTGGTTTTTGCCACATACTCAACACCCATTTTCTCACAAGCAGCTTTTGCTGCGTTCATGAAGTTCAGGTCATAAGTAGAGTTCTCATCATGCAGGAAAATGAAACCAGCTTTCAGTCCAGCGGTGGATGCCTCTGCGGTATCAGTATCTCCTGCCTCTTCGGTTGCTGCTGCGTCAGTGCTGTCTGCGGTATCAGCTGCAGTATCAGAACTGCTGGATCCACATCCTGCCAGTGTAGTGGCAGCCAGTGCCATAACGGTAAGCAGACTTACGATTTTCTTCTTCATACGTTCTCCTCCTGTTTTTCCTCATCTGAGGCTCTTATGAGGTTAGCTTATAACGTAACGGGCTATTTTGTCAAGAGAAGGTGAAAAATTCTTAAATTTTGTGCAAATTTTCGCCGTTTCTATAATATACTCTGAATTTTATTATAAAGTGTAGCTTATAAATACTTGTTTTCCGACAGATCAGGGTCTGACCGATGAGTTTCTATGATCTGATGCAGGGTCTTCATCATGGATACAACATCCACCGGTTTTGTGATATAGGCATCCATTCCCGCGGCAAATGCCTTCTGCTTATCTTCTTCAAATGCATTGGCTGTCATGGCAATGATCGAAACTGCCGCATGAGGTGTGGTCAGTTGCCGGATCGCTCTGGCCGCATCATAGCCGTTCATCACCGGCATCTGAATATCCATCAGAACTGCATCATAATAATCAGCCGTCTGCGCTTTCAGCATCTCTACACATTCCTCGCCATTGACAGCACGCTCCACCTGTACGCCATGTTCCTGAAGAATTGTCATAGCGATCTCCGCATTAAGATCATTATCCTCCGCCAGCAGGATCCGGCATCCATTCAGATTTTTAGCCAGTTCTTCGATCTGGTTCTCTTTTTTCTCATGGATTTGCTGCTCTGATGCGATCGGCAGTTCCAGTTCAATGGTAAATCGGGTTCCATGTCCTTCTTCGCTCTCTACCTGGACTGTTCCGCCCATCAGATCCACCAGTGCCTTCACAATGGGCATGCCAAGGCCTGCTCCCGCCACCTTGCTCTCCGTACTGGTCCGTTCTCTGGTAAACTCTTCAAAAATATGGGGCAGATAATCCTTACTCATTCCAATTCCGGTATCTTCCACCACGATCCGGTAGCATGCCCGACCGGACATCTCTGTCTCCTGTTCTTCCAGCTTCACAGATACAGCTCCGCCATCCGGCGTGTACTTGATGGCATTGCTGATAATATTGAAAATAACCTCTCTGAGCTTCGTTCTGTCAGCGATGACATAGTCATGTCCGATCTGCATCTGACAGTTATAGGTGAGGTGCTTCTTCTGAATGGTAGGTTCAAAAATAATTCTGAGCGAATCCATCAGTTCTGTAAAGCATCCTACTTCTTCTTTTAATGTAATCTTACCACTCTCAATACGCGCCATCTCCAGCACGTAATTGATCAGGGACAGCAACAGATTGCTGGATGATCTGATCTTTCCTATATAATCAGAGACCTTCTCAGGTTCATCTGCGTGTTGATCCAGCAGATCCGAATATCCGATGATCGCCTTCATCGGTGTCCGCATATCGTGACTCATATTGAACAGGAAGCGGGTCTTAGCTTCATTGGCCTGCTTTTCCTTTCTGGCAGCCATTCCAAGCTTCTCCGCATAGACAACTTCCCGATGTCTGCGCCATGCGCTCTGCCAGTAACCCATGGTGAGCAGTGTGGCCAATACAAATGCAAAAATAACACTGAAGAACTGCTGCGTTCTGGAAATCCAGCCATTTTTCGGGACGATCTCAAAATACCAGGTATCATTGGGAACTTCGCAGACTACTTCCAGCGGATTGTCCAACACCGGATTATCACACTGGGCAATTGTCACCTTTTCTCCTGTAGACATACTGCGTCTCCAGATCTGATAATGGTACGAAGCATTCTCAAGGCTCTGAAGTTCCATATCCTCAATGAAGTTCTCCCAGTTCAGTACCATTACAGAAAATCCCCAGAAAGACTGCTCTCCCTGTTCGTCTGTGGTATAGATCGGATCAAACAGAAGGACACCCATTCCTCCCTGTCTGAGTTCAAATGGACCTGCAATGGTGTACTGCCCGCTCTGCATAGCCAGATTTGCTTCTTTTTCTCTGGCCGGATCCGCAAAAAAATCCAAGCCCACTGCTTTTTCATTTCCCGCAAGCGGATAGACCTGTGTGATGATTCCGTCCTGTGCAAGTTCGATGGCTTCAATAATATGTGTATCATCCTGCATCACCTGAGCCAGCACCTTAAACTGTTCATCATTCAGTTCATGTCCGTCCTCCACCAGATTTTTCAGCACATCTGCCTTGGTCAGATACTGACTGAGCTGGGCTTCCACACGGCTTACGGTTGCCTCTGCCATATAGGTGGCTTTTAATTTTTCTTCCTGTTCCTGCTCCTGGTTCACCAGGTACATCAATGTCAATGCAAAAAGGAATACCAGCACAAATACCAGTGCGGCATAAGTCTTGATATTCCTTTTTTCTTCTTTTCCGGTCATATTCTTTCTCTGTCCATCTTCTCCAGTGTTTCCTGCTTCATGGCTTCCCTCAGTTCCCTGAGATAGGGAGAAAATGACGCTTTGTCCACGCCATAGGTCAGATTCAGTTCATATTCATGATCTGCCCAGGTCTTAATATCCGCCTCGTTATGTTGAATGACTGCTTCCATATTATCAAGTGCTTTGTAGATCTTCGCCTCTACCGTCTGACGAGCCTCCATCTCCTGATAAAGTGCAGTCATCTCTTCCCTGAACGGAGCGGGCAGAGTATCCACCCACTCCTGCAGGAGACTTTTTTCCTGCTCCTCATCAGCCTTTGTCTTATCAAAGGTTGGAATGTCGCCGGTAAAACATTCGCCAAGATCATGGATCAGGCACATCTTGATCACCTTATTCATATCCGCTTCCGGAAATTCATCGCTGATCCAGTATGCCATTAGTGACACCCTCCAGCTGTGTTCTGCAACACTCTCCCGCCGTCCGCCGGAAGTATCACAATGCCTTGTGGTATCTTTTAATCGTTCTGCAACGTGCAGTGCTTTTATCAAGTCCCGTGTATTCATGTCTGTTCCTTATATCTTTCTGCTCATTTATAATTCTGTACCTCAGCAAGTACCGGAATCGATGGAGCTGCCCCTTTTCTGGTAACCGCAATGGCAGAGGCTTTCGATGCCTGATCCATCGCTTCCTTTGCGGAAAGTCCACCAAGGATTCCTCCTATAAAGTAACCCGAAAAAGTATCTCCGGCAGCAGTGGTATCAACCGCCTGTACTTTATAGATAGACTGACATACCGTTTCTTTCTGATTTTTAAATACAGATCCTTCGCTTCCCATGGTCAGTACGATCGTTGCCTGTGGGAATTTTTTCAGAAGATCATCTGCAATCTGCTCCCAGGACTCTTCGCCCTTATCTTCTTTTCCAAGGATCTGTGCAGCTTCCACTTCATTCAGGATAAAGTAGTTGATCACATCCAGCGGAAGTGCAAGAATTTTTTCATTCATCGGTGAAGGGTTCAATACAATGATCATTCCCTTCTCATGTGCTTTTTCTACGATATAGCCCAGCTCATTGATCTCGTTCTGAAGAACAAGATAATCTCCGGACTCAAAGTGTGACATTACTTCATCTACCTGCTCACGGGTGATCGCCTGATTGGCTCCTCCATAGAGAATGATGCAGTTATCGCCACTCTTGTCATTCTGGATAATTGCATTACCGGTTCTGACCGTATCCAGAATCTTCACAAAATCTGTATTTGCCCCCGCATCCTTCAGCATGTCCAGCAGGAACATACCATCCTGTCCAATGGAACCTGCATGATACACTTCTGTACCTGCCTTTGCCAACGCAACTGACTGGTTCAGTCCTTTTCCTCCTCCGAAGACCTGAAGTCTTTCAGATGCAAGAGTTTCCCCCTTTTTTACAAAATGTGGAACCTTATATGTATAATCAATATTCAATGATCCAAAACAAAGTACCTTCATCCCCATATACCTCTCTTATATTTTATAAAAGCTGCCGCACTACTGAATTTCTTCAGCTCATGCGGCAGCTCCTTTTTATGTCATACAGACATCTATTGCTATTTAAGCTTTTCCGTTAGATCCAAGAACGTTAACGATCTTATGAGCAACCATATCTTTAACAGCCTGACGAGCCGGTTTCAGATACTGTCTCGGGTCAAAGTGATCCGGATGCTCAGCCATGTATTTTCTGATGTTACCAGTCATAGCAAGACGAATATCGGAGTCGATGTTGATCTTACATACAGCAAGCTCAGCTGCTTTTCTCAGCTGCTCTTCCGGAATACCAACTGCATCCGGCATATTTCCGCCGTACTGGTTAACCATCTTTACGAACTCCTGCGGTACAGAAGAAGATCCGTGAAGAACGATCGGGAACTCCGGCAGTCTCTTCATGCACTCTTCAAGTACGTCAAAACGCAGTGGTGGCGGGACAAGGATTCCGTCAGCATTTCTTGTACACTGATCCGGAGTGAATTTGTAAGCACCGTGAGAGGTTCCGATTGCAATTGCAAGAGAGTCGCATCCAGTTCTGTCAACGAACTCCTCAACCTCTTCCGGACGAGTGTAGCTCTCATGACCAGATTCAACAACAACCTCATCCTCGATACCAGCCAGAGTACCAAGCTCAGCCTCTACTACTACGCCGTGAGCATGTGCATACTCAACAACCTGTTTTGTCAGAGCGATGTTGTCCTCGAAAGATTTGGAGGAAGCATCGATCATAACGGAAGTGAATCCGCCATCGATACAGGATTTGCAAAGCTCGAAGCTGTCACCATGATCCAGGTGAAGTGCGATCGGGATGTCAGGATTCTCGATAACAGCTGCCTCTACTAACTTAACTAAGTAAGTATGATTAGCGTATGCGCGAGCTCCCTTTGAAACCTGAAGAATAACAGGGCTCTTCAGCTCGCCGGCTGCTTCTGTAATACCCTGCACGATTTCCATGTTGTTCACATTGAAAGCACCGATTGCATAGCCGCCATCATAAGCTTTCTTGAACATTTCGGTAGTAGTAACTAATGCCATTTTTGTTCATCCTTTCTTTATTGTA
>OGGH01002001.1_pt1 | contig 11048 bp, 8 predicted proteins | sample 1571161 | NCBI WGS metagenome assembly OGGH01 (sample SAMEA2582053, study PRJEB24529) | metagenome | biome: Human gut stool | place: China | collected 2011 | reverse complement strand
GCCTTTTATACGTGGTTAGATTTTACGCTTACGGTGTTCACGTCTGGCAGCTTGCCAACCCTTTCTGAACTGTGACCCCCTTAATCAGCTTAAAACTGCCGTAGCGGGCGAACGCCCCGGAAAAGCGTCCACGGCCGCCGCTCGATCACACAAGGAGAACCAACCGTGAAAGTCAGACGGAACACCCTGCTGCTCATTGCCGCTCTGGTCTGGAGCGCGGCGGGCTTCAACATTCTGCGCATCGGCCTGCTGGCCTACCCTCCCTACCGCACGGTTGTCAACTATCTGCTGTCTGCGCTGGTATTCACCGTATTCCAGATCTTTATTTTCGGACGGCTGGTGAACAAGCACACAGCCCGGATCAGCGCCTACGAGGAGGGCTGCACTTCTTCCTCAAGTTTTTCGATGTGAAGTCCTTCATCATGGCTGTGATGATGACCGGCGGCATCTGGCTGCGGTCCAGCGGCGTGGCCCCGGACTGGTTCATCTCGTTTTTCTACACCGGACTGGGCGCCTCCCTCCTGCTGGCGGGACTGCTGTTCGGCTGCAACTTCGCCAAGGCCCTCGCCGCCAAGGGCAAGGCGTAATATTAGAAATACGGCCCGCATGGAGCAGTTTTGAGACAGAAATCTCAAAACTGCTCTTTTTTGTGGGCAAGATAGCTTCATAGTGGTCAAACAGCGGTCAGTACGTACAAAAAGGCGGTTTTTGTATGCGGTTTTGACGCAGATCCCTCTTGATTCACCATCTGCTATCATGGTATGATATTGTTGTGCAAGAACAAAAGTCCGCCTATGAGAGATATGCGTCAGTGACGCTGCTCACAGCGGAACCAAATATCGAAAGGAAGGAGGACCAGACGTCAACAACCCACGGCCAAAAGGCCATGGGCTTGTAACTGCCCAGTCGTAGTAACGGATAGCTCCTCCGACCTTTAACCCCAAGAGACATTGCTGTCTCAAGTGGCGTTACATCGTAGGGTGGTTGACAGCACCCTTTGCGGCAAAGTTTACTCTGCCGCAACTGTATCAGGTACTTGACTATCATAGAGATAGTTGATTCCCATGCGATACAGATTCATTGCGCCGATACGGTCATCGTTCGACTTGTAGCCGCAGTTCTTACAGGTAAACAGATGTATCTTCTTGTTGCGGTTTGCCTTTTCGGTGTGTCCACAGACGGGACAGCACTGGCTGGTATACCGAGGATCGACCTTGATTACGGAAGATTGGTTCTGTTTCGCCTTATAGAAGAGCTTCTGTTCGAGGTCATAGAAAGCCCACGATACAGAAACATAGCGGTCCTTCGTTTTGACACGTTCTGTGGCATTACGGATACCGGACAAATCTTCCAGAACGAAGAGAGTGTGCGCGGGGTTATTTACAACGAGTGCCTTTGATACACAATGGTTGACATCCTGCATCCAACGGTTTTCTCGTTGACCGATGCTTTTGAGTCTACGTCTTGAAGACGGGGTATGCCGCATCTGGAGTTCTTTTCTAAGTGCTGAATAGTGGACTCTTTTCTGCTTGATGGACCGACCTCTCACAAACCCGGACTTGTGCTTGCTATCGTAAGTTGCAACGACGAAGTTGATGCCTCGGTCGATGCCTACAACATTACAGATATCGGAGAGATTACTCTCTTCTACATCATAGGTCACAGGGATATGTAGGAAGTACTTGCCATGCTTGTTCACCAGCTTGGCGGTGCCGAACCGGTAGATAGAGCGGTCGAAGTATTTCGACATCCCTTCCGCGAAATAAGGCAGTTTCACTCTTCCGCCGAGCGTGTTTATGGAAAAGCGGTCTTGCGTCAGAGAGTAATCTCTGTTCCAGACGAGGTCATACTGAGGTTTCTTGAACGACGGTTTGATCCACTCTTTCTGATTCTCAAGGATGGTCTTATATCTGGCAATGACCGTCTTGAATACAGACTGAGTCATTTGAGATTTTAGTCCGAATTCTGCGCGCAACGTAGGATACAGAGCCTTGTTGAGCGAAAACTGTTTTAAATCGTGTGTGCGAAACACATAATCCGAGACATAGTTGCACGCTTCACGATAGACAGACATCGTTTCATCAAGTAACGCCTTATCTTCATCAGATGCCACTACTTGGATTTTTGCCGTGATGGACATTTGAGCCATAGTCAATCCTCCTTTCTTTGTTATTTCACTAATGCTATTATGTAATAATAGATAGTGAATGCCAAGGCGCATTGAGGTGACTTATGGATTGATGCCATAAAACAAAAGATTCAAAGCATCGCTGATGCTCATCACTACGAAATCGTGGCGATGGAAACAGACAAAGACCATGTGCATATTCTCCTCGGATACGACACGACAGATTCCGTCTGTAACATTGTCAAGACAGTAAAACAAGAAACGACACATCATCTTTGGCAAAGATTCGGGCCTTTCCTGGCCAAACACTATTGGAAGAAAAGGATATTCTGGTCCGATGGATACTTTGCCTGTAGTATCGGGGAAGTATCCTCAGCAATTATCCAAAAGTATATCGAAAACCAAGGACAATGCGTCTCTACGAACAAGGCTCCTCCCACTGCCTAAAGGCAGTGGATTTCCGCCCAAACTATGTTGGAGATATTTTTTATGAAGCACCATCGCATCCTTTACCGGGCGCTGAGCGCGCTCCTTTGCCTTGGACTCTGCGCCCAGCTGACCGCCTGCGGCAAGAAACCCGTTCCCAAGCCCGGCTCCTCCGGGCCGTCCGCGCCGTCCGTGTCGAAAAGGGTCTATGATGACAGCCTCATCACCGAGGTCTATGACGAGGAGGACTCCTTCACCGACGAATACGGCACGGAATATTCCTACATCTGTCACGTTCCGCAGCTGGAGGCCGACACGCCGGAGGCCAAGGCCATCAACTGGGAGATCATGGAGAGCTTCGGAAATGACGTGCAGGCCACGCTGGACGCCGCCGAATCGGGAGAAACGCCCAACTGTCAGTACATGGAGGTCACATGGCAGAGCTATTGGAACGACAGCCTGCTGAGCCTTTCCATCCGCGTGTTGGGCTGGACCAGCGACCTCATCGACTACGCGGTATATCACTACGATTTTGAGACCGGCCAGCGGCCGGACAACCTGGAGCTTCTGGACCGCTTCCACGTGGACGAGGGGGACTTTATCGCCGCCCTGCGCCGGGGCGCGGCCCGGCAGTTCGATTCCCATTACGCCCCCTGGGGCACGGGAGGACTCTCGCCGGAGGATGAAAACTACGGCGGCATCGCCATTGATCTGGCGGCACTCCGGGCCTGGACGGTGGCGGAGGAAAACTTCTCTCTGGATCTCGCCAGGTTCTGCCCCAACGGGGACGGCACCTTCACCGCCTTCCAGCCCGTCGCCTCCATCGCGGGGGGCAGCGGGTGGTATTATGAGCCGGTGCTCGTGGAGCCCGGCCCCGGCGACTGGGCGGACGGCGGCCCCCAGGCCGAGGATGTCTTTGTGTCCGCGTGGCTCACCGATGACGGCGTATCGGTCTCTTTTTCCAAGAGCCAGTCGAGGGATTTCCCGGACAGCGAGACCTACCGCAGAGCCTACGGCTTCGCGTATGACACGGAGTACCCCGTAGCTGGGTGCTACGGCGACTATCAGGACATTTTCGTAGGTGCCAGCGGACAGGATTTCTGCCCCTATGTGTTCCTTCTGACCACGGAGGGCACGGTGGAGTACATCGACATCTTCGGCGGCCTGTGGCACGGATGCCTCTGCTCCGGCGGCCCGCTCTACGGTTTCCGGGACATCGTGGGCTTTGAGTCCGGTGTCTATGAGGACGGCTTCGGCGGCGGCTACGAGACCGTGTACGCCGTGGACAAAAACGGCAGGAAATACGATATGCCCGCCTGTATCACGGCGCAGGGGAACGCCATGCCCAGCTACGCCGCCGGAAAGTGGTGCGCCAATGTGTATCACAGCGTGGCCAGCGGCGCCTCCTATGAGAGCGTCTACTATCTGAGCATCCACGAAAACGGCCTCGTGGAGATCAACGACGTTATCGTGAGCATCGACGCGCCCCTTCAGATCGCCGGCTACTGTACCTATTTAGGCACCACGGAGCTGGGCATGGTCTACCAGTTCGGCCTTTACAGCGGCGACCAACTCCGGGAGGGCACCTTCGCCCTTGACCTCTACAACACGGATTACGGCGAGATGACCATTACGCCCATCTCCGGCGTCAACCTCTTTGACGCTCCCGAGGGCGGCTACACCGTCTTTACCCGGCTGTAACGCCAAGCAGACTGACATGGTATTTTTAAAAAGAGTGCCGCGATTCTTTTGAACCGCAGCACTCTTTTTGAAAACAATTGCTTGCACTCCGGCAGGTACAAGGTTATAATCCCAAGCAGTAAGTTTCAACAAAGGATATCCCGTTTTGCGAAGGAGCGCACATTCTATGAAAATCATTGTAACAGACGGCTACGTGGAAAACCCCGGCGACCTGAGCTGGGCTCCGCTGGAAGCCTTGGGTGAGGTGACATACTATGACCGCATCGGCCTGACCGATGAGGATGAAACCATCCGCCGGATCGGTGACGCGGAGATTGCCGTCATCAACAAGGCCCCCGTGACCCGGAAGGTCATTGACAGCTGTCCCAACCTGAAGCTCATCACGGTGCTGGCCACCGGCTACAACGTGGTGGACGTGGCCTATGCCAAGGAAAAGGGCATCCCCGTGTGCAACGTGCCCAACTACGGCGGCTATTCCGTCAGCCAGTTCACCATCGCCCTGATGCTGGAAGCCTGTCTCCACATCGGCCACCATGACCGCACCGTCCACGAGGGCAAATGGCAGAACAGCCCGGACTGGTGCTACTGGGACTACCCCCTCATCGAGCTGGCGGGCAAGACCTTCGGTCTGCTGGGCTGCGGCCGCATCGGCATCCACACCGCCGAGGCTGCCAAGGGACTGGGGATGCACGTCATCGCCTACAACCGCTCCCAGTCTCAGGCCGCTAAGGATCTGGGGGTGGAATTTGTGGATCTGGACGGCCTGTTTGCCCGGTCCGACGTGCTGGCCCTCCAGATGCCCTTAGCGGACTTCAACGTGGGCATCATCAACAAGGAGAACATCGCCAAGATGAAGGACGGCGTGATCATCCTCAACAACAGCCGGGGGCAGATGGTGGTGGAGCAGGATCTGGCGGACGCTCTGAACAGCGGCAAGGTGGCCTTCGCCGGGCTGGACGTGGTCTCCACGGAGCCCATCCGGGCTGACAATCCCCTGCTGTCGGCAAAAAACTGCATCATCACTCCCCACATGTCCTGGGGCTCTCAGGGCAGCCGCCAGCGGATCATGGACTGCACGGTAAACAATATCAGGGCGTTTCTGAATGGAACGCCGGAAAATGTGGTAAATCCGTAAGTTTTCCGGCAGAATGCCGATTTTTGAAAGGGGAATCTGACGATGGACAGCAAGACCCTGCAAACCCTCCGCCGGGATGCGGAGGATATCTGCCGCAGCGCCATTGAAGCCTCGGTGCCGGACGCCGCCATTCAGCGGGCGCTGGCCCAGCTGCCCCCCTGTCAGGGGCGGACGGTGCTGGTCTCCATCGGCAAAGCCGGGTGGCAGACCGCCAAGGCCGCTTACGACGCGCTGGGCAGCACCATCGAACAGGGCGTGGTGGTGACAAAATACGGCCACAGCCAAGGCCCCATCGGTGATCTGGCCATTTACGAGGCGGGCCATCCCGTGCCGGATGAACATTCCGTCCGGGCCACGGAAGCGGCGCTGGCGGCGGTCAGCGGCCTCTGCGCAAAGGACCGGGTGCTGTTTCTGGTGTCCGGAGGCGGCTCCGCACTGTTTGAGCGCCCTCTGGTGCCTCTGGCGGAGCTGGAGGACATCACCGGCCAGATGCTGGCCTGCGGCGCGGACATCACCCAGATCAACACCATCCGCAAGCGGCTCTCCGGCGTCAAGGGCGGGCGGTTCGCCCAGCTCTGCGCCCCGGCCCATGTGTATGCCATCCTCCTCTCCGATGTCATCGGAGATCCTCCGGATATGATCGCCTCCGGCCCCGCCTATCCCGACAGCACCACAACGGCGCAGGCCATGGCCCTTGTGAGCCGGTACGGCCTGACCCTCAGCCCGCAGGCGCTGGACTTGCTGGAGCAGGAACCGCCCAAGGCGCTGGATAACGTCACCACGGTCATCACCGGCAGCGTGGCCCAGCTCTGCCGGGACGCGGCGGCCCGTGCGGAAGCGCTGGGCTACCGGACCTGCCTTCTGACGGACCGGCTCCAATGCGAGGCCAGGGAAGCGGGCCGCTTCCTGTCCGCCATGGCGGGGACCCACGCCGGAAAGGGCGAAAAAACCGCCTATATCTTAGGCGGCGAGACGGTGGTCCACCTGACGGGCCACGGCCTGGGCGGACGGAATCAGGAATTGGCGCTGGCAGCGGCGGAAGGACTGGCAGGCCTGAAAGCTGTGGTGGCCTCCGTCGGCTCTGACGGCACCGACGGTCCCACGGACGCAGCCGGCGGCATCACCGACGGCACCACGGCGGACGCTCTGGCCGCTCTGGGCATTTCCATCGACAAAACGCTGGCGGACAACGACGCTTATCACGCCCTGAAAGCCTGCGGCGGGCTGATCGTCACCGGACCTACCGGCACCAATGTCAACGACATCACCGTGCTGCTGGTGTGACCCCCTCCCCTGCCGATCCTCCCCACATATCGCAAAGAACTCCCGGAGTCCTTGTGTGTACAAGGGCTCCGGGAGTTTCTGCCGCACCACGGTTCGATCTTCAGGAGCCGCTTTTCAGCGGCAGCGTTCAGTCCTCCTGACTTTTTTCCATCATGATCTCCAGAATGGTCCGGTCGGTCTCCACCATGCCCGGGGTGCTGACCCGGCCCATATTGCGGATGGCCTGCTCCGGCGTCTTGCCGCAGATGCCGTCCGTGGACTGGAGGACCACATCGCTCATCGCCAGATAGGCGCACATCATGGCGGCGTTGGTGGCGGTAGCCAGCTTCAGCGCGCAGCCGATCTTGCCGCCGTCGCAGATCATGCCGGTGAGGTTGCCGCTCATGTTGATGATGGCCTTGCCGATCTGCTCGTCCGTGCCGCCCATGAGCCACACCATAGCGGCCGCGGCAGCCGTGGCGGCGGAAACGCCGCAGCCGCAGGTGGCGGACAGCTTCCCGGTAAAGGACTTGATGTAGACGTTCAGCACGTGGGAGAAAGCCAGCGCCTTTTCCAACATCTCGTTGGAGGCCCCCAGATGATGGGCCATCTCCACCACGGGGATAACGGCGGTGATGCCGTGGTTGCCGCTGCCGGCGCTGCTCATAACGGCGTAGGGACAGCCGCTCATGCGGCCCTCGGCACTGCTGGCTACCCGCATCATAGTGCGGCTGAACAGGTTGTCCCCCATAGCGCCCTCCGTGACCTGCTTTTGCAGCGCGGCGGCGATGCCGATGCCAAGCCGGTGCTCCAGACCGAAGTCCGCCAGCTTTTCGTTCATCTCCATGCCGTCCAGCATGGGGGCCAACTCCGCCCCGCTGCACTGATCCACCACGGCCCGGATCTCCGCCACCGTCATGGGCATCAGGCGGGCGTGGATGTCGTCCTGTGTACCGGCGCTGTATGCCTTTTCCAACAGGACTTCATCATTCCGCTGGGTGAGGATGATATTGGAGTGGGTGCCCCGGATCTCGCTGATGCCGGTACCGGCCTCCGTGGTGACCTCCGCCCGGACATAGAGCTGCGCCTCGTCATGCTTGATCGCAACGGTAACACGGCGCGCCTCCGCCAGAGCGATGGCGTCAGCGGTGACGGTCTCATCAATGTCCGTCAGCAGCTGCAATCCCTTCTCCGGGTTGCTCAGGCGCGCGCCCAGCGCGGCGGCATAGTTCAGGCCCACCCAGGGGAAACCGGGAATTCCCACGCTCATGCCGTTTTTGTAGATGCCGGGGTTTACCTCCACCTTCACGGAGACGATGCTGCCCCCCACGGCATGATGGGCGTCTGCGGCGGCCAGAGCCACGCACACCGGCTCCGTGCAGCCAAGGGCCGGGACTACCTCCTGGCGCAGCAGTGTCAGCAGTTCTTCTTTGGTGATCATGGAAACGCTCCTCCTTTTTGTTTTTCAGATGCCATATATCAGATCGTCGCAATAGAAAGCAGATTCCGTGCCAACTTCTTTTTTGACAAATTCTGCGATTTCTCTTGTAAAACCGCCCGGCCCATGATTAAATGGTTGAAGAAACTGGTCAAAGGAAGTGATTTTGTGGTGACCAAAAAGAAGATCTCCGTCATCGCCTTAGATCCCCGGGCAGGCAAGTCCTACGGCGAGGACATCGCCGGGCTGTTTTCCGATGTGGCGGATATTTCCGTCTTTTCCATGCTGGACGGCAGCGCCGCAGGCGTTCTGGAACGGGCGGATCTGTTTGTAGCCTCCACGGATGCCTACGGTTCCCCTGAGGAACTGGCCAAGCACATCCCGCTGGACAGCCAGACCATGGCGATTGAGGTATCCTTCCGGTGGAGCGAGCTGCGAAAGCTGAAGGAGCTGCCCGCAGGCAGCAAGGTGCTGTTTGTCAACATGACCGAGACCATGGCCCGGGAGGCCATTGCCCAGCTGGAACAGTTCGGCATCACCCACATCCACTGGATCCCCTTCTACCCCGGCGCGTCGCTGGAGGAGGACGTCCATATCGCCGTGACCCCGGATGAGATGCGCTACGTCCCGCCGAAGATGGAAACGGTCATTGATATCGGCCAGCGGGTCTGCACCTCCGGCATGATGATCGAGATCGCCCTGCGGCTGGGGCTGGAATCCCTGCTGGAGGGGCCTGCTTTTCAGGAGTACGCCCGCAGCGTCGCCACCAGCAATTACAGCTTTGACCAGATGTTTGCCCGGTCCGTCCGTCTGGAAAGCCTGTTCCATATTTTATTGGAGAGTCTGGAGGACGGCGTCATCGGCATCAACGAAAAGGGTGAGATCTTCGCCTGCAGCCGTCAGGCAGAGGATATGACCTGCGTCAGCGCAGCGCTGATCCAGGGAAAGCGGTGCGAGGAGGTCTTTCCCTATATCCCCTTTGCCGCGTGTCTCCGCGCCCGGCAAACGCTGCCCGCCAAGGTCATCAAGGTCAACAGCGTCAACCTCAGCGTGGAGGTGGTACCGGTCATCCGGCAGAACGCCTGTATCGGCGCCTTCGCCCTGCTCCAGCGGTTCAACGACGTGGAGGTCCGGCAGAACGAGCTGCGGGGCCAACTGCTCCACAAGGGCTATTACGCCAAATACAGCTTTGACGATGTGATCGGAGAGTCGGCGGCCATCCGCAGGACCAAGGAGACCCTGACCCGGATGGCCAACAGTGAAAGTCCCATTCTTCTGATCGGCGAGACCGGCACCGGCAAGGAGCTGTTCGCCCACGCCGTTCACCGGGCCTCCCGCCGGGCGGCCGGGCCGTTTCTGGCCATCAACGTGGCGGCTTTTCCGGAGAATCTGCTGGAAAGCGAGCTGTTCGGCTACGAGGAGGGGGCCTTCACCGGAGCCAAAAAGGGCGGCCGCCCCGGCCTCTTTGAGCTGGCCCACAGGGGCACGCTGTTTCTGGACGAGGTGGAGGGCATGAGCCCCGCTCTTCAGATCAAGCTGCTGCGGACCTTGCAGGAGCGGGAGGTCATGCGGGTCGGCGGCAACAGCATCATCCATGTGGACGTCCGCATCGTGGCCGCCACCAACGAGGCGCTGGAACGGAAGGTGCGGGAGGGCACCTTCCGCCGGGACCTCTATTACCGGTTGAACACCCTGCCAGTGGTCATCCCGCCCCTGACGGAGCGGGGGGACGATATGTTTCTGCTGATGGATCAGTTCCGCCGGGAGCTGAACGGCGACTTCCGCCTGACGGAGCCGGTGCAGGACTTTTTCCGCCGTCACACCTGGCCCGGCAATATCCGGGAGCTGCGGAACGTGGTGGAATACTTCATCTATACCGACCACCGGGACATCACCATGGAGGACCTGCCCCCCACCCTGCTGCTCTCCGGGGACACCCTCTCCTGTCCGGCGTCCGCCCCGGCAGCGCGGCAGGCCGCGCCGGTCCCCTCCATGTCGGATTCCTTCCGGTTCGTGCTCGCCCTGCTGTATGCGGCCTCCGAGGCAGGGACGCCCATGGGCCGGGATAAGCTGCTGCAAAAGGCCCGGGAGTCCCATGTCCCCCTCTCTCAGCAGGAGGTCCGGACCATCCTCACCGAAATGGCGGAGCAGGGGCTGGCCCGCGTCAGCCGGGGCCGGGGCGGCAGCCAGCTGACGCCCAAGGGCCGGGAGCTGTGGGAAATCGGTCAAAGATAAAAAACTATAACCATTTATACCAATTCAGCCAATAAAAGCCGATCGTGCGCGGCCCTGTTTTCCGGGGCAGCCGCAGCGTCCGGGAGGGATTTTGGCGATTTGCCAAAATCCCTCCCGGATATTTCATGTGCTTTCCCGCTTTCCAACGGGTTTCCATGCATAGCTACGCCGCCCCGGCGGTTTGGCACAGTTCTTGCTTAGTAATCAGTCAAAGCATACAGACGTGCCACTGAACACGCAAAGAAAGGATGTGGGAGTCATGCAATATGATTTCGACCAAGTGGTAGACCGCTCCAAAAATCTCTCCGCCAAGTATGACGAACGGGTCAAGAAGTTCGGCACCGACGATGTGATCCCCCTGTGGATCGCGGATATGGACTTCCGGACCGCCCAGCCCGTCATCGACGCGCTGAAGGCCCGGGCCGAGGAGGGCATCTGGGGCTACACCGCCCGGCCCGCCAGCTATTTCGAGGCCGTGAAGAACTGGCAGAAGCGCCGCAACGGCTGGGACACCGACACGGCCCTCATGAGCTTCAGTCCCGGCGTGGTCCAGACCCTCAGCGTCATGATCCGGCTCTATACCCCCCAGAACGGCAACGTTCTGATCCAGACCCCCGTGTACGGCGAGTTCTATGACATGACCGAGCTGGCCGGCCGGCACGTCATTGAAAATCAGCTGGTAGAGCAGGACGGCGCATGGACGGTGGACTGGGCCGACTTCG
>OGGH01001999.1_pt1 | contig 11065 bp, 7 predicted proteins | sample 1571161 | NCBI WGS metagenome assembly OGGH01 (sample SAMEA2582053, study PRJEB24529) | metagenome | biome: Human gut stool | place: China | collected 2011 | reverse complement strand
CACGGGGGAAAGTTGCAACTGCAACCTGAGTTTCTGAATTTTCAGAATGATCCCCGTACGCACGGGGGAGAGAACAACCGAAACTCGGTTTCCTGACCTGCGTTTCAAGTTTCCTGCAGGCTTGGGAGTAATTTACCGGCCTTTCCCGAAAGAGAGCGCCGCAAAGTGTTACAAATCATTTCTGTTGCTGACGTTGTTGACGCTCTTGCCTCGCTTTCTCTGCGTCAGCCTTGAAATCCACAACAAATGGCTTCAGGGGCTTCATCTTATAGGCTTCATCCCTGAGCGAGGCGTTTTTCTTCTTATTCTCCTCATCAATTTCCTTTAGCGCCGACATCAGCTTTTCTTCTGCTGTCTCCTCTTTCCCGCATCCGCTTAAAGCCCCAACAAAGACAGTTCCCATAAGCGCGGTCACTAAAAGCCTTCTCTGCATAGAACACCTTCCTTAAGCAAACATTCGTTGTTTATTGCAAGTTCTTTTTCTCTTGTACGGTGTGATAGATGTAAATCACTATGAGTCCGATCGGTGCAATCCAAATAGCCAGACCAAAGCAAATTGCCATTGTGAACAGCTTGACCAGTCTCAGACGCAAGCGTAAATTTCCACTTTCATTGGTTCGAGCCCTAAGAGTTTTCTCCTCTTGTTAACTCCTAGGGTTATTCTCTTGCAGTGTTCGTTTTCCGGTAGACCACTATCCACTCGTTACACCAGCGTTTAAGGGATTTTTCCCTTCAAAAACACCTGAGAAAACTTGTTCCAGAGTTCCCTCTTTTGCTCTTCCGTTAGCGATAGTTCCGGGAGATCCTTGAACTCAGCGAGATCCTGCAACAATGGTTCATGCTTGATCTCCTCCAACCACAGCAGATAGTGGAAATAGATCTTCTCCAGAGGAATATCGAGCTCAACAGCCAGTTGATCGAGCCGATCGCAGTCTCGTTTGTCTTCAAAACCCACTCCACTAGCCATTTGCCGACGAGAGCTCTGCCAGAAATCACTTGGAAGTCCTTCAGCAGCTTTTGTATTTTCTTCCTCCTGCAAGTCATACAAACAAGAAGGATCCATACCGTAGCTTTGTACACCCGGTCCATAGAACCCGTGCCCAACGCGTACGCAAGGTGCAATATTCATCATTTGGGGTACGCGCTGAAGCTTTGGTTGGGCAAGGGCCTTTCTGCCAATTTCCCTTTCATTGACAAGAATGAGATTGGTCCATTCGGAAAGCAATGAGTATCGAACTGCGAAATCCTCCGGCTCATCAACAACCCCGTCAGCCAATTCAGTATTGGCCGCAATCATCAGCAGTCCGCGATTATCACTCAACCTCCAAGGCGCACCTTCAACCCTGATCTGACGATTGCCGTCGTCAAGATCAAGCATTGGAATTTGCCCGGGCAATTTCGCAAATCTAAAGTACACCACCAAGGTTTCATCTGAATGCACTTGATGAAGCAGGTGACTCCGATATTGAGAATGCATTGGAGCGAAACTTTTTACCTGTAAAGAAGGCCTACGCATGCGCTGGATCATCCGAGCCATAACTGCCGTCATGTCCTCCGTTGGCAACACCATTTCCACTGCTCCGCCTGTTGCTTCGGCAATGGAATGACAAAACTGACCATTTGCGGCGTTGCCAATTCCAATCACAAAAACGCGTTGTCCTCTGTTTTTAGCCAGCTCAATGCACTCGTCTGTTTCCCAGATCTCCCCATCGGTCATCAGCAACACATCCGTTGGTCCAGTTGTATATTTTGTAGCCTCCTTAAGTGCGGCAGTCATTTCAGTGCCGCCAAGGTTGGCATCAATCTGTGTCACCTTTGGAATAAAGTCTCGCCTGAAAAATGTCTTTGTACAGGCTTGCGATTTTTTGAAGACAACCTGTTGTTCTGATCCAAAAAGAGTCAAAGTTAATTTATCTCGCTCCGTCAGCAACTCGGGCAGAGAATTAAGTGCTCGCCGAGCCTCTTGGATAGCAGCGCCAACCATTGATCCTGAACAGTCAACAACCAAACTGAGTGAGAGCTCACGATTGCAGACTTCGTCAGAAAGTTTAGGAACCGGCAGTACAACTATCCCTCGATATTGTCCGTCGTCATCCAACAGGTAAGAATAGGCGACCGCATTGACATTTTCTGCAGTTACCACCAAGTCGCGATCGGCAAAACCGTGGTCAATGTCTATAGCAACACTGCCATTGTTGGACGTGCAGACGGGAGAAAAGCCGGGAGCAGCAAACCGTGCATTCTCGTATTCTCGACCAACGAATTCAAAGTGTGCCTTGATCGGGTACTCTGCAAATGCTGAACTTTCCACATATTGATGCGGCAGGAGGTCACCTTGACTGCCGTCGCGAGAGTATCGATCCGCAATGACCGTGGGTATAGTGATGCGAACTGTGTCACCAACTCTTTCCTGAATCCACTCGCACGTGATGGAGATCACAACCTTTTCATTAGGCTTTATCCCTCCGATATTCAACGTGCAGAGACCATCCTTGCAGTACTCAATCATCGCCGGCAAATCGCCGTCTTCGATAGCCTTCTCGTACCTATCGGCGGCCTGTTGCGTCTTAGCGACCTGCGCTTGTAAAAGTTTGCCACCAATGTCAATCGCAAAGTTCGTGACAACGGCACCTCTGGGCAAGGCAAAGGTGTAGACGGCTTCTACCGGATCGGGGGATGTGTTCAAGTAGATCTGTTCGGACTTCAGGATGCAGTGAAGGTGGTTCACTTGGCAATTCCAAGACAGCGCTTTGAGACAGATTTCATTGCTGAAGCCGTGCAGGCCCTTCCATTCCAACATGTTGTCGACCTCACAAGAGTCAAATACAGAAAAACACAGGATTAATTGAGTAGGCCATCCTGTTGCTCTTGGCTGTCAACGGCTGAAGCCAGGCGTCTTATGAGAGCTCGCAAGCCTTCAGCATTGATGTTCGCAGCCGCCGGATCAACCGTTAGTTCAACGCCTGGCGCTATGGCAATATGAACGCAGGTACGTGATGTGCCGGGCTTTGGCATTGACACTCTCGCAGTGGTGTCATCGGCGCCATCCTTCATGTATTGCTTGATGGCATTTAGGGACATTCCTTCAGCGGCAAGTCGTCGGATGCGAAGCAAGGCTTCAAGATGCGAAGCAAGGTAGTGTGCGCCGCGTCGTTCCCCTTCGGGACCGTCGAGCAGGCCTTCCTGGATGTAGAAGCGAATCGTGCGTCGCGTCAACCCAGTGATACGAACCAAATCCTCAATCTTGTAAACAACATCCGACATACGGGTTCTCCTGGGCTTCACTATATGACACCAATAATGTAACACACAACTATCGCAAAATAGATGAAAAAAATGCGACAAATACAGTAAATCCCGCGCATTGACATCGACAGTGCACTGAAAAGACTGCAAGCGTTTGGGGGCACCGTCACACATTGGCAGTGGCCGGCTTTTTAACGAAATATCAGGTAAAGGCTTCACGACGTTCGGCATTGGCACTGCAGAAGTCCACGATGCGAAAGAATGAGTTCTAAAATGAGATTCTTTAACCAGAATGTTCGGTGAATTGGGCCAAGTCCGAGAATGGGGGTGAAAAAAAAATAGAAGCGTTTGCGTGCAGTAAATAGAGTCCGAGCAAGGCTCGTGAGAGAGTTACTGTTGAAAAAAACAGTAAGTGGACTGGGAAAAAGAAAGGGTTTTTACCTATCTGTTGCAAAATGCAACGAGCAGGTGTGTATGGTGTCGAAAACAACAATCCAAAGGATCCTCATGATCAAACCCGCCCTGATCTCAATTTCCGTTCCAGCCACTATTGCTTTCGCCGGATGTAGATTTGTCTGGACTTCCACTGATTACCCCTATGTTGGATTTGAGACTGTCTACTTTGGACAAAGTGGCGCAATGGAAATCATGGTTGGTTTTGAAGTCTGACAACAGGGCCTACTCAGCAAGCCGTACATTGAATAAAAGGGAAGATCCTCGATGGCTTGGACACAGAAAAACTTCACTCTTGGGGAAAGCTGGCTTTAATCTGGACTTTTCGTAAGTTTGGTCGCTAGTACATTAAAGATTGACGTCACACTGTATAAGCATTGCATGCTTGAGTAACTGATATCGGGAACGAACCCGTATCGGCTATCGCTGATATCAGCCTTATTGCGGATTACGTCATTTTGTCCGCACCGTATAACAACGTCCAATGGACTTCGGCTATAACTCTGAGGTTTGGAGATTAACGTGAAAGCGCTTTCGTCAATTCGTGCGCTCGGCTCCGTGGCGGTTGGAGTCGGCGGAAATTTGGTCACTGGTGCTGTTTCTGCAATTTCTGATGCAGGAAAGGTTGTCAACCGACTTGCACACAAAGACTTGGAAGGTTCCTTAGAAATTGTCGGCCAACGCGTAGAGCGAACCATCCAAGGTGCCTGCACTGTCGTTGACGACGCGGTACAGCTTTTGGGCGATCTGGCCGAGAACCGAGAAGATTTTTTCCGGCAACGCAACATACAACGTATGACGCATATTGCGACGATGGGGACGGTTGTTGCTCTTGGAGTGCAGTTTATGGATGATTCTCCAAGCATTATTGCAGATAATATGGACCCAGGTGACGCCTATTCAAGTACATCCTCTGATTCCCAGTTAGCAACAACTCTCGGGCTTCCTTCAGATGCTGTCGAAAATGGAGTATTTGTCGGCGACGAGAGTGATCTAACTATCCTTACCCATGCTGGCGAAATTCCCGATACAACTCATGTTGATGCGTCCGATGTAAATAGAAGCCTTGCTGTCCGCAATCAATTTCTCGCTGATCATGGTTATGTCTGCGTCCCCGACGGATTCGAGGTTCATCACATCGTTCCTGTCAGCGAAGGCGGAAGTGACTCGACTGATAACATGATTCTGATTGATAAAGAGCAACATGATCAAATTACATCTGCCCACAGAGAATTCTACGGTTGGAATCGCGGTGCCTAGCCTGTAGGCAAGGAATAAACCTGTTGTTAGCCTGTCGTTAAATTTCGTTAACCTACTTGCAAAAAATTCTGGGCTCTTCTGAATTGATGTCATTTCTAGAAATCAACCTGTCCAAACAATCAGTCACCTAGACTATTTGTGGCTTTTCCTCTTATCTCCGAGAATTTATGCTTAATTTTCTAATACTGAGGGAATTGCCTATCGAGTCCAGAGCAATGGAACAATCATCGCGAGGCTTTTGTCGCGAGGCGATTTATAGCAGACTGCATCGGTTGGACCAGTTCATAGTGCATATCGGGCCCATGGCCCACGCCCCAAGAATCGACTTGTTCAGGTACAGGCCCGCGGGCGACAGAGTTCTTTGTCCAACCGTAGAAAATCCAAAGACCTTCGACTGTTTCACAAGCGTGCACAGGCTTGACGGCAAAAAGGTATTTGAAGATCAAGTCTCGAGTCATTTGGTCCGCAACCTTCCAACCGTCAGCGTACTTAGCATCTGCGATAAACCACCGGACATGTTTTTTATCGTCTTCGACACGCAGCACATAGTCGGGCGTAAAGAACGCTTTGCTTTCGTCGGCTAATTCAAGACTTCCCGTGTACCACGTAAAGGGGCTCGTGCGCACAAGATCGATGCCGTTGTGTCGAAGCTGCGAGGCTGGACGAATCACAGGTTCATAGTAAAGCGTCGCACGGCGAACCACTCGAGCCGAAGCATCAGTCTTTTCAAAGCAGAACGTATTGGGGCCGGGCGACTGACGCCTGGCTTCTTCACCGACAAAATAGACGAATCGCTGCTGCTTGATGAGCTTGAATCCCAAAGCCTGCAGATCGTCGATAAGCCTAAAGAGGCAATAGAGCTCATAAAGGCGGCTACGCTCGAAAGCCGTCAGAAGAAGCCCGACGTTTACCAAGCGTTTCGCGCCCGATGACTTCCAATTTATCATGCACTCGTAGATCTGACGGTAAGCGGGGACCGATGAAAAGATCTTGGTGGGTTTCGGAATACCTGTGTAGGGCATGGGCTGCACAGGAAGAATGGCGCGGTACTGCTCGGCAATGCGCCGAGCGTGATTTAAAAGTATCTCGAGCTTTTCGAGATAGCGGGAAAGTCTTGCGGTGGCGACACCGAGAATTGCTTCGGCACTTGTGACGTACCCGGTGTCTTCAAAGTCAACGATCGAAGGCAGCATGTCGATGTGTTCCTTTAAAAGTCGCACTTCGTCGGCAAGCTCCGATACCACAAACGTCAGGAACCCCAAAAGGATTCTGTTTTCAGGAAGATCAAAGGTCTTCGTTTTGGTTTCAACCAACGTTCTTCGAGGCATGTAAAACCGAGTGCCCACGCGAATTCCCGTGCCCTGGTTAGCGGGTACAAGCTCTTCGGGGTGTTCGATCACATACTGAAGCGTCGTGTGCGAAAAGCCCGTAAGGCGTCCCACACCTGCAATTTTGTCGACACTTGCAAGTTCAAACCGCGCGTTGGTTTTCAAAACAGTAAACTGCTGCTCATAGGTTTTAAGCGTTCGTTCGACAGCTTGCAGACGATTGTTTAACGACTGAGCCAAGGTCCGCACATCCGGTTCATCAACCAGCCACACGCTTTCTTCGGGCGTGTTTCGCCAAGTGCTCAGCCGGTTAATGACAAGATCGGCCATCGTACGAACATAGTCGGCATTGTTCCTTTTCGGGATCGCGAGAAAGGCGGGTTCTGCATATAGCCGAAAGAGCTGTCCCTTGATTCGGGCTGTCAACTCCAGATTGAGAGTACCGATGCTGCAATCAAATATCGCGGCAAGGTTGTTTGAACCAGTCGAGGGCGGCGTAAAAATGATTGTGCCGTCTTCCTGAGATTGCCCCAGGCAGGCTCGCTGACCGTCGACCCAAACCCAAATGTCCGGAATATAAGAAGAAGCAGCCTCGTCTCCAAACACGAGCTCAAAGATATTGCAGGGTACAGCCAAACTCCACGGCACATCCGTCTTAACGGTGTGTCGTATGCGATGGATGTTTTCTGCGGTGATTCGCTGCGGCTTTGCAAAAAGTGAAAGCTCGAGCGATTGATTGCCGCAAAAGAGCCTAAGCACGGTCATCGGCGCTACAACCTCTTAATCGATCAGAAGAAGCGATACCACCCCATGGAGCTTTCACCGCGATCGATGAGGCTACGAAGCAACTTCGACGAGCGCGTAAGACCGTTGCCTTCAAAGATCGACTGCAGATCATCAAGCAGACCACGGTATTGTCCGCCGTTTCCGTCGATTCGCGGCATCAATCGCTGCGCTACAGCAAAATCAACGGCTGCAGCGTAGCTAGGTTGCTCGGTATTGTCTTCAAAGACGACGGAGGCGGCCGAGACATACTCGCGGACAGCCAACCGTGTTCTTGTCGACACAACGATGCCCAGAGTTTTGAAGGCGTCGTATATCTCTTCCAAAAGCGGTTCGGTATCACCTTCATGAGGCGAATCAGTGCGAGCACCGAAGTACTGAGTCAAAGCCTTCCACGAGACAATCTCACGATCGTCTCTCAATTGTTTAGGGATTATCAGTGCATCCGGCTCGGGCAGCGTCACGATGCTGGCGCGGTCAAGCAGGCGCGGTGACAGGTTTTCGGTCGTAAAGTCGTTGTTGATTGTGGCCAGGAAGCGCAAAGTGTCAGGCACGGCGTAGGTAGCGTCGCCGCCGAATGAAACAGATTCGCCCCTGCGGATGCGGTTGTCCGCCAGACGCATGAAATCACCCCAGTAATACTCCATGGGCGAAAGGTTTGCTTCGTCCAAAAGCATCACGAAGGGCAAATCGTCAAACTCGACTTTAGCTTCGGCATTAAGTTCGGCAAATGCTTCGCGGCGTCTGGCATCCACGCTTTCAAACGTCTTGGAAAGCGGGTTGTAGTAGCCAATGAAATCGCGCTTGGAGGTCCAGCCGCGCTCCACAGGCACCGTCAAAAAGCGATTGCTTTCGGCTGACTCCTTCCAAAGGCCAGATGAAACCACTTCACTGCGCTTTCCGAGCGAATCAAGTCCGAGGCTGTTGGCGAGAATTTCGCAGATCGAGGTTTTGCCCGAGCCTGGAGGCCCCGAAAAGACAGTCAAAAACGACTGGGTCAAGAGCACGTAGAGGTTGAGGATTGTGTTGCGGTCATAATCTCGGGACTGGCGAACCGTTTCAACAAGGTAATCAGCAAGGTCCTTTTCTTTAAGGTTTGAGCGCGGAAGAGAAGCCATCAAACCCGCCCGTGTTTCGAAATTGGCCGCACGACTGCCGGACTCCCACTCGGAAGCAGCTTGCAGAAGCTTGGACGCAATTGCACCATCAAAAGCGTACGCAGGGACATTACTCATCGCGTCCTTAAGGTAGTCGTCGGCTGAGTCGATGGCGTTTCGAAGCTTGGCCTCCTGAGCTGTAAGCGACCTCACTTTTTCCTGCAGCTCCTCATACTGCTTGGCAACACTCGGCCACTCCTCTGTGATCTTGAGATATTTCTTTCTGCGGGCAAGCTCATCTTCAAGCTCACGTATTTCGTCCATAAGTATCTTGTTGTGCGCTTTAAAGCTAGCCTGCTGTTGAGCTTCAAGCCGTTTACGCTCGTTTGTAAGCGAGTCAACCCTTTGCTGAAGCTGCGCCGCCATTTCATGGAAACGATCAACCCGAGCCTTGATCACACGGTGGCTTTCGATCTTTTTTAGAAGCGTTTCGTCGTTGGCCATCCGCTCAACAAGCTCCTCAAAGAAGGCCTTATCGTCGGTTTTTCGGTCGATTGCCTGCGAAAGGAGTCGTACAATCTCGTCGATATAGTCGTCGTTTGCCTGCGCCTGAATAAGCGTTCGACGGATTCGGTTGCGTCGAGACTTACGTATCCGTTCATCGTCACAAAAGAGCTCATCCGTGGTCATTTGGTTGCTCACCCAATTGACAAGCTTTTCGCGATCGACGCGCGTTTCGGTAACAAGCGGAGTGATTTTTGTGAGAAGCGCCTTGTCCGTAAACAGGTCGTAGGCAAAACGTTTTAGACCGCTTACAAAAGCCACATCAACAGCGACCTGCTGATATTGAGTATCGGCCTGGCAACTTTGCTGCACCCTCAGGATTGGGAATTTATTAGCCGGGATTTCGTATCCCGTGAGAATTCCCTTGTTACCTGCAAGCTGAACGTTTACATACGGACGATGCATATTGTCTTCGAGCAGTTTCATTGGTCCGTAGAGACGGTTCCTGACGGACAAAAGAACTGTCGGGCTGCCGAGCTTCAAAAGCTTTCCGTCTGAAGCCGCCGTACCGAAGGTGTCCTTTTGAAAGCGCACCAAAATTCTATTGTTGAAATCTAGATTCTCGGTATCGTCGGTATCGGGGTAGACGACAAGATAGCCTGCGGCATCCTCTAGCTTCACAAGTTGTTTGTTGTCAACGATTTCGTCAAAGCGTACCGAATACTTATAGTCCAGATCAGAGCTGTATGTATTGGGCTTTCGGTCCGTAAATTGTGGAAGATTCCAGTCAAGGATGTAAAACGCACCGTCCGTAATTTTTTGTGACGTGCGGATGTCCAGATTTATAGCTCCGTGGCGCGGCAGCAAATCGGTCATATTTTCGACAACAAACGCATTATCCTCAGCGTGCCAATTGGCTACAAAGTAAAGATTCGTATAGCGGTTGGCGTTTCTGATATAGCAAAGACTGCGTCGAATATTTTTTGCCGGAGCGGGCAGTGTCGGTACATCGTTCGGAAGCTCGAAGCTCGATCGAATGGCCGACTCGTCGACCTCAATTTTGCGTTCAGTCGGGGATTCGACCAGGGCAGGAGAAAGAACCGTCGAATCGGATGCCGGACTCTCAGCGGCTTCCTCTACAGCGGCAGGCTCGATCGACTTTTTACGTTGGACTTCAACTTCGACAGGCTTAGCCTGCGCTTTTTTGCTGCGCGTTTTGACGCCTGCGTTTTTTTCGGTTGCCTTAACTGCCTCCTGTGTCGCTTTTTTGTTAGCGGCTTTTTCGGGAGTCTTGGCGACACTGGATACCTTTACCTTGATTTTCTTTCTCAGCCCGGTCTCACTTATAGCATCCGCCGGTGCAGCCAAGTTTGCAACCAGATCTTCTTTTTTAGTCGTCGGCAGAAGAGCATGGGCAACTTCCTCGGAAATCAATGTTTTGGAGTTCTTACCAGCAGCGTTTGTTTTGGCGGCTTGAGTCTTTATTTTCTTGCTTGCAGCGGGCTTCTCCTTAGGTTGCGCTGGAACCGAAGACTTGACTTCGGCCGATTTCGTCGGTGCTTGTTCAGCTACGGTTTTCTGATCAAAACAATTGAGGAAGGCTTGCACGCCTTCACCGGTTGCAGGCTCCTTGGATAGCTGCTTCAGAATCTCGTCCAGAACACGATTCCAACGGGCCCAGTCGGTCTTATTACTAATGTGACCACCGCTCTCGCGAAGGAAAAGCACAAAGAAATGCAGTATGTCAAACGCCACAATCTGTGCGCTTGTTGCTACGGCACGGGATAACACTTTGCTGTGCCAATCGGTGAATACGTTTTGCTTGTCGATCTCGTTGTCTAAATCAGGAAGGGAATTGGGTTTTGCCTTGGGTTCATTTTTACCGAATATGGCATCACTATCACAAAATTCCTGCAGCGTCCTTAAGGCGCCGCTTGAGGCGACATTCAAATTGGTCTCAAGCCTAGCCCGAAACTGTTTTGTTCCAAATATCTTTGACCAGTCACAACGCATGCCTTTAAAGAGTCGCATTTTTTCGACATCAGGTTTAAGACGTTCCGTCGCTTTTTTTTGGGCAAGCGGCACTTGGTTATCTAGTATGAAATTGAGGAGCGTCGTAAGGTCGTATTTAGGAGCGTTCTGGTTCTCAGGCATTTCGACAATTTCTGGATGTATGCGAACAAACGCTAGCCGACTGTTAAATGCGGCAGCAACGTTTGAGATTGTAGGACAAGAGTTAAGATGCTGCAGATGATTTGGTTTCAGCTGATTTCAAGCTACCGACAGATTAGATTCGAAACCAAAAATTTCTCTCATCCTCGGTATGGGTTGAGAATTGTTCTCAGACGCAAGCGTAAATTTTCACTTTGACGCAACGAGATCTTTCCACCTAAA
>OGGH01001988.1_pt1 | contig 11117 bp, 8 predicted proteins | sample 1571161 | NCBI WGS metagenome assembly OGGH01 (sample SAMEA2582053, study PRJEB24529) | metagenome | biome: Human gut stool | place: China | collected 2011 | reverse complement strand
ATTAGTCCTTATTGGGTTTCGGGATCAGCAGAATGGACATCGTGCGGCCCTCGAGGACCGGCGGCTTATCCATGCTTGCCTGAGGCAGGGCCTCAGCAAAGCGCTTCAGCACGTCAGCACCGAGTGCGCTGTGCGCCATCTCACGGCCGCGGAAACGGATCGAAACCTTCACCTTATGGCCAGCTGCCAGGAACTTGGCAGTCTGGTTCAGCTTGGTGTTGAAGTCGTTGGTGTCAATGTTGAGCGAGAGGCGGGTCTCTTTGACTTCGACCACCTTCTGGTTCTTCTTGGCTTCCTTCTCCTTCTTCTGCTGTTCAAAGCGGTACTTGCCGTAATCCAGCACCTTGCACACAGGCGGGACAGCCTGCGGGGCGATCTTGACCAGATCAAGTCCGGCGTCCTCAGCAGCGCGCATGGCCACCTGAATGCTGACCACGCCCTTCTGCTCGCCGTCGGCTCCGATCAGGCGAACCTCACGGTCACGGATCTGACCGTTGATCTCCAGTTCCTTCGACTTTCCAGCGGTAGCGATAATGAATGCACCTCCAAACAATAGTCCATAGTGTTGCGTTTTTTGGCATAGAAAACGCGGCCGCCCCAGTTTCGGGACAGCCGCGCAAAATTCACTCAAGAGCGCGATTCGGTCTTCAAGACGAATCGGTTCAGGGTATAGCCCGGGGATTCTTACCCCTCAAGGCGAGCGCGGCACAGGCCGTAGCTGCTTTCTTTACTCGAACATTTTACCACACCCCGGGGAGGCTGTCAAGCATTTTTATGCGGGAATTTGAAAAATATTCTTAAACTTCAATCAGCTCCCCCAGCTCCAGCGAATATATCCCTTTATAAGTCACCCTCCGGGGGGCAAAGCGCTTATCGATGGCCCTGGCGTAGAGTTCCAACTGAGCGCGGTAGGCTCGGACGAAGTCGGCAGGAGTCTTGCGGCGGTCCGTCTTGTAGTCCAGAAGCTCGAGGTGGTCGGGGTAGATGAGGACGATGTCCGCGATGCCCTGCACCAGCACCCCGGCGTCGGCGGCAGGGCCGTCGGGCAGGGCGCGGCCCTGGGCAGCCATGACCTCGGCGGCAGGCAGCGACGTGATAAAAGCCAGCTCCCGCAGCACATCCTCTGCCCCGCAGATGCGGCGGAACGCCTCGCTGCGCACAAAGCGGAGTATCTTATAGACATCCAGCTTCCCGGCAATGGCGGGGGGCGTGAGCTGCGCCGCCGCCTGACGCTCCCGCTCGGCGCGGACGGCATCCAGAACGGCGTCGTCCTCTGCGTCCCGCACAGCGGCCAGCGCCCCGAAGTCTGCGTGCTCGAGGAAGGCATGGAGAGCCGTACCCATCTCGGCGGCGGTGAGGCCGTCCTTCGAGAGGAAGCCCGGGCGCTCGAGGGTGGTCTGCTCAGCAGCGTGGACGAGGCTGGTCACGCTGACCTTGGCCGGGATGTCCGCCAGCGCTGCCGCCGGATACCGCCAGCCGAAGCCCTGCCGCAGCGTCTCCACAAGGGCCGGGTCGGCCTCGGGCCGGGGCGGCTCTTCCGCCTCGGCGGGGGCTTCTTCGGGCGGGAGAACATCGGCCTGCACTGTGAGGGCGATGGTGCTCCCGGTGTCCGCAAAGGGCAGCTCGAGGTTCCCCGCCAGACGGCGGAGAGGCCCGCCGTTGGGGTGGACGAGGAGCGCCGCCCGCAGCCAGTCGGCGAAGCTGCCCGCCTGAGCGTTCAGGGTCTCCCCCGCCCCGGCGGCGAGGAAGGCGGCGGCTTTGGCGAAGGGGTTGGACGTCCGGCCAATGCCCAGCGGGACCGTCAAGATCAGCTTATCCTGCGCCCGGGTGAGGGCCACATACAAAAGCCGCATCTGCTCGCTCCGCATCTCGGCGGCATGGACCGTGGAGAGGGCGGTGTAGGCCGCCGTCTTATAGGCCCCCTCGCCGCCCTCGGGACGGAGACGGAGGCCCGCGCCGCAGACGCGGTGGAGCAGGACGGGCTGGCGGGTGTCGGCGGCGTTGAACTGCCGGGCCGTGTCGGCCACGAACACCACCGGGAACTGCAAGCCCTTGGAGCGGTGGATGGTCATGATGGTGACGCAGCCGGGCCGCGCCCCGCCGGGGGCAGTCTCCTGCCCGGTGGAGCCCGCCAGTGTGGCCGCGTCGATGGCACGGACGAGGGCCGAGATGCCGCCCACGCCCGCCCCGGCGCAGAAGGAGGCGAAACGCCGCGCGTCCTCCCGGCGGCGCTGGCCGTTCTCCATGGCACCGAGGGCGGCGAGGTAGCCGGTGGAGACAAAAATTTCTTCCAGCAGTTCCTCCACCGGCACGCTCCGGGCCATCCGGCGCAGGGCCGTCAGACGCTGGTAGAACGCCTGCACCCGGCGGGTGAAACCATCCTCCGCCTCGCTCTGGACGACCTGCAGCACTGCGCCGTAGAGGCTGATGCGGGTGTGCTGATCGGGTGTCTGCGCCCCGGCCCGGAGACGGACGAGGTCGTCGTCCGTAAAGCCGAACATCGGCCCCAGCATGGCGGCAGCGAGATAGATGTCCTGCGCGGGGTTGTCGATGACCCGCAGCAGGGCGATGAGGGGGCGGATGTGGGGTGCGTCCAGCAGGTTCTCCCGGGCGTCGGCGTAGACCGGGATGCCCCGGGCCGTCAGGGCCTCGGCGTAGGCCGGGAAGTCGCCTCTCGCCGCCAGCAGGACACAGCAGTCCTCGTACTGCACCGGGCGGGTGGTGCCGCCGTCCCGCACCGGCTCGCCGGAAGCCACCATCGCCTCGATGCGGTCGGCGATATATTTTGCGTCCGTCTCGGCGGCATCGTCGGGCAGGAAGTGGGCCTCCACACTGCCCTCGTACTCGCCGGGTGCGCCGCAGACGAGGCGCTGTCCGTCGCCATAGGCCGTGTCGCCCAGAGCAGGCGTCATGAGCTGTTCGAAGATAAAGTTGATGCCCGCCACCACCTGCGGGGCAGAGCGGAAGTTGGCGTCCAGCGCCAGCATGGCGTTCTCGCCGGGCCTGCCGTCTTCGGGCCGGGGGCGGGCTTCGCCGCCGGGCAGGAGGGGCCAGCTCTCCAGCTTTTCCCGGAAGATGCTGGGGTCCGCCTGACGGAAGCGGTAGATGCTCTGCTTTAAGTCGCCCACGAGGAAGAGGTCATCCCCTGCCGGGCTGGCCAGACAGCGGTAAAGGGCGTCCTGCAGGGCGTTCGTGTCCTGATACTCATCCACCATGACGGCGGCGTAGCCCTGCCGGATGCCCTGACACAGCTCGGTGGGCTGGCCGTCGGCGTCCCGCAGGAGCCGCAGGGCCAGATGCTCGAAATCGCTGAATTCCAGCAATCTTCTCTCCCGCTTCCGGGCCGCAAAGCGGGCGTCAAAATCCCGCACGGCGGCAAAGAGGGCGCGGAGGCAGGGTTCGGCGGCTTTCCGGTCAAGCTCGGCTTCGTCGAGGCTGCAACTGATGAGGTCTTCGATTTTCTCAAAGAGCTTTGCGGCCTCGTCGGCCCGGGTCTTGACGGCGTCCTTGTGCTCACCGGTGAGCCGCTTTTTCATATTTTTGAGGCCGGGGGCCTGTTCCATGCCGAGGACGTAGGGCGTCAGCCTGTCGTAGAGGGGCGTCCATTCCCCCGCCCCGGCCAGACGCTCCACCTCGCCCAGCAGGGCGGCGGAGTTTTCCAGCCGCTCGAGGGGTTCGGCGAACTTCTCGTTCACTGCCGCCACGGCCTTTTCCTTGGCGGCAGGGGTCTTTTTGCTGGCCTCGGCGTCGGCCTGCGCAGTCACGAAGTCCTCCCTGCAGTCGTTCAGCGCGGCGCAGAGCAGCTCCTTCGCGGCCCGGGCAGAGCGGGCGGCCTCCTGCATCAGAATATCATGCCAGCAGGTGCGGGCAAAGCCGTTCTCGTCCTGCCACGAGGCCAGCATCTCGTCCAGCTTTTTATCGTAGTCCGGCAGGGCGCGGAGGAAGTCATAGACCTGAAAAACAGCCTCCCCCGCCGCCTTGTCGGTGCGGCCCTTGCCGTAGAGGTCGGCAAAGGCACAGAAGTCCGCATCCTGATAGGCCGCTTCCAGCGTCTCGGAGAGGGCCGCGTTCCGCAGCATCTCCACGCTGCCGGGGTCGGCAGGGGTGAAGTCCGGCGGGATGTCCAGCGCCTGAAAGTGCTTGTGGAGCAGGTCGAGGCAGAAGGCATCGATGGTGCAGATGGGGGCTCTCTGCAACAGCATCCGCTGGCGGCGGAGGGCCGTGTTGCCCGGCTCTGCCTGACTGCGGCGGAGCAGCGCCTGCCCGATGCGGGCGCGGAGCTCTGCGGCGGCGGCGTTGGTGAAGGTGACGATGAGGAGCCGGTCGGCGTCCACGGGATGTTCCGGGTCGGTGATGAGCCGGACGGCCCGCTCCGTCAGCACGGCGGTCTTGCCGCTGCCGGCGGCGGCGCTCACCAGCAGCGCACCGCCCCGGTCGTCGATGGCGGCACGCTGGGCCGGGGTCCATTTTGTCTCGCTCACTGGTCTTCCTCCTTTTTCTCTTCCGGTTCAAAAGGCTTTGCAGGGGCGTCCAGCGCCCGCTCTCCGATGCCCTCCTCATGGCAGCAGATGAAACCGTAGTCACACCACCGGCAGGGGCTGCGGCCCGTGACCAGCGGCTCGGCGGCGATGCAGCCGCCGTAGAGCTGTTCGCCCATCTGGGTCACAAGGTCGTCCAGATGGAGCTGGATGCGGGAGAGCTTGGCCTTGTCGGCACGTTTCTCTTTCTGGTAGGGGCTGGGTACACCGCCCCGGAAGCTGAAGGGCAGATACCGCCCCGTCTCCTCGGCGTCCATGGCGTCAAAGACTTTCTGCTCGTCCCGGACGAGGCCGTCCAGCTTGTATTCCATGCTCCGGGCAGCCTTGCCCCGGGTGGTCGTCTCGGGGGCCGGGTCGGCCAGCAGGTACAGCACACCCGCAGGCTCTGCCCCGGTAAAGCGTCCGTCGGCGTCCCGGGTCAGGCTGAACAGGTAGAGCAGCATCTGACAGTCGAGGCCGCAGTAGACTTCCCGCAGGTCGAGCTTTTTCGTGCCGGTCTTATAGTCCACCACCCGCACCCAGCGGGTGCCGTCGTCCTCGATCCACTCGTCGGCGCGGTCCACGGTGCCGATGAGCTGCACCGTCCGGCCATCCGAGAGGCGGTAGGTCTGGCCCCGCACGGCGTCCTCGCCGGGGCCGATCTTCAGCTCACAGGCCACCGGTTTGAAGCTGGACTGGCGCTGCTCGTCCCGCAGGTAGCAAAGCAGGCCCGTCATGCTCTTTTTGAGGCGGGAGAGCAGATAGGCGAAGCGGGCCGTGTCCTCGGGGAGGTAGCGCTTTGCGTACTCATCTACGAGAAGCCCGGCCAGCGCCGCCATGGCCTCGTCGTCGAGGTCGAGGAAGGGTCTCAGTCCTGCACAGGGGTTGTCAGGGCCGGGGTGGGGGTCGAGGGCCATCTGGAGCACCCAGTGCATGAGGGTGCCGCTCTGGTCGGCGGAAAGCTCCGCCCGCTTCCGGGGTCGCAGGCCCAGCACGTACTGCAGGAAATAGCAGTACCGGCAGGTGTAGTATTTTTCGAGCTGACTGGGCGAGATGCGGAGCCGCCGGCCCAGCAGCGTTTCCAGCGCCTCGAGGTCGCTGACCTGACGGGGGCTGCGGCCCGCCATCCGGCGCAGGAGGGCGAGGCCCTCGGGTTCTGCCCCGCCGGGGGCATGAAGGGCCTCGGTGAGGCTGGCGCGCTCGATCTCCGTCAGGGGCCAGCCGCCGCCCAGCACGTCGAGGCCGTCGGCGGCAGTGGCGGCAAGGTCGGTCAGGTCGAGTTCCGGCGCACCCGGTCTCAGCACGTCCACGATGGGCTCGAGGGCGGCGCAGAGGGTCTGGCCCTGCCCCTTCGGCCAGCTGAGCCAGAGGCCTCTGGCCGGGGCGGTGAGGGCCTTATAAAAGCAGACCTGTTCCCGCACCACCCGGTTCTCAAAGCAGTCCGGAAGCTCGATCTCCTGCGCCATCAGGGCGTCGCGGTCGGCGTGGGTCAGCAGGCCCGTCTCGCCGGGCGCGGCGGGGAATTCGCCCTCGGAGAGGCCCAGCACAAAGACATAGTCCGGTGCGTCAAGGCGCATCTTGCCTGCGCTGGCCAGCACCACGGCGTCCAGCGTCTGGGGGATGTGGCCGAGGTCGGACGAGCGCAGCAGCAGCCCGAACAGCTCTTCGTACTCGGGGATGGTGACGCTCTGGCCGCCCAGAAGGCCTGCCATCTCGTCCAGCAGTCCCATGACCACGTTCCACTCCCGGGCGGCTTCCTCGGCGGCGGGGATGCCCCGCTCGGCCCGGATGGCCTCCACCTGCGCGGCCTGAGCGTCCTCCGCGCCCAGCTCCTTCAGGCAGAAGTAAAGGGCGCGGCTCATCTGCTCGGCGTTGGCAGAGCGGAGCTTCGCGCGCAGGCCGTCGGCGGCGGTGATGAGAAGGGCGCGGGCCTTTTCGGCCCGGGCAAGGTTTTCTTTATCCTCGTCGGTGGGCTCCACATCGCCGAAGCCCCGGGGGTTCTTCTCGAAGGGCGCACGCCACGCCGCCGCATTCGGCGACCAGGTGTAGGCGTAGTTCTCGAGGGCGCAGACCTCTTCCTCGGTGAGGGCGCAGAGGCCGGTCTTGGCCAGGGTGGTGAGCTGTTCCGTCAGCTCCGCACCCCGGGCAATGGCCAGCAGACACCGCACCGCCGTGGCCGGGGCGCTGAACTCGGGAGTCGTCGGCTCGTCGCAGTAGAGGGGGATGTCCGCCATCCGGAACTCGTACTTCACGGCGGCGCGGTATTTCGAGATGTCGCGGCAGACCACCGCCACCTTCCCGCAGCGGACGCCCTGCCGCATGAGGCGGCGGATGGCGGCAGCGGCGGCGCGGGCTTCTTCCTCCCGGCTGGGAGCAGCGAAAAGCTTTATCTCCGGGCAGGCCGGAGGCGGGTCACACCGGCCCGTGGCCAGCAGCTGGGCCGCAGCGGCAATGCCGGGGGCATCGGCGTGGCGCACGTCCCGGCGCAGCAGTTCCGGCACGGCCACTTCAGTGCCGTTCCGGCGGGCCAGCTGGCGCAGCTGGGCCGCCACCTGCTTCGCGCCGGAGAAAAGGCTCACGTCCCCCGGCACGAGCGGGGTGCCGTCGTCGCAGAGGGCCACCGTCACGGTGGGCAGCGAGGCCAGCAGAGCGCCCATCAGCCGCTTTTTCGGGGCGTTGAAGGTGTCGAACTCGTCGATAAAGACGGCCCTGTCCCGCAGGAACTCCGGCAGTTCGCCCCGGGCCAGTGCGGCCTCGAGGCGGGATGCGGCCAGCTCCAGCCGGTCGGAGGGGTCCATGCCTGTCCCGGCCAGCAGGGTCTCGTAGCCCTGAAAGATGAGGGCCAGTTCGCTGAGCTTGGCGCTGTCGGTGCCGCAGTCCTGCGCCAGCTCATAGAGCTGCCGGCCCGAGAGACCCGCGCTCTTGAGCTCGTCGATGGTCTCGGCGGCCATCTGGCAGAAGGCGGCCGAGCGGCGGTGGCGGTAGTAGTAGTGGACGTTGTCCTGCAGTTCCTCGAGGGCGCGGCGCACCAGCACGGCACGGCCCGCGTCGCTGAGGGTCTGGACGGCAGAGCCGCCCTCCGCCGACAGGATATGCTCGGCGAGGCTGGTGAAGGAAAAGCTCTCCACCAGTCCGCTCAGTGCGTCGCCCATCTCCCGGTGGATGCGGCCCTCGGTGGACGAGGTGAACTGCTCCGGCACCAGCAGGATGCTCTTCTCCCCCGCCTCGGCCCGCGCCCGGATGCGCTGGTACAGCAGGGTGGTCTTTCCGCTGCCGGAGCCGCCTAAAAGTAGTTTTAACATGGTGAATCTCTCCGTTGGGTCAGTTTTCTATCGTGGGCGGCTTGCCCTCATTTTTCTATCATTGTACCACAAAATTGCAGCGACATCTATTCTGTGGTACAATGAAGAAAAAATCATCTCAGAAAGAGGACACCTGCATGAAAATTTTAGCAGTAGATTACGGCGACAGCCGCACCGGCCTCGCCACCTGCGACCGCACCGAGTTCCTGACTTCCCCCATCACGCCTCAGATCACCGTCAAGGCCCGGGACAAAGTCGCCGCCAGGGTCTGCGAGGTGGCAAAGGAGATCGAAGCCGAGCTCATCGTCATCGGCCTGCCGCTGAACATGGACGGCACCGAGGGCGAGCGCGCCCGCAAGAGCCGCAAGCTGGCCAAAACCGTTGAGATCTGGAGCGGCCTGCCCGTCCGGATGTGGGACGAACGCCAGACCACCTGCGCCGCTGCTGACCTCCTCGACGAGAGCGGCACCTTCGGCGCGAAGCGGAAAAGCATCCTCGACTCGGTGAGCGCGACGGTCATTCTGGACGACTACCTCGCATGGCGGAAGGAGCATCCGGGGGAGGTCTGAACGCCCCCGCCGCCCCTGTGGCAAAGTTTCTTTGCGAAGTCCGGACAGTTTGTTGCAAAGTCCGCAGAAAATCGTCGTTTTCCGGTTTGTTTTCACAATTTTTCTGAGCCGAATTTGTATAGTTTTCCAGCTTGACAGCACCGACTCTTCTCCGATAAAATGAGGGTAGAAGAACCCCCTGACCAGATGGCCGGAGAGGACGCTTCTTCATGAGAAAAAACAACTGGACTCACCAAAACAAAAACGATTGGAGGCGATCCACATGACAAAACTGAGAAAGCTGACTGCCCTGCTTCTGGCCGGTGCACTGACCCTTCTGCTCCTGACCGCCTGCAGCGGTGGCGGCTCTTCCGGCCCGGAGGCCCAAGCCGAAGCCGAGGTGATGAGTGCCATCCGAAGCAACTCCTCCACCAAAAATCTAGAATATGACGTTGGGATGTGCAATATCGCCAAAGACGAGCTTGCCAAAACCAATCTAGACACCGAACTGAAAGGCAGCATTGGAGGATACGGGGTCTACCACAAAGTAAAGATTGATCAGGAAAAATCCACCCTGACCCTCATCGCCCAATACGATTATCAGAACACCAATCTGGACGATCTCATCGGTTGCATCACCGAGGGCAATAAGTCTTCTAACCTGAATTTCAATCATTCCAGTAAATGGACCAAGGTAGGCGTAGCAGCCAAGATCCATAATGGGAAGACCTACATCGCCATCACTCTGCAGGTAAAGAATACCTGACCTGTCCCTTTTCCCCTATAAACGCAGATCACCCGCCAGTTGGCGGGTGATTTTTTTGCAGCCGTCCCACCGCCCGGAGGGCGGAAAAACAGCTTCTTATTCGTATTTCGTAATGGTCACACTGTTGATGGTGACAGCCTCCGTCGGGCGCTGATTTTCGTCCACGCCGGTCTGGGCGATGGTGTCCACCACTTCCATCCCTTCGTACACCTGCCCGAAGACGGTGTCGGTGTAGTCGAGGTAGGGTGCGCCGCCCGCCGTCTGGTAGGCGCTCACCACGTCGGCCCGCCAGCCGGCGGCGTTCATCTGGTCGATGAGCTCCTGCGTCACCGAGCTGCTGCCCGGCAGGGTCTCCATGACATAGAAGACGCTGGCGCAGTCGCCGGAGGCGTCCGCTGCGGCACAGAGTGCGCCGGAATAGTGGTGGAGCTTATCGGTGGTCTCGGCGGAGAAACGGTTCCCATTCCAGATGGTGGTACCTCTGCCGTCCGCGCCCTGCCCGGCCTCCACCACGAAGTCCTTCTCCACCCGGGTGACGGTCAGTCCGTTGTAAAAGCCCTGCTGGGCCAAAGTCGTGAAGTTCTGCACGGCCTGCGGGGCCTCGGTGGGAAAAAGCACTGCTTTGAACACGCCTGCCGAGGTATCGAACACCGCGATGGTGTCCCCCGCCGCCGGGTGGGTGAACTGCAGCTCTGCCGACTCCACAGCCGGGCGGCTGACCGTCTGCACCGTGCCAGCCTTCCCGCCCTGGATGCTCGAGAGGATATTGTCCGCACTGCACCCGGCCAGAACTGCCGTCAGGGCCAGTGCCGCCATTATTTTTTTCAAGGCTCTCATAAACGGGCCTCCCTGTCCATATGTTATAGCAACGATGGCTTTTCAAAAGCTATCGCTATAGTATATCACATTCCGGCCCGGGAAGCGAGAGGGAAAAGCGTGAAAATTTGTTATTGGATTTCTATGCGAAAAACATCTTGACGAGCGGGCAAAAAAACGCTACACTATAGGCGTACCCGGAACCCACAGCTCAGAGGGAGCAGAGCGGGCAGGGTGTGACAGTTATCCCATTTTTTAGATATTTGACAGGAGAACGTGACTTATGGCAGAAGATATGAACAAGTCCGCCGCTGAGACCGAAGAGGAATATCAGCCCGACCTGATGACCCTCGAGGACGAGGACGGCAATGAGGTCACGTTTGAAGTGATCGACGCTCTGGACCATAAGGGCGTGCATTACCTGGCCGTTGTCGAATACGCCGAGAATGAGGAAGACCTGGACGAGGACGCCCAGCTGGTCATCCTGAGCGTCGGCGAGGACGACGAGGGCGAGTATCTCGACGTGGTCGAGGACGATGAGACCCTGCTGGAAGTCAGCAAGCTGTTCGAGAAGCGTCTGAGCGACCAGTTCGAGATCGAGTGATCTTTCAGCAAAGACTTCCTGCCCGGCGCGATTTGTTGCGGTTTATATGATCCTACTAATCATTCAACGGGAGCTTGGAGTTCGTCGGTGGATTGCAGACCTCCCCGTCATGGGTCGACCATGAAGGCTCGATGAGGAAGCGCGAAACCGGAGACAGAGCACCCACCTGTCCGCAAGGGTAGGTTTGATTGCCGCAGACGTCCGGGCGGGATTCTTTATAGGTATCAAAAAGGCTCTCGTGCCGTATTTCCTGCCGGCATGAGAGCCTTTTTCTTTTGTCTCTACTCCCCGGTCTCGTCTGTAAAAAGGCCCGGGATACCGCAGATAGCGGCCACGCCCACCAGCGTGAACACGATGCGTGACCAGATGGACGCGCTGCCGCCCAGCAGCCAGCCGACGAAGTCGAACTGGAACAGGCCCACAAGGCCCCAGTTGATGCCGCCGACGATCATGAGGATGAGACAGATTTTATAAAAGGTCTGCACAAAAAGACCCTCCTTCCTTTGGGCAGTATGCCCGACGGGAAGGAGGGTTATGCATTTTATAGGAATAACCTCTCCGTCA
>OGGH01001983.1_pt1 | contig 11138 bp, 6 predicted proteins | sample 1571161 | NCBI WGS metagenome assembly OGGH01 (sample SAMEA2582053, study PRJEB24529) | metagenome | biome: Human gut stool | place: China | collected 2011 | reverse complement strand
GGAAGCGAGTTCTTAACTTCCATGGATCTTGACTGTGAAAACTTTGCAGGAACGATCCGGCCGGACGATATCTGCCTGGCGGATGAGATCCAGACAGAGAATGTTTTAAGCGGAACGATCGGCGTCCGCACCTTCCTCGGAAAGAGCTACCAGTACGAGGTCGAGACTTCAGCCGGAGTCTTAAAGGTCAATATGGGTACCGACCATGTTTACAAAGAGGGCGAAAAGATCCGCCTGTATCTCCCGAAGGACAAGCTGATCCTGGTGAGAAAATAAAAATTTAACTTAGTGAACCATCGCGCGGGCAGAGATCCTGTCAACGCGAAGAAATATTATCTCAAAAGAGAGAAAGAGGAGAAAAACCATGAAAAAAACAGCAGCAGTTGTACTTTGCGCAGCAATGATGCTTACCGCCTGCGGCGGCGCATCCACAACAGAGACCACAGCAGCAGGAAGCCAGGCAGCAGGCTCTGAGGCAGCTTCTTCCGCAGAAGAGACAAAGGCAGCTTCTGGAGACGCACAGAAGCTCGTATTATCCACATACGGCCTCAGCGAAGATATCTCCGAAGAAGAGGTTTACACACCGTTTGAGAACGAGTTCAGCTGTGAGATCGTTACTGAGACAGGCGGCACAAACGACCGTTATACAAAGTTAGCGGCAGACTCGAACTCCACCATCGATGTGATCGAGCTCTCCCAGGCTATGACAGCGAAGGGCACTGACGAGGGACTTTTTGATACGATCGACTTAAGCAAAATCCCGAATGCTGAGAAGCTGATTCCGGCTGCAAAGGAGATTGCAGAGGCAGGACAGGGTGTTCCGTACACCATCAACAGCATCGGTATCATCTACAACCCGGAGCTTACAGGATTTGAACTCACAAGCTTTGATGACCTTTGGGACGAGCGCCTTGCAGGCATGGTTTCCATCCCGGAGATCACAACAACATTCGGACCGGCTATGGTTTACGTTGCAAGCGACCACGCAGGCGTTGACGTAACAACAGACAACGGCGAGGCTGCTTTCAAGGCACTTGCTGACTTAAAGCCGAACCTTGTTAAGACTTACACAAAGTCTTCCGACCTGATCAACATGTTCACATCCGGTGAGGTTGCAGCAGCAGTTGTCGGTGACTTCGGCGTTCCGACGATCGTAGCAGCGAACCCGACACTTGTTTACGTTACACCGGACGGAGCTTACGCTAACTTCAACACCATCAACGTAACAAAGAACTGTGCGAACAAGGAGCTTGCTTACGAGTACATCAACTACCGTATCAGCGAGGAGCTTCAGACAAAGACAGGTAAGGCATTAAACGAGGCACCGACAAACAACGACGTTACATTCACTGAGGAAGAGTCCAAGGATATGACCTACGGCGACAAGGCTGCAAAAGTTAAGGTTGTTGACTATGCTTTTGTAAACCCGATCTTAAATAACTGGATCGACCAGTGGAACAGAACGATCAACAACTAATAACGAGGAATTTTATATGAGACCCGATTTCATTCTGAAAAATGTCATGGTCTATCAGACCTTCAGACAGTGTTTTGAAAAGCGGGATGTGGCAGTTGCAGGGGAAAAGTTTTATTGCATTTCCCCTGCAATTTCATATCCGGGAGTGCGGGAGATCGACGGAAAAGGCAGATACATGCTGCCTGGTCTCGTGGATATCCATATGCACATCGAGAGCTCGATGACATATCCGGGCGAGTTTTCAAGGATCACGCTTCCATATGGAGTGACAACGGTGGTTGCCGATGCCCACGAGATGGCGAACGTGTTCGGCATGGACGGCATCCGGGCTTTTATGGCGCAGAAGACGAAGCAGGATATCTTCTGGGCGATCCCGTCCAGTGTACCGGCGACAAATGAGAAGTTAGAGACAGCCGGGGCGGCCCTTGGTGTAAAGGAAATTTCTGAGATGGCATCCTTAGATGGAGTTCTCTGCCTTGGAGAGATCATGAACTATAAGGATCTCTCAGCAGATGGCGAGAGCCGGACGAGGGATCTCATCAATGTGTGCCGGAACGCGGGAAAGAATCTCCGAATCGAGGGGCACTGCCCGGGACTTACGGGGACGGATCTTAACCGCTTTATCTATGAAGGTGTTGATGCGGACCACACCCAGCAGACACCGCAATCGGTGATGGAGAAGACGGAGCTTGGGATGTTTCTGGAGCTGCAGTTCAAATCCCTGACGCCGGAGGTCGTGAAGACCGTCTGCGACAATGAACTCTATGAGAATGTGGCGCTGGTGACGGATGACACGATGGCAGATAAGCTTCTGACCGGACATCTCAATAAGATTATCGAGACAGCTGTGAAGGCGGGAATGCCGATGGAGAAGGCAATCTACTGCGCGACCTGGACACCGTCGAGACGGATGCATCTGGATGACAGAGGGATGATCGCGCCGGGAAAGATCGCAGACTTTATGCTGCTTGACAGTCTGGACGGGATCGAGCCGGTGGTGGTTTATAAGAAGGGCGAGTGTGTGTACTGCAAGGACGAGGAGGCGTGCGGTGCGGCAGAAGCTGCGGCATGCAGTTTCCCTGATCCGTTCTACCACACGATCAACTGCCGTCCGGCGGAAATCTCCGACTTTGTGTTAAAGGCGGAAGATCCGGAGGCGAAATGGGCGGAAGTCAATGTCATGAAGATCGGCACCTTCGGAACGGCTACCACGCCGGTGAAGCGCAGAGTCGAGGTGAAGGACGGTGTGCTTGACTGGAAGTCGGCGGGACTTACCCTTGCAGTCGTTTTCGAGCGGTACGGCAAGAATGGAAATGTCGGATATGGTCTTGTGGAAGGAGCGCTGACGAAACCGGGCGCTGTGGCCACCACGTGGTCCCACGACAGCCATAACCTGTTTGTCCTGGGAACAGATGAGAACGATATGAAACTGACCCAGAGGCGCGTCCTGGAGCTCCAGGGGGCATATGTGGTGTTCTCTGAAGGAAGATCCCTGGCAGAGGCGGGACTCACCATCGGCGGCATCGTGTCGGATCAGCCCATCGAGGTTCTCGGACAGGAATTAAAGGAAGTGCGGACGGCGATGGAAGGTCTCGGATATGTGAACAACAACGTGATCATGTCCATGTCCACGCTTTGTCTGCCGGTTTCACCGAAGTTAAAGCTCACGGATCACGGGCTTTTGACGGTGCCGGGGCAGGAACATGTGCCGTTGGTTGAGAAGTACGGGAAGTAGTTTTACGGCCCGCCGCCGGTTTTCTCCCCGGATAGTGGAAGAGCCGGATCAGATCGAAATTATGAAGGATGAAATTAGAACGATGAAGAAGATTATCAAAAACGGCATTGTTGTGACGATGAACGCGGCAGGTGATGTCTGGGATCATGGTTATGTAATGTTTGAGGATACGAAGATCCTGGCAGCAGGTCCGGAAGATGAGCTTGAGAAAACGCTTCAGGAGCTTACTGCGCAGGGGATCTTAAAAGCTGGCGAGACCTTCGAGGAGATCGACGCGAAGCGCGCTATCGTGATCCCAGGCCTCGTAAACACCCATTGCCACCTCGGCATGATCCCGTTCCGCGGTCTCGGGGACGACTGCAAGGACCGCCTGCGGGTGTTCCTGCTCCCGATGGAGAACCAGGCTATGGACGCGGAGATGGCCAGGCTTTCCACGAGATACGCCATCGGCGAGCTGCTGCTCTCCGGTGTGACGACGGTGCTTGACATGTACTATTTCGAGGAAGTTGTGGCGAAGGTCATGGACGAGATGGGGATCCGCGGAATCGCCGGTGAGACGGTGATGGAAAAGGATTCCTGCGACAGTAAGAACGCGGATGAGGCCATCGAGCGTGGAATTGCACTGATCGAGGCGTACAAAGATCACCCGCGCGTTTCCGGAGCGATCACGCCCCACGGAACAACGACCTGCAGCCCGGAGACCTTAAAGAGGGCCTATGAGGAGGATGTAAAGGCGGGAACCGTATTTACGCTCCATGTGGCGGAGATGGACTACGAGATGACCCAGTTAAGGGAACAGTATAACATGACGCCCATCGAGTTTATGGAGCATATCGGAGTCCTCGGACCGAATACGCTGGCGGCCCACAGCATCCGCACGACGGAACATGATGTGGAGATCCTCGCGAAGCATGGCGCGTCCGTGGCCCACTGCATCGCCTCCAACACGAAGGCCGCAAAGGGCGTGGCTCCGGTGTCCCTGATGCATAAGCACGGCATGTCCGTCGGCTTCGGCACCGACGGTCCGGCGAGCGGAAATACGTTAGACCTGTTCATCCAGATGCGGATGTGTGAGAACTTCCACAAAAATGAGCTCCACGACCGCAGCGCGTTCCCGGCAAAAGAGGTCGTCTCCATGGCGACCATCGAGGGAGCAAGAGCGTTAGGACTCGGTGACATCACCGGTTCCATCGAGCCCGGAAAACAGGCGGATCTCGTCCTCGTAGAGACCGACTCCCCGAATATGTTTCCGGTATACGACCCGTATTCGGCACTTGTGTACAGCGCGATTGCATCGAATGTGAGAGATGTTTATGTTGCGGGTGAGTGCCTCGTAAAAGAAAAGAAGCTTGTCCGTGAGGACTTCGCGAAGATCAGGAATGACCTTCGGGAGAAGATGGAGCGGACGGCGTTTAAGGATATGAAGAATCTGGTGTAGAAGACAAATATCTTGACGGAAACTGTAAAAGTACATATAATTCTGAATATAGGACAAGGAGATAGCTTGAGGAAGAGTTATCTCCTTTTTTTAAAATTTAGAGAGAAAAATACACAGACAGAAGTTCCTGTCAGGCAGCTGGGAGAAAAATAATGAGGATGTTCAGGATAAAAATGACGGCGGCGAGGACAAACCCACAGCAGATCCGTGAGGTGCGGATCGATTCGGAAAAAACGGTGGGAGAACTTCTGGAACTTGTCCGTATTGTATATGAATATGGGGATGTAAGAGGAAGTCTGTTAAATGAGGCGGGAGCCAGCCAGTCCCCGGAGACAAAGCTTAAGGACCGGATCCACGTCAGAGATCTCCTGACCGTAAATTATGCGGACAAATCGATCACACCGATTTATCTGGAAGTCCTTGAGGAGTTTGATGGATCCGGGGAGACAGCCCCGATTCTCGAAAGATACAGGATAATTCCAAGGCGGACAAGAAAGACGGCATTTGGTTATCCTGTGTTTGCGCCTGAAGAGGCGGAGCGCTTTCAAAAATATCTGAATAAGGAGATCAGTAAGGTATTCGCCCCGGAACTTGTGGTGCCGGACTTTGCCTGGGAAATTGCGACACCGTGGCAATCATTGCTGGATTCCGGTACGGCTGCGGATCTGAAAATATTAATAAAAGAAAACAAGCTTCCCGTCAATGTCTATCTGAGAAAAGCGGAGCTGGAAAAGGGGATCATAAAAGAAGCAGGAAAATCAGATTTCTGGGAAAATATCATGCAGACAATGGGAATCACTGAGTATTTTCAGGTCAAAGAGCTCTGCATTCAGGGCAGTAAATTTGTAAATGGAGACGCGGTGGATACAACATTCCCGGTTTTAAGCAGGAACCGTCTTGTTGATGAGAATTACTGGTATCGCACGATACTGGCAAAAGAATTCATGGAATTTTTTGAAAACTGGCTGGGGAGCGGAAAAGAAAGAGAATACATAAAGGACCATGCGGAGCAGACCTGCTTTTTGGCAGCATGCAGGCTTTACGGCTTTGCGGACCGGGAGCTGGTGACTGAATTTTATAAGATCATGTGTCCGGAGCAAAATGCGGCAGAGCGGGTAGGAACTTTCTGGAAACAGGCGATGCAGTGCGCACTCCAGTATAATATCAAAAAGATAGTGGGGATGGAAGTCTACTATGATTCGCAGAGTGTTTCCTCCAATTCTGTAAAGCTGTTATATCGGTCATTTCTTACGTCAGACCGGTTCCATTATGTTCCGACAAAGGCGGAGATCGAGGATATCGCAATTTCCGGCATCGGTTTTTCAGAAAAAGACAGGGAAGCGCTGATAGACATGATGGAGAGAAAATACCGCTGTGAGAGAACGAACGGAAGATTTATAGTTGGGGAACTTGAAAAAGCGATACATACAGGAATTCCGGTGGGAGAGCTTACCGGATATCTTCAGAAGGTATTATTATCGGGCAGAAGATCCTCATACCTTGGCGATATCATGGAGATTCTTGAACGTGCGCAGCGGACGGTGAGGAAAATACCACTGGGAGGATATACGGAGACGGAGATCAACCGTGCGGTGACAAAGAAAAAAGTAGTACGGGTCGAAAAGAAGATATATCCGAATGACCCGTGTCCGTGCGGTTCCGGAAAGAAATACAAGAATTGCTGTGGAAGAAGGTGAGAGGCGTGGGGACAAAGAATGAGATAGTTTACGATCTCAGACATTTTGAGAGAGATTTCAATGGGACAGAGCAGGTCAATGGTCTGGAGCTGGCTCTGGCGGAGCCTAAAAAAGATATCAGGATTAAGATGCTGGCAAACGAGCAGAGGGAGGCTGGGATTCCTTATGTGTCAGGGGATAAGATCTTTTCACTGAGGGCAGTCTGGAAGAATGATTCCAATACGCAGAGCGCGTTATGCAACGTGTACGTGGACGAAACACACGGGGAATGGATCTCGGCAAACTGCAGCTGCTCAGAATTTAATAGGAACAGATATTGCTGCCATCATGTCACCGCGCTTCTCTCCCAATATCTGATGGATCATTGGGGAACGGAAATTTTCCGGGGAACAAAAATCGAAAAGAAGCTGGCGGAGCAGGCCGGAGTACCGGATCCATTTGTTCCGGGAGTTCTGAGAAAAACGGATCAGGATCTTCTTGAAATGTTGAACATGCCCCAGGTCGGGAATATGGATCCGCTGGCGGAACTTGCGACAAACACGGAACTTCATATGGAATGCCATCTGGCGAAAGAAAAGGGTGGTGTCTCCCTGGAGCTGAAGATCGGAAGTAAGAGAAGGTATGTGGTAAAAAGCATGCTGGAATTGTTTAGATCCTGCGATGAGGGAAGAGTGTACCAGATCGGAAAGACAGACTGTCTTTCATCGCTTGACCAGTTTGACATGGATGGGCGGAGAGCGATGGAGCTTCTGCTGGGACAGTACCGTCATAAAAAGAGCACACCATATTTCTCAACTATGTTTCTGCGCACGAGTGGCAGTTACAATGAGAGATATGTTTATCTGGAAGGACGCGATCTTGACGCATGGATGGAAAATGTGGGAGAGATTCCATGCTATGTCGGAGATGATCAGGTAAGAATCAGACTTGATGGTGCGGGACCGGAGATTTCCATGGAGAGGCAGCCATATGGAATGCTTTTAAAGACGGAAAGCTTTTTTATCCTTGCTAAGACGGAAGACTGGATCTATTTTCAGACAGGAGACCGGGTCAGCCGTACCAGGAATCAGCAGGGTGGACGTCTGGGAGAAATTTTGGAGTTATTGTCTGGAAAGTCGGAATTTTATATCAGAAATAAAGAACTCCCCCTGTTTTTTGGGCAGGTGCTTCCCGCAATCGAGGATCAGACAGAGATCCAGACAACGGGATTTGCGCTGGATGAGTATCGTCCGGAGATCCCGAAAGTATCGATCTATCTTGATATCTCTCAGGATGAGATCATCTCCTGCCAGGTAAAATGCAGGTATGACAGAAGCGGGAAAGAATATCTTCTTTATGATGAGACAGACCGTTCCGTGAGAAACAACGGATTTGAGGAAGAGTTGCGGAGAGTGACCGGAAAATATTTCAATGCTTATGATGAGACCAACAAGTCAATGTGCCTCTCCGGCGGTCCGGAGGAGCTGTATCATTTTCTGACAGAGAGTGTGACGGAGTTAGGAAAATCCGGGGAAGTATTTATTTCGGACGCGCTTCAGAAACTGAAGGTGCGGAAGCTGCCATCGGTGGATATCGGAATCCGCATGGATACAGGTCTTCTTTATATGTCGATTCAGGCGCCGGATATGACAAAGGATGAGCTTGCGGAGATCCTGTCGTTATATTCAAATAAAAAGAAATTTTTCCGCCTGAAAAATGGCAGCTTTATGACAACAGATCCGGAAAAACAGAAGGAGTGGGCGGTTCTTGCTGAGACCTTTTTACAGTATGGAAAGAAAGATCCGGCGAGTATGGAGATTCCGGCGTTCCGGGCACTTTATCTGGACGAGATGCTGAAGAACCGGGATGGGATTATCCTTGAGGAGAATCGGAAGTACAAAGAGCTGCTCTTTAATATGGATACAGCAAAAGAGGCAAATGATGAGGTCCCGGAATCCTTGAGGGGAATCCTGCGCCCGTATCAGGCGGATGGATTCCGGTGGATGAAGACGTTAAAACGATGCGGCTTCTGCGGAATCCTTGCGGATGACATGGGACTTGGAAAGACTCTTCAGATGCTGACGTTCCTGCTATCTGAGAAAGAGGAAGGAAAGACAGGAGATGAACTGCGGACGTTGATCGTTACTCCGGCTTCTCTTGTATACAACTGGAAAAAAGAGATCGGCCAGTTTGTGCCGGAGCTTTCCTGCAAGGTGATTACAGGAAATGCGGCAGAGCGGCAGGAAATGATCCAGAATGAGGAAGATAGGGATATCTGGATCACATCCTATGACCTTCTGAAACGCGATATTGCATGCTACGAGAATATCCGGTTCGCAAATCAGGTGATCGATGAAGCGCAGTACATCAAAAACCATGGTACCCAGGCGGCAAAGAGTGTGCGTCTGATCCAGAGTGGATTCCGGATGGCGCTGACGGGAACTCCGATGGAAAACCGTCTCAGTGAGCTTTGGAGTATTTTCGATTTCCTGATGCCAGGCTTCCTTTATGGATACCAAGGCTTCCGGGAGAAATTTGAAGAAGCGATCATGAATGACAGAGATGAAGAAGTGAGTGCGAGATTGCGCAGCATGGTACATCCGTTTATTCTTCGCCGACTGAAAAAGGATGTGCTCACGGAGCTTCCGGACAAGATTGAAAAGACGGTAACGATTGAGCTTGAAGGAGAGCAGAGAAAGCTGTATGACGCATACGCAAAGCGGCTGAAACTGTATCTGGAAAAGCAGAGCAAAGAGGAATTTAAACAGAGCAAGCTGGAAGTATTGAAGGAACTCACAAGACTGCGCCAGCTTTGCTGCGGTCCGGAGTTATTTCTGGAAAACTATCACGGTGAAAACGCGAAGATGGATGCCTGTGTGGAACTTGTGAGACAGGCAGTCGACGGTGGACATAAGGTGCTTCTGTTCTCCCAGTTTACGAGTGTGTTGGATGAAATTGAAAAGGCGCTTGCGAAAGAGAAAATCGAGGATCACCGAATTGATGGAAGCGTGTCGAAGGAGCAGAGGATCCGGCTTGTGGATTCCTTTGAGACGGACGATGTTCCTGTGTTCTGTATTTCCTTGAAAGCTGGTGGTACAGGACTGAACCTGACGGCGGCAGATATCGTGATCCACTACGATCCATGGTGGAATGTTGCTGCGCAGAATCAGGCAACAGACCGTGCGCACCGGATCGGTCAGAGGAACACGGTGACGGTCTATGACCTGATCGCGGAGAACACGATCGAGGAGCAGATCAAAAAGCTTCAGGAGAGCAAGAGTGCTCTTGCGGAGGAGATCTTGTCTGGAGAAGGAATCCAGAGTATTGTACTGGATCGGGATGAGATTTTGAAGATGCTGTAAAAGTGTATTGCCGCTTCAGATAAGCTGGGTAGTGCATTCAGAAGAAGTAAAGGTCACTTGGCACCCTTTGATCGGTGGGAGTCATGTGACCTTTGTCTTATTCACGGAATTTTCTACGATAAACTTGATTGAGTAATGTGGTGAGAAAATTCCTTTTCGATATCTTTTTGGTAGACGGGATGAAGCGCGGATTCCACCAGAATAAAGTTTAAGATCTTCCCCTGTGCATTCTCAATCCTGATCTTCGCGTGTACTGCCTGCGAGCGGGAACGGAGACGGCTGGAGAGATGGTTGATGATTTTTCCGATATCCATGTAAGAAATCCCTTCCTGTAGATGGATTTTAGCTTTAAGATCCATTGGATCATGTAGCAGAAGCAGTTCCTCTGCGAAAAAAAGCAAATCCAAATATTACTTCGGAACCTAAATATATTACGATGGGGGAAATGGAAAGTCAAGGATAGTTCAGAAAGTGAAATAACGTGAGGATAGAAATAAAAAGATCCTGCCCCATAGTAAGACAGGATCTTCGGCGATACTCCTGCAGGAGTACAAAATTGTTTATATGATCAGTGATTGAGGGTTAATCCACCAGCTCATTCTGATGTCTCGACAAATGCTCATAGGGCAGGATCAGGCGTCCGCGGTAGAGGCCGCAGCCATCGTTTACGAGGTCATTATTGATGGCGGAGAACATGTTTACGTCGAGGTCGGCGAGGTTTAAGGTTACGAGGCGGCGGCAGCGCTCGTAGGCTTCATCAAAGTAGACGCATTCGCCCACAGGGATCTCGTCGCGGCGGGCGCGCTCGCCCTCCTGGCGCTTCTCGTAGCTTAAGTGGTTGGCGACACCGATCTCCGCAATATCGTCCATGTGCTTGGTGCGGAGCTGGACTTCCATATAGCTGCGGGAGCTGTTGTCGTAGAAGGTGATGTGGAGTGACTGGTAGTCCTCAGAAGTATTTCCACAGATATAGTCGCGGTAGTAAGGCTTCACATCATCGTTTAATAACGGCGAGGTGCTTTTCTTCACACCGTAGGCCGGTTCCGCGGTAAATCCCCGCTCTTCGAGAAAGCCCGGAAGTTCGTTGGCGATCTGGTAGAGGTATCGGAGGTCAGCTTCTTCCTGAGATTCATCAGGTTTCAGGTAGCATTTCGGCAGAGAAGTCACGATCCGGTATGCGATCAGATCCCGAAAACAGCTGAGGCGCTGCTTGAGTTCGGAAATCGACGGGTAGGCCTTATTTTCCATATAGTAATCATAGATATATTCGACGATGTAGCCGTTGAACTTTGCCTCCGCGCGGATCAGGGATTTGATGCGCCCTTTGAAGTTAAAGGCCAAAAGCGGATATTCCTTTGCCATATGGATATAAAATTCCCGGATCTTCTGGGACTGGGCCGTAAGGAAATCATTGTGCTCTAAAAGCTCTGTGATCTGGATCAGGAAATTC
>OGGH01001977.1_pt1 | contig 11184 bp, 8 predicted proteins | sample 1571161 | NCBI WGS metagenome assembly OGGH01 (sample SAMEA2582053, study PRJEB24529) | metagenome | biome: Human gut stool | place: China | collected 2011 | reverse complement strand
AAATAGCGAAGAAGAACGCATTATGCGAAATATGCTTTATTACACATTTTATAAAAAGCATCCGGCTAAATGCGGTTTCCAAAGTATCGATGAAGGAATTGAGTCAGTCCTAAAGGAAACTTTTGTAAGAGATGAAGTTCTGCATAATCCTCATACATAGTAGATGGAGAGAAATCCTTCTCTGATTTGTTCAAATTAATAAAAAAGATATCTGTTTTTTTATTTTCAAAACGTTTTACACCCTCTCTGAATTCCGGCGATTCTGTCTCTGTAAATAATCCAAATGCAGCCATAATCTGATTTGTGTTATAACGGCAGTGTAAAACGAGAAGACAGTAAGTATTAACTCGCATTGCAGTAGGACAATATCAAATGTGTACTTCCCGACGACGATGGCGTTTATATAGGGAGTCATGGAGGAGGGTTAAGCTATCTGTCCACCCGCACCCGACAAATAAAGAATTACACATTTCCGGGAGCTGTCTCGTTCAACAACAGTTGCTATTCGCTGCTCGACGGACAAGACGGAACTATCTGGGTAGGCACCATCATCGGATTGTATCAATTCAACAAAAAGACCGGTTCTCTCTCTTTACACCCGCTAGCGCAAAAACATCCGCGCTTAAACAATATGCTCATTTCCGTTCTCTATCGCGACAGCAAGGAGCGGATATGGATTGGCACTGAAGAAAGCCTGTTTGTATATGCCGACGGCAAATTGGAGGAATGGAAAGATGAGACCTCCCGGTTTCCGGCACTGGTACAGGCATTTTGTATCCATGAGGATAGCAATCACCATATCTGGATCGGTTCTTCGGTAGGCCTGTACAAGTCTGACAATACTACTCCCCGACCGCTCACCCGTTATTCCACCTACGACGGACTACCCAACAATTTTATCTATGGCATTCTGGAAGACGGACGGGGACGGCTTTGGATCACTACCAATCACGGACTATCCTGCTTTGACCCGTCGGAACAAACTTTCCTCAATTATAGCGTCAAGGACGGACTCAGCCACAACCAGTTCAATACATACGGAGCGTGCCAGACCAAAGACGGTATTATTTATTTGGGAAGTCTGAAAGGTATCACTTATTTTAACCCCTATCAGTTTGTTGATAACCCCTATTCTCCGAACGCCGTCATTACCGGAGCGACCATCCAGAACCAGCCGGTAACGAATATCAGGGACGGTGTATCCAAATACTTCCAGGCTAGCAACGGAAAACTGCTGGGGATGTCTTTCCCCGCCAACCGGAAGACGTTCAGTATCCGCTTTTCCGTTATCAATTATCTTTCCGGAAGACGTAATCTCTTCGCCTACCAATTGGAAGGATTTGATGATAACTGGATTTCTTCCGCTCAGGCTATCTCGCAACGAGGTGTCACTTACTCCAATCTTCCACCGGGAAAATACACATTCAGAGTAAAGGCGTGCAACAATAACGGACGATGGAGCCTCACTCCTACCGAGTTTTTCGTTCATATCACTCCCATGTGGTATCAGACGTGGTGGGCAAAGACACTCTACGTCCTACTCACTTTGGGCGGAATCGCTTTCATACTCTACTTCTTTATCGCACGCGCCAAAATGAAAATGCAAGTGCAGATCGAGCATCTGGAACGGATGAAAGTGGAAGAAGTCAGTCAGGAGAAAGTCCGTTTCTATATCAATATGTCTCACGAGCTGCGTACTCCGTTAAGCCTGATACTGGCTCCTCTGGAAGAGCTGGTGGAAGAGAAAAGCAAGTTTGACCTGCAAGAGCAGCAAAAACTTTCGTATATCTACCGGAACGGGCGCAAACTGCTGCATCTCATCAACCAGTTGCTCGACTTCCGTAAAGCGGAATCAGGCGCATTGCCTATTCATGTGGCTATGAATCAGGTAGACAAGCTGGCGAAGAATATCTTTACCATGTTCGAAGAGAATGCGCAGAAACGAAATATCACATACGAATATCAGTCCGACCTGAAGGATGATTTACTCCCGGTAGACAAGATGTACGTAGAGATGATGTTGACCAACCTGTTGTCCAATGCTTTCAAATTCACCCGCAACGGTGGTAAGATAACACTTTCCGTCTGGAGAAAGGAAAACAGCTTCGGATTTAGCGTAAAGGACAATGGAATCGGAATCCCCCAAGATAAACTAGCACGTATCTTTGAGCGGTTCTATCAAGCCAACGAAAGCGTGAAAGGAAGCGGAATCGGACTTTCACTCGTAAAATGTCTGGTTGAAAAACATCACGGAACGATTCAAGTATCCAGCGAACCGGATAAAGGTACAGAGTTTTCCATCGAGCTCCCCGCTGACTTGCATACGTTTGCCGCTACGGAATTGCTCGACCAAGATCAACAGAGAACAGAACGCAGTGACATCACACCGTCTCCATCGCCGACAACCGGCACAATGGTTGAAAGCGAAGAGTTCTCCGAAACAAACGGAATCAACGAAGAGGAAAAAGACACTTCCACCGGAGAAACGACCGAAACAATTCTGTTGGTCGACGACAACAAGGAAATGGTGGACTACCTGAAAAGCAACTTCAAGTCGAAGTACACCACACTGACTGCCGGAAACGGTGAGGAGGCTTTGGCGATTCTCAAGGAACAAAAGGTGGACATCGTGCTTTCCGACGTGATGATGCCTGGCATTGACGGCATTAAGTTGTGCGAACTGATTAAAAAGAATATGCAGACTTGCCATATTCCGGTCATCCTCTTATCGGCCAAAGGTAGCATTGAAGCTCAGACTACCGGTATCCGGACCGGGGCGGACGACTATATCCCCAAACCTTTCTCTATGAGTTTGCTGAAAGGAAAAATCGCGAATATCCTGAAATCCAAACAACGGTTAAGGTATTATTATTCGAATACGATTGATATTGACACGGCGAAAATGACGTCCAACGCACTGGACGAGGAGTTTATGAGCAAAGCGATACAGATCGTGGAAGAGAATATCGATGATGAGAGTTTCACTGCCGATGATTTAGCGGAAAAGCTCTTTATAAGCCGTTCTTCACTGTATCTCAAAATGAACTCCATATCGGGAGAGCCACCCGCCAACTTTATCCGCCGTATCCGTTTCAACAAGGCTTGCAAACTATTGCTTGAGGGACGATATTCAATCTCTGAAATCAGTAACAAGATTGGTTTCAGTTCACCGTCCTATTTCTCGACGAGCTTCAAGAAGTATGTAGGTTGCCTGCCATCGGAGTATGCCAAGAATCAGGGGAAGAATATGGAGCAATAGGACTCGGACAATAGGATATGGACAAAATCAAAAGCTTTTCGATAGGATTCAAAAGTCGGATATTGACTTTCAAACAAGGTCTGCACAAGAGTGAACTCCGTTCATACGGGAATCTCCTATCTTTGTGAACATAAACATTAATCCTCAAATTGAATCATGAAGAATTTAAAACCTACATTACTTTGCGGTATGATGCTTCCTGCGGCATTGTCGGCACAAGAACGTCCGAACATCCTCTACATCATGACCGACCAGCAGACGGCCAACGCCATGAGCTGTGCCGGTAATACCGATCTGCGCACTCCCAACATGGACAAGTTGGCGGAACGGGGTATCCGCTTTACAAACGCCTATTGCTCCATGCCCCTCAGCGGTCCGTCACGCGGCGCCATGTTTACAGGATATATGCCCGGAGAAGTCGGCCTGCTGGAAAACGGGACTCCTATGCCTGATTCACTTCACTCCACCTCTCTCGGTGTGCTGATGAACAAAGCCGGTTATACCTGCGCATACGCCGGGAAGTGGCACGTACACACCAACTCACTGCCTGACAAACAAGCATTCGGTTTCGAGAACCTGCACGGACACAATGATTTCGGCTTGGCGGAGGCAGCCGTCTCTTTCCTGCAACGCAAGAAGAAAGGCCAACCTTTCTTTCTGGTAGCTTCCTTCGACAATCCACACAATATCTGCGAATATGCCCGCAAACAGAACACTCCGTATGCTACCATCAAAGAACCGGCCTTGGAGGATTGTCCGGGACTGCCGTCTAACTTTGCCGTCAATCCGTACGATGCAACGGCGTTGGCTTTCGAGAAAAAACAAAACCACCGTCTCTATCCCACTCACGACTACACGCCGGACGACTGGCGACGTTACCGGAACGCTTACTATCGACTGGTAGAAACCGTAGATGCGGAAATAGGGAAAATCATTGCGGAGCTAGACCGCCAGGACTTATGGAAGAATACGGTTATCATCTTTACCAGCGATCATGGTGACGGCTGTGGAGCACATCAATGGAATCAGAAAACAGTTCTATATGAAGAGGTAGCCAATGTCCCGTTCATCGTCTGTCTGCCCAAAGGCAAGCATGCCGGAAAGATATTGCCCCAACTTATCAACAACGGGGTAGACCTCATGCCCTCCATTTGTGATTGGGCAGGAATCAATGTTCCCGGCAAACGTCAAGGAGTGAGTTTCCGCCCTATCGTAGAAAACGGCAGTGCCGACAAGCAGCACCAACCTTACATCGTAACAGAAACGAGCTTTGCCCAAACAGCCTCAACGCGGGGATGGATGCTTCGTACTTCCCAATATAAATATGTATTGTACGATACCGGCAAAAATCGCGAACAGCTCTATGACATGGAGACAGATCGCGGAGAAATGCGCAACCTTGCCATCGAAAAGAAATATGCCGATATCCTCCGGCAGCATCGGGAGCTATTAGCCGAATGGATGAAGAAACATCAGGAAAATGGAAAGACACTATTTACCCGGTTTATCCCCAATCTTCACTAAATATCGGGGCTGATACAGCATTATTATAAATACAATTATTATATTTGCAATAATTGTATTTATAATAATCAGTATGGCAGCCATTCATAACCCTTTTATTGTAGGCGGATACATATCTCCTCATTATTTCTGTGACCGGGAAAAAGAAACAGAACAGTTGATACGCAACATTACGAACGGAAGAAATGTCGTTATCATTTCTACACGCCGTATGGGAAAGACAGGCTTGATTCGCCACTGCTTCTATCAAAACGAAATAAAGGAACATTACCATACATTCTTCATTGATATCTATGCCACATCCAGCCTGCGGGAGTTCGTTTTTGCACTCGGAAAAGAGATTTTTGAATATCGGTCTGGGAGATATTCATGCGGCGGAAGCCACATTGGATGAAATCTTTGCTTATCTGGAGCAGGCAGACAAACCTTGTATCGTAGCCATTGATGAATTCCAACAGATAGGCAATTATGCTGAAAAGAATGTAGAAGCCATCTTGAGAACCAAAGTTCAGCATTGCCGGAACGCTCATTTTATTTTTGCCGGAAGCCAAAAACATATTATGATGAATATGTTCAACAGTCCTGCCCGTCCTTTCTACCAAAGCGTCAACATGATGCAGCTACAAAGTATCCCGCTCATTGCATATAAGCCATTCGTGGAAAGGCTCTTCCTTGAAAACGAAAAAAATATTGAACCGGAACTGATAGAACAGGTATATGATTTCTTTGAGGGACACACTTGGTATGTACAGCTTATGTTTAATGAGCTATACATACTGACCGGAAAAGGGCAATTATGCGACCGCTCCTTACACGATACTGCCTTGACCAATATTCTTCAAATGCAAGATTTCACCTATCAGGAGATTTTCTCCCGACTTCCGGAAAAACAAAAAGAAGTACTGATTGCCATCGGAAAAGAACGAAAAGCAACAGGAGTCGCTTCCGGAAAGTTTATCAAAAAGTATAAGCTAAGCACTCCAAGCTCCGTACAGGCAGCACTCAAAGGGCTACAGGAGAAGAATCTGGTATCTCAAGAGCAGAATCAATATGAAATATCCGACAAGTTACTGGGGGTATGGTTACAAAAGAATTATTAATAAACATTCTTATCCGAATAAATCCTATAAAAAGCGGTTTATACATCAAAACCGCTAAATACTGATACAGATTACATACCATTTCTTTCTGCCCACTCTTGCTTTTCTCTATTTAATTTTGTATCTTTAGGGATTTCTCTCCTCTTGAAAAAAAGTAATCACCTTACAGAGTGACAATGGTCACCTTACAAAGTGCCATTTATCACTCTATAAGGTGACCATTGTCCCCTTATAACGGGACGACTTCCCAGCTCCCTAAAAGGCCACTGTTTTGTGCGCTGAAAGGCCTTGGTCTTCGCACCGGGGGACCTTAAAACCGATAGTCTAACTAAAACTTCTTCAAGTCTTTATACCGCTTCATTGCTTCCAAATAATAATAGTCGGCATAGTTCAACGGAACATTCACCTCACTGTCATGCGGGAAACTGCCTACAGAATGCATCAGGATAAATCCTTTATTCTCATTCTCCTTCGCCAGATAATCCGGTGAGGATAACTGTTTCAATATATTCTCCGCATATTCAATATACGCATCACTTAGGCTCTGGTCTTCCGTATAAGCATATAACTCGAGCAATGCGGAAGCCGTAACCGCCGCTGCAGAAGCGTCACGGGGAGCATTCGGAATATCGGGCGCATCATAATCCCAATAAGGAATATAATCATTCCCCGAAGGACGGTTCTCCATAATGAAGCGGGCAATCTTATGTGCCGCCTCCAGATAAACCGGATTTTTCGTAAAGCGATAGCACATGGTATAGCCATACACTCCCCATGCCTGCCCGCGAGCCCAAGCGGAAGAATCGGCATAACCTTGAAATGTGCCCTTTGACTCTACCTTTCCGCTCGGAACGGAATAACTTACCACATGATACGAAGTCATATTCTCACGAAAATGATTCTTTAAAGTCTTGTCGGCATGAGCAATGGCGATGTCGCGATATTTGGAATTGCCGGTTTGCTCGGACGCCCAGAAAAGCATTTCAAGATTCATCATATTATCAATGATGACGGGATAACTCCAATCACCGAAATCCCAAGAACGAATCAGACCGATTTCGGGACTGAAACGTGCGCAAAGACTTTCCGAAGAATTAATCAGGATCTCTTTATCTTTCGGCTCCGGTTTCAGACGAAGAGCATTCCCATAACTGCAATACATCATAAAACCAATGTCATGGTTACCTGTATAATACTGAATATCTTCCAGACGGTCGGTGTACCGACGGGCTTCTTTTGCCAAAGCCTCATCTCCCGACAATTCGTAAGCCAGCCACATGGAGCCAGGGTAGAATCCGCTTGTCCAGTCTTTCGCATTTTCCAAACGATAGCTTCCGTCCGCTTTGGTTGAGCGCGGGAAACAGGCTGTATCCGGTACATCTTTCAATTGTTCAGCCATATAGAGCAACTGATGATCGGATGTTTTTACCGCATTCTCAAACCATTCCGGTGCACCCGTCTTGGGGGCGCTGCAAGCGGCCAGCAGACTCATTCCCCAAACCGCTACATACAACTTTCTTTTCATTTTCATATTAATAGCTTTAGTGATTAAATGTATTCTTATCGATTGCTTCCGGTAAGCTGTGGTTTTCTATCCATCCTTTCCTGCATCTGCCAACTGCCATCTATTTTGTCAAACAACAAAGAGGCCGTTTTATCAATCGGTCTGTACGATTTGCCATTTATCAGTAAAGACGATTTTCCATAACCGAACACTGCTTGATTGTTTTTATTCGTAATATACAGACTCGCCGGCTTCTTCACATCCAGTTCCGCTTCAATCGTCCAGTCGCCACATTGAAAAAGATTGCCGTCTCTTTGTATTCCGACAGCCTGTTTACCGTCAGGCTGTACTTGAATGATAGTCAGGATACGGTTGCGCTTACCGGGAGTAAAGCTTGCGGTCAAATGCCATGAATTAGTAAAGACTTCCCCGCGAACAGCATTCTCCTGATTTGGCGGAACGACAAAACGATCGGTCTGTGTAATCTTACAATCTTGTCGGCTGAACAGTTGCGCTACCGAAGTAAACTGTTTCTCTTCGTTCCGGGTAACGAGCTTACAGGTCTGTTCATCAATAGAAAACTTTACAGGACTATGTAGCAACCAATCCCAACGGACAGGCTTTTTGGCTTCCATCTCATCATAAATCACGATTTTATCGGGATGCAAAAGGAAAATGTGCCTTCTATAAAGAGTCAGAGGAGTTTCTCCAAATCCGTTCTCCACCGATTGTTCCAAATGCTGTTTGGCAAAATTCGTAACCCACATCGGATACTCGCTAATGCCGCAATAGGCATTCGACGCGTCACCCAAAGCGTATGAGATGTGTTCGCCACTGAACGCACGCACGATATTGCCATACGCTCTGGTGGTGAAAGGCTGTCCGATGCCATCTATCAGCAAAGTGTTATGGGCACGGGTATGACGATAAGACAATAGATTATGCGCATCCGAGAAATTCATATAGTAACCGGTGGAACCGTATACCGGTACTCCCCGATAATGCAGGTTGAAAGCATTTTGTGCAGAGTGCGTATGACTGCCGGAACCGAAAGGGCTGGAATGAAAACTCAGGCATAGGTTATTACGGTAGTCTTTCATGGAGGAATTGGCTATCATCTCCCCCGTATCACGGAACCAGACAGCTTTAGGTTCATCGGCCGGAAGTGCGGCTATCGGTTTCTTTGATTCACTCCGTACCATGCGGTACAAACGCATCTCGTCGTCCATTTCATATCGTTTGTCAATGGAGGTATACCAAGCGGAATAAGGGTCGCCGGTTTCTCTTGCCAGAAACTCAGCAAAAGCGCTGCGAATCACCAAAGGTTTATCGTTCATCTGCTCATGACCGTCGCCAAAGCTCACACTCCGGGAAAGAGGCGGCCAGCTATAGACCATTGCCTTCCCCACCTCCCGATACCAGGGATGTTGCAGAAAATCGGTGTCGGCCAGATAAGAAAAAAGGCTCGGAATATAGTATAAGCTCACTGCATTGGCACTGAAATAGCAAGTACCGTTCATCCAGATACCGTCGCGGTTGAAGCCTGTGGCCGGAGCACGGCAAGTCCATAACTCGTAGGCGTATTCAAAAAACTCACGCGCTTCGGGAGATTTTTCGTAGAGCACTAAGGAGGTCTGCAACAGACGACGGAAAGTGAACTGCCACAAATGGTTGTCGAAGATATGATTTTCCGTTCCACCGAAGAAACGACGCTTATAGAATTTAATGATCCGTTCCATCAGTTGTTCCATCTGCTCACGTTCCTTCACAGAAAAACGGTCATAACAGGTCTCGTATGTACAAGCAAGGAGATAGGCGAGATCACCGGCATAAAAGTCATTCTCTATCTGACGGTCGGTTACGGGGGAAGGAAGCAGCCAGCGGACCAACTGCGCCATCTTATCGGCATAGACATCCCGTTGGAGCAAAGTATAAGCCGTATGCAACTTTTCACATTGGACAACCATAGCAGACACATGATTGGATACGAGTGTGTCGGTAGCATAGTTGGCAGCCAGGCCTTCCCGTCCGGAAGTAACCATCAGATTGTATTCCGGATGGGTATATATTTTCGACCGCGACTTCTTCAGGTCATCTTCCAAGAAACAGTAAAGACGAGGGGAATTTCCGACTATCTTCTTTCGGACTACCTCGAAAGAGGGAGTTACAAACTGGGGGATATCACCCGTTATCGTGAAAGAATAAGTAGGACTCCACGCCATATTCTCACCGGACTTACTTACCGAACGAAAACGCCAATACCAGGTTCCGCTGCTCAATATCTGATGAGGGTTGAACATACACCAGGGGACAGGTTTGAAAACGACTGTCGTATTTCCGGAGAAGTCTTTCTCTTTGGATAGCGCAAACTGGAGGAAATCCGCCTGTTTCATCTGCTGCGGCACCAACAAAGGAACCGGATTCAGATAGGGTCGGTGGTACTCTTGCGGATAAGGGGTCTGTCTCATATTCTCATGAATACAAGCCGGAGAATACTCTCGGGCCCCCAGAGTCAGCACGGAAAACAAAGAACAGAAAACTGTAAATCCCCAGATTGTCAACGATGTGCGAAAGTTACTTTCTCGTAGATTCATACTATTAAAATTAATCGATATTACTTGTGACAAAAGTAGGGATTATCGGAAAGACGGACTTTATATATCTATTTTTTCAGTATTGATTCCTTATCAACAGGTATTAATATCGTCCAAAGAAGTTTTGATTTTGTGTATATGTAGTACTATTATTTACAATCTCGTCTCAGAAAGGAAGCTATCGACATTGCAAATTGGCATTAGCGCCTATATATAAAAATTGCGTACATATATCCTTTCACGGATAATGTACGCAGTTCACTTTATCGGAATGTATTTTATTTATATAAATAGAACATACGGTCCATCAGTTGCCATTTCTCCGCTGAAGTCGCTGTTGCATCCGCCTGCTGGAATATAGACATATAGGCTTCCCATTCAGCCTGACGAGGCAGGGTGGCGAGACGCGCCATCGCAGTCTCCCAATCAAAATCAAGCGGTGTCTCGACTATCATGAACAGACGGGTCCCCAATATATAAATCTCCATTTCCAGAATACCCACTTCACGGATTCCAGCCCGGATTTCCGGCCACGCCTCTGCTTCACTATGACGCTTTACATATTCCGCTATCAATTCGGGGTTGTCTTTCAAATCCATTGTCTGGCAGTACCTTTTCACCGGAACTTTATATTCCTGTACTACATAACCATTTTCTTTCATTTTCTAGTGTTCCTTAATTCAATTATATTTTAATTAGTTGGATATATGTTCTTTTTATAGCTAAACAGACTAGACTATCTCACGATGTCTTCCGGGAACTTGGCCGGCATTCCCAGTCTCTTCCAAGTTTCATAATACCAGGCATTGAGTTCGTTTCCATTCAAATCGTTCTTGATAAAGTATTTCAGATGCAAGTAATCTTTATCCTTGATTTCGAATTGCAGAATATTATCCTGATTGTCCAACATCGGAAGATGGATATTCTTCTCGATACTCTCTTTATAAGAATCATCCGTCAGTTGCTTCCATGTTCCATATCCCGTGATGATAGCATCGGAACCGGGAATAATCGTGAAGTTCACAATTCGTCCGTCATCACTCAGAACCTTGAACGTATTACTAGGCTTTAAAGATCCCGGAACATCAGGAGATTCGGACACATAGTGGCAAAGCTGCCAAATGCCTTTCAGATCGGCCAACTGGAATTTTGTTTTCTTCTGGGCCATCGCACCTGTTACCGCCAACAACATTATTGAAAGCA
>OGGH01001970.1_pt1 | contig 11208 bp, 8 predicted proteins | sample 1571161 | NCBI WGS metagenome assembly OGGH01 (sample SAMEA2582053, study PRJEB24529) | metagenome | biome: Human gut stool | place: China | collected 2011 | reverse complement strand
ACACGGGCGATTTCTGTCAATACCTTCTTGTAGTTGCTCATTACTTCTTCGAAGTTCAGTGTGTCGCTGGTTAGTACGGGGATATTTTTCACCATTACCGTACCGGTGTTTTCGCAACGTCCGCCGTTGATGGCAAGCAGCAGGGCTTTTGCCAGGTTGCAACGTGCGCCGAAGAATTGGATTTGTTTTCCGATTTCCTGATAAGATACGCAGCACGCGATTCCGTAGTCGTCAGACTGGCGCACTTCACGCATCAGGTCGTCGTTTTCATATTGGATGGAAGAAGTGTCGATAGATACTTTTGCGCAGAATTCTTTGAATCCTTCCGGCAGTTCCGGGCTCCACAATACAGTCAGGTTCGGTTCCGGTGAAGGGCCGAGGTTGTAGAGTGTTTGCAGGAAGCGGAAAGAAGTCTTTGTCACCTTGGTACGTCCGTCGTTGAGGCGTCCGCCCAGAGATTCGGTTACCCATGTCGGGTCGCCGGCAAAGATGTCGTTGTAAGATTGCATACGCAGGTGGCGCACCATACGCAGTTTGATGACAAACTGGTCGATCAGCTCCTGTGCGAAAGATTCTGTGATGGTTCCTTTGCTCAATTCATATTCCATATAAATGTCGAGGAACGAAGAGACGTTACCCAGTGACATGGCAGCACCGTCTTGTTCTTTTACGGCAGCAAGGTAAGCCATGTACACCCATTGTACTGCTTCTTGTGCGGTGTAGGCAGGACGGCTCAAGTCGAGTCCGTAGTATTCGCCCATTACCTTCATGTCCTTCAATGCCTTGATTTGCTCTGCCACTTCTTCGCGCAGGCGGATGCGGGCTTCGGTCATCGGACCGGTAAGGTTACGCAAATCTTCTTTTTTTGCCTCAATCAGTCGGTCGATACCATAGAGAGCCATACGGCGGTAGTCGCCGATGATACGTCCGCGGGCATAGTTGTCAGGAAGTCCGGTGAGGAATCCCAGAGAACGGAACGAACGGATTTCTTCGGTATATACGTCAAATACTCCGTCATTGTGCGTCTTGCGGTAGTGAGTGAATATATCTTTTACACGGTCGTCCACTTCCACGCCGTTTTCATGGCAGGCTTTGCTCACCACGTTGATACCTCCGAAAGGTTTGATTGCACGTTTCAGAAGTTCGTCTGTTTGCAGACCGACGATCAGTTCGTTTTCTTTGTCGATATATCCGGCTTTATGAGAAGTGATGGTTGAGACGGTGACATTATCCAGTGAGCGTACTCCGTTATTGGCTCTTTCTTCTGCCAGTGCTTCGAGGCAGCGGTTCCATACAGCTTTAGTGCGTTCGGTAGGTCCTTCGAGGAAAGAAGCATCTCCATAATACGGAGTGATGTTGTGACTAACGAAATCTCTTACGTTGATTTCTGTGCTCCAAAGACCGTCTTTAAAGATCTTATTTAATTCCATAAATGATAAAATTAGAGGTTGTAGTTATCCTTTTCTTTAGAGCGCACAAAGTTACAACGTTTTTTCATATAATCAGCATAAATATGCTGTATTTTATGCTTTTCAACATAAAATACCTAGATATTGCTATTCTTTGGAAATGATGTTCGTGATTTTTTTTGTGAAAACTCTTGTAAGTTTAAAATATATTCGTACCTTTGCACCGCTTTTAACGAAAAGCACTTCTGAAAAGGAAGTTTTGGAGAGGTGGCAGAGTGGTCGATTGCGGCGGTCTTGAAAACCGTTGTACTGCGAGGTACCCGGGGTTCGAATCCCTGTCTCTCCGCAATAAACGCTGAAAATCAGCAAATTGCAAAGCAAACACCCAATTTTACACCCAAGAATGTAAAGTTGGGTGTTTTTGTATTATTTAAGCCTTTGGTATTATGCTTTGGTTACCGGAATGTATTTTTCTTGCGGATAGTCTATTTCGGTACATTCAATCCTGAAATCTTGTAATCTTCGTTTGATGATGCCGATGCCACTAATAATGAGGTCTTCTTTAAGATGACTGTTCGCAATGAGTTCTTCATATCTCTGAAAAAAGAACATTCGTATCCCTTCAAACCGCTGAATGCCACAAACGCATTAGGATTGCATGGATGTCCGGTAAAATCGCATTGTATAAATGCTCTCATTGTTTCAAATATTCTAAGAGATTATCTAAATCTTCAATTGGCTTCTCCTTGTAATCTAAGCAACCATTCTTTAGTTTCTTCTTGAATTCCTCCGTGTGGTCTTGGCTGTTCCACTCTTCACGTTCTTTCAGACTCTTTGCAAGTATGTCACTTGGATAGTAGCAAGTGACATTATGATTGCCAGTCTTATCTTGCTTTTCCCAGATTCCTTCATAGATAGTCTTGCCGGGAAAATCTAAATCATTCACCGGCATCGTATGATAGCTACCGCATTTCGGGCATTTCTGCGGAGCACTGAGTGCCATACAATTATATTCTATATCCAAAGCTTTGAATATATGTTCACAATTGTCACAAATAAAAATAGATGTATCTCTAAGCATAATCGATTCTCCTTTCTTTAATGGTTGTTTATATTTCTTGGAATAATAATTCTTCTATTGCCGACAAATAATGACAAATCCCTATCTTTCTTCATAATGCTACGCCTTTTATCGTTTTGCATTGCAAAGTAAGATAGGGAGGGGGACAAAAGTCTCCGAATTGTTTGGTCAAAATAGAATTTTACAGTTAATTTTCTCCTTTTATAATTCTAATAGCAGGTTCCCATCCGGCTTCTGCTGCCTTATAGAGATATTCTGTAGATAATTCACTGTTCCGTTCAACTCCGACACCTTCTTGATACATCCAAGCCAAATGGAACATGGAGTCTGGCTCTCCCAGTTCTGCTGCCTTTTGAAACCAGCGGGCTGCTTCCTTTTCATTTTTTTCAACTCCCAATCCGTTCAGATAACAATTACCGATGCAGAAGTATGGTTCAGTGCTTTCTTCATTTGCCGCCTTCAAGAAGTAATTAAAAGCTTTGTTATAATCAGTAGGTATCCCTCCAAGACCGTGTTGATAGACAATGCCTATATTATGGTAAGCTCTCAAATATCCCTGGCTGGCAGCTTTTTCATACCAGTATAGTGCAACTTTTATATCTTGTTCCACACCTTCACCACGCCGATAGCAAACACCTAATTCATACTGGGCTTCAGGAACTCCACGCTGTGCAGCATCGCTGAAGCATGCAACGGCTTTGTCTATATCCTGTTCAGTGCCCATTCCATGGATATAGCACAGGCCAAGCTCATACTTAGCTTCCGGTACTTCGTCCGCAGCTACTAAAAAACGCTCAAAAGCTTGTTCATCGCTTTGGTATATTCCAAGACCTTCTTTATAGCATACTCCTTCATAATAGAAGGCTTTCATATGACCTAAAGCGGTTGCTCCTCGCAATGAGTAAAATCCTTTTTTCTGCTTTTGGGGCTTCTCGCTAGATAGTAGCTCCAGTCCTTCGTTTAATAGCTTTTCAGCGGTACTCTCGTTTTCCATATTTTTAAGAATGATAACGTATTGTTTTTTTATGTGGTTCGATATTGTTCAATGTTTTTTGTTAAATTTGATATATAATGTGAGCTATATCGAACTCGTGTTATATTGTATAGTTGAGCAATTAAGCAGCAATTCCAAATTGTGCTTTCAAGTCACAATACTTTATTGACACTTCATCACTATACTCTTTTACTTTCTCTAAAGAGCCGCAATTCACAATTTTCTTTTCGCAAATTTCTCTTAATATAATGGTGCAATTCTTTATAAAATATAAATATTTTTCAGGTATTTCTTCATAAGAGGAGTATTCTTTTGCGACTTCTTCTGTGAAATCTTCGATAAATGGCACATATTTACTCTTTAAGTCACTGAATATTCCAGAAATATTATCTAAAGTCATTTGTAACTCATTCATCCGATTGAGTTCATTTTTCATTTCTGCTAATACATTATTAGCCTCATCTTTAAACTTTTCTGATTCATCATGCAACTTCTTTAAATCTTTTATAGATTTAAAAATGTATAGCATAGGGGTTACAACCAAATAAGCATCATTAAGTTCATAGCCTAATTTCTCTAATTTTTTATGATGCTTCTCTACTATGTTAAAGTTATCTGATATGGGAAATTCTCTATAGTCTAACACTTCCAAAGGATAGTCTTTAATATCGCTTTTAATTCCAACTTTTATTAAAGCATCAGCCAATCTCTTTAAAACAGCTTCTTTAATGACCGCTTTGTTTTTATTGATTTCATCGATAGGATGTTGAATGTCTTTTAAAAGTAATTCTTCATGTTTAGACTTATAGTAGTTAAAATTCTGTTTTGCTTGGGCGATTCTTTTTTGAAGGATTTCCTTTTCCTTTTTCAGACTATTAGGTGTGCCAGTAAGTAATTTTCTTACTTTTTTTAGCTGTACTTCAACAAAACCATCTTCAGGAAATTCTATGTGTTTAGCTGCGTAAGCTGCGGCTCCTAAAGCTGCTTTTGCTGCAATACCAAAAACAATAGGTACAAATGCATTAGCAGCTATATTGGCTGCTCGTTTTGTTAAATTTTCTGCAATCATAATTATAAGCTCCAATTAGTTTTGTTATTATTTGTTGTTTGAAGTAAATTTATACCTAACAATTTAGCTTGTTTTATTACAATCTCATTTAGCAAAGTATAGTTACTGCATGATACTGCTTTATCAAATTCCACCATGGATTTATTAAATTCCAATCTTTGCTGCTTAAGCTTATCCATAGCATTTTTAGTCATTTCAGTTGTTGCGTCTTTAATATCTTTAATTCTTTCATTAAAAATATCTTTAATTCTTGCTTGTCTAGTTTCTGCTCTGGCATTAAAAAGATCCATTCTATCAAGAGAAAACATAAATAACACCGATGCTATACCCGACATCATAGTTGCAAGTACTACAGACCACGGTTCACCAATACCTAATTTGTTAATGAGTGCTTCAATTCCTATTCCACAAATAGTAATTACACTACCTCCAAGAATCTTGATAATGGCATCTCCCTTTTGTGCAGTAGTCATTTGTTTAGATTGTTCTCCAAATAGAATTTTCCCTGCTTGTACAAAAACTTTAATTCCTTCTTTGATAAGTTTGAGAATTTGTTTGAACACACCCACAAAAAGACTTATCAATCCTTCTATCAAGGAGGAAATAAAACCTTTGACAAAATCCCATACACTTGTTCCTAAAAAAGTCAACGCATTATTCAAGACAAATTTTTTTATTCGATTAGACCTTATTTGAAGTGCATCTGAAATAGTATGTGCATTTACTCCTTCCTTAAGCCCGTTGCGAAAAATATCAGAGAGTTCAAAATACAAAGGCTTAATAATAAATAGGATTATATTCCCAACCATATAATCCCGAGATTGCTTCAAAGCATTCTTAGAGGTTTTATCTAAAATTATTTTTTGCTGTTCACTCCCCAAATTAGTGATATTTTTCCCTGTTGTTTTATTGACAGCGTCATTAATTCCTGCGTTTGCTTTTTTCCATTCCTGCATCATCCTTTGTTTGGTTTCTGGCGTCAATCCTAAATGGGGTTCTCCATTTCGTTCACGTTTTTCTTGATCTGCAATAAATTCAGGAATTGTCATATCACCTTTATTTCCTTTACCTTTCACACCTGTACCATTATTGATGTAAGCTGCTGTTAGGGCAAAGTTATAATCTGCATTTGCTATATTCGTTATATCTTCATCGCTTAATGCGTAATTACCTTTCAGGCGTTCATGGATTTTAGACAATGGTTCAATGTGATCTACATGTGCTTGATTTCGATGTTTATACTCTTTTATATTTCTACGCCCATCCGGGTGTGCCTGTTCTTTATACACATTTTTTTTTCCTGTGTATTCATCCACTGCATTTATTTTATTGTCATTGTTTTCAAATTTTTCATTTTTATATTTATCCAAAGATTCTTTGGCTTCCCAATAATTTCTGTTTCCCTTATATTGAGTCCGCACATCATCGCCATATTCCTGAAAATCCTCAGCTGTAATTTCTCGTATATTCTTATACTCCATGTAGCCATCCAACAAATAAGATGCTTGTTGGGACTGCTCGTATGTAAACGAAGAACATTCTGAGACCAATTTACTTGCTGTTATCCCTTTCTTCCTAAGTTTACGAGTTGCAGAGTTTGCCTCTAAAAAACCATCTATAACAGAAGTGAATACAGGTACAACTAGCTTTTCTATCATATCATCTTCCGTTTTGAATTCTTTATATAAATCATCAATTACAGCTTTTGTTTCTTCTTTCTCGTATTGTTCGATCTCTTGAAGAACGGAAACAAAATCTAATGGAGAAGCATTTTCAATTTTATGCTCCAATTCTTGTTTTCTTAACTTATCCATAAATGTTATATTGTTTTGATATTTGATTTACTATCTTCTTCATCTCCTCCCTCACCTCTTTCGGCTCCATCACCTCCACCTTCTCCCTATGCCACAACAGCATCTGATAAAAGTTATAACTCGGACGAAGCCAGTAGCTGAACACACTCCAGCCATCCCCTTGCTCCACTTCCTCTTGTGAAGAATGAATAGGTCGTGCCCTCACATAATCCACTTGACTGCCATACACCTTTATTTTAATAGGTACAGGAGGGCAGTCTTCATGATTCACGCCATAACAACCTTCAAAATAGCTTTGCGGATTGATATATGGTGAGGGGGAAAGTTGTTGTTCCGTCAGCCGCAAGTTGCTGATGCGCTCCAGTGCATAGACTGAGGGATTCTTGCGATTCAGCGGCTCGGCAATGAGATACCAGCGCTGTTCCCATGTCTTAAGAAAGCAAGGAATACATTCGTGGTGCTTTACTGCTTGCCGGTTGAAAGAGTGATAGTCGAACTCAACCACTACCTTGCGGTCAATGGCTTCGAGAATAGCATGCAGATGCTCCACACCGCTGGGCACATCTTCCAAGACCAACTCTCTGCGATGCTTCATGGCCAGTTCGGAGAGCCCTTGCATGTGGAAAGCGGAAAGCAGATATTTGTAAAGCGAGTTGTTCTTTATATAGTCAAAATTGGAGATGTAATACTTCCTTGCTCCCGTATCATACTCTATGTCAATGGCGAAGACATTGGAGACATACTCCTTGTATCGTCCGAATGTTTTGGGTATGATTTCTCCGTCATAGAGAGAGGAATATTCCCAATGATGGTTGATTTCCTTGAGCGACATCGGTTTGCCACGCGACAGAAGCTCTATGATGTACAGGCATTTTTCAAGTTTTCCCATAGTGTTTTTCTTTATTCGGTTACAAAATAACTCTACTCCTCAGACAAAAAACGTCTTACCTGTCACGGTAAATTTGCAAAAAAAGCGTGGCACTGCAAAATTACGTCTTAGCTGAAGGTCCTAGGAAAACCCAATGAACAAGATGTAAGAATAGCAGCCCACGCTATAGCGTGAGAACCACTATGCTCTCTTTGTTCATTTGAAAATTTCCTAGGTTTTCAACTATAAGACAAGCATAACGCTTCTTCAATTTCTAATATGTCTCGGAGAGAGTTGCTTCAATCCGAATACAAAAATAGTTATTTTGTTGATGTTTTGCATTATAGAGAGCAAAATTTATAATTTGAATCCTCTACTTTTTCTTGGTTCTTCTGCTGATTGTCGCAGACCTTGTCGAAGTTTTTCCCATTGCTCTTTGAACCATTCGCTTATTGGTTGCCTGTTTATTGTAAGCACCAATTTATTATTATCAACCGAACTTTTCTCAACTTTGAAAACATCATTTTTGATTTCAAATCTTCGTTTATGCTCTTCGAAATAGATTTTTCCATTGCATCTGATAGCCTCTTTCTTTGTTAGAAGACAATCTATCATATCTTTGGTAAATCCAATGACTGTGCACAACTTTTCCATTTTCAACATTTCTTTGAGCATCGGAAACCAGTTGAATGCCTTTTCAAGCAAGGTGTTCAGTCTTGATATTTCTCTGTCTTTGGCTTCAAGTTCTTGATTATGTATTCCTTGAAGATTGCGTATTTGTTTGCCGTGCTGTTCTTGCATTTGTTGCATCTTGGCTTTTAATTCATCAATGCCTTTATCACGCTTGGCAACTTCCTGACGCAATTTTTCATTGGCTTGTTCCAAATCTTTCAATTTTCCACTGCCGAAAAGAGAACCGACACCGCTTGCTATGGCGGTGGCTGCATTGGTGGCTGTTTTCTTTAGCTTGTCAGTGCGTATTTTTGATTTCACCTGTTTCAGCTCCTGTTCAGCAAGACCTATCTGTTCTTCTTTGTGCCGTTTTGCAGCGTCTATACGTTGTAGTTCGGCTTTCTGCTTCTCAATGATGAAATCGTTTCGTTCCAGATGCTCCTTGCCTGTAATGGTTTTGGATTTTCCACGTTCCATAAATAGGATGTCGGATGCCAAAGTCTGCATTTCCATCATATCATTGTCATTGAGCTTTTGGCTCTTGCCTGTGTCATGGTTCATCCAGTCGAATACGATATGTGCATGGTAATTCGGCTTGAACCATTTTTCACCTATTTGGAAACTCTCCTTGTCCTCTGCATTAGGCTGTCCGTTCATCCAATGCCCCTCGTCTTTGTGCAGGAAGATTTGAAGCGGAGTGATACCCCAGCGTCTTTGGCACTCTTCGCCAAATTTCTTCACGTCTGCCAGTGTGGTGTCCGGTTTGATGAGCAACACACCCTCACGGATGGGCGAGCATCCTGCCACTTTGATGATTTTTCCGTTCCTGCTTTTGCGCTCACGCTCTTTCTCCTGCATAGCACGGCCAGTCTTTTCCTTTACCATCTGTTTGATGTTGTCGTAGTGTGTTTGCAGGTCGGGACTACCGAAGTCCGGGTTTATCCACTGCTCGTTGTCGGCAGAGAGTTCGGACACGATGTAGATTTTGGACTCTCCGATATTGTGCATGTATTCGGCAGTCCTGCGGTTATGAGCCTCGTTTGATTTGGTGTTGCAAGGTTTGATATGTATGCTTGATTTTATTGCCATACTACTATTCTGATTTATTGTTTACGATAGATTACTTTGTTCGCTTTCGCAGAGGGGTACTTAGGGGTGCAACCCATAAGCGGAGTTTCCAAAGAGAGGGTCACTCTTTGATCGGGTTGCATAGGGCTGACAGCCCTTGCCGGGTTCTTAGGGCAGAGCCATAAGCCCCTCGGGAGAGCCCACAACTACGAAAGCGAAGCGTGTAGTTATAGTGGGCTATAACCGAAAGCCGTTTTTCTTTTTCGGTGGCTGGTTGCGTGTCCCTTTTACAGATTGGACTTGCCTGTTTCTTTCAGTCTGTTTCTGTAAATATTCGTTCAAGTCTTTGCATCCGCTGTATGTCTGCGAAGCGTCACGGATGTATAAGTCTCTGCCGTATTCCATACGGATTTGTTGGAGTGCTTCCATCCCTGCACGGTCATTGTCAAAGAAACAATGGATGCGCTCGTAGTTCCCCAACGGATAGAGAGCTTTGGAAACATTGGCTACGGAATTCAGCACCATATAATCTTGCCTGTCCAGTTCGGGATATTTCGGACAATTCTCCAATCTCAAAGTAAGAAATGAAAGATAGTCCATAAATCCCTCGAACACATAACACGTTTCCCTCGCTGTTCCTGATTGTCTGATGTGGGATATTTCCTTTGGTGCGATACAGCCTTTGAAATAGCGGTTGCGAATTTCATATCCGCCCGATACGTTAGGAAAGGCGATGGCGAAATAGCGTTTGCCATGATGGGTGAAATGTGTTTCAAGGCATTCTCTTTTTGCCAGTGCAATGTTGATTCCCCTTTCCTGCAAGTAGGCGAACAGGGCAGGAGAAGAAAGCGGTACAATCTCCAGTTGTTGGAAACTTGGCTCGGAAAATGATTGCTTGCCAAAAGAAAAAGACACGGGACGAATACTGGGTGTCTGTTCTTCGATTCTTTGCAGGAGATATGGCACATGGTCGGAACAATAAAGTTCCTGTGCCAGTGCGATGATATTCCCACCCTTGCCGAGTGCAAAATCATACCATTGGTTACGTTCTGTATTCACCTTGAACGAGGCTTCCGTTTCTTCCCTTAGCGGTGATTTATACCACAGATTTATGCCCTGTTGTTTGACTGGAGAAAAGCCCAAACTGTGCAGATAATCTGCTATTTTGATTTGTTTCGCTGTCTGTATATCCATAAAATGATAGGTTTAATGATAATTGAATTGGTTTATTTCTCTTTTCGCTCGTACCTCTTTATGAAGTACGGTCTATAATCACTTCACTTTATTCTCGTATATATAGAATACGGTAATAAAGTGAAGTGGTTTTGCCACATTCCGCAACCACTTCGCTTTATCCCTAATATATAGACCCTCGGAATAAAGTGAAGTGATTGTAAGGTGTGGGCTAATAGTGGAAGTCGGGCATGAACGTGTACTTCCTGCCGTTCTCCTGCACTATCATCCGTTTGTTGCGAAGCATGATGATGAGCGGTACCGCCTTTTGATGGTTCAGCTTTACACCTATTGACGTGTAGCTTTTGATTAAGGCATCTTCCAGCTCCTTGTAGCCGTATTCCTTTTTCAGTCCGAAAACTGCTTCCAGCGCGATGCGGTGCTGCTGTTCGGTGATATGTCTGTAAGGGTCGAACTTTTCTTCTTCCGGTCTTCCCGGCTTCTTGGCTTCGGGCTTGTACCCCTCCATGAGTTCGGGCAGGGCGTTGTCGTTGATATGGAATGCGAAAGGCTCGAAATCCATTGCCCGTATGTGCATGGCTGAAACGTTGCTTATATCCCCGTTGCTTTTGTCCTTTTCTACAAGGAGTACGGTTTCTGCCTTGTTGTTCAGTTCAGTACCGATATGCCCCCTCGCGTTCTCATCCCCCTTGTTCTGGTGGAGTATCGTGTGGATATGTATCTGCCTGTCGTCCGTCCACTGCATTAGTTTGGATATGATGCGTGTCGATTCACCGGGACTGTTGATGTCATATACCATGTCACGGATACCGTCTATGATTACAAGGGCTATGTCGGGCGTATTGTAAATAGCCTGCTCTACAATTCTGATACGCTGTTCGGGCGTGTATTTCCTCAAAGCGAGAAATTCCAGATGCTCATTGTCCCTGTCATCGGGAAGCCCGGCCATCCGTAAAATACGTTTCATGACTTTCAGGCAATGATAAGGGCTCTGTTCCGTGTCCACATAAAGGATTTTCCGTTTGTCTTCCGGAAGTTC
>OGGH01001959.1_pt1 | contig 11257 bp, 8 predicted proteins | sample 1571161 | NCBI WGS metagenome assembly OGGH01 (sample SAMEA2582053, study PRJEB24529) | metagenome | biome: Human gut stool | place: China | collected 2011 | reverse complement strand
GTCACATGAAGCAGCGTGAATTAGGTGAACTGGTTGGCTTTACGGATGGTGCTGCCAACCGTATCGCACAGTACGAATCCGGGTTTCGCGTTCCGAAGGAGGATATGGTAAAAAAAATAGCAGCGGCACTCAATGTAGCTGAGTGCGCACTGCTTGAACCGGATACCGGCAATCTGGAAGGAATTATGGAAACACTGTTTTGGTTGGATGAGGATATGCCGGATGTCCTCAGATGCTCATTGACTATGCCATTCGACAAGATTCAGGCTGAGGCAGACAGCAATATAGTTCCCATCATTCATACAAACGCAAGAACCTCTCCGTTCAACGCGCAGCCCACAATGCTCTGGTCTGAGAACGACTTGCTTAACTGCCTGTTTAACACCTACGCAGTAATGCAGTACAGATATCATACGGGCAAGATCACACATGAAAAGTATTTTGAGTGGAAGTTGCAATGGTCTTTTGGCTCAACAATTACGCACTCTTCTCCCTTGCCTAAAGACATTGACGCATTGCTCCAAAACTCAAACGAGGATTAATCCCTCTCTCGGCACAATTTCATTAGTTCGCATATTTTTATAGCAAAACAGCACCGTGCAATTCAAAACGCCACTATATTGGCGTTTGAATTACACGGTGCTACTATTTTATAAAGAGTTTCACTCTACTCCCAGCGCCCTAAACACAGCCCCATTCTGGTGAAGGAAACCAGAACGGGGCTGTGTTGATGAAGGAGAAATGAAAGGAATACCAGATTACAGATTCAGCTCAAACTGTTCGACTGTGACAGTTGCTTTGCCGTCTGCGGCAAAGGTAATGCCGTCGGCAGACTCCGACGCCAGATGCCGGGGGTTCGAATCCCTTCGGGCGCACCAAGAGCCTGTGACACAAAAGATGTCACAGGCTCTTTTCTTTGTTGTATCGCGCAAAATCAGCAAAGTCGATGACCGATTTTCAAGGTGCGTTTTATAGAGATGTCCAACCGTTTTAAGGCGGTTGGACTTTTTTGTCGGGCGTTTTGGGGCGAGTTTACTCGCTCATCGCTAATTTTTTCGCGAAAATTCCAATCTTTTGAAAATTTCAATTTCAGTTTGAATTTTTCAAGCACAACTGCAATACTTATTTATATAATTTCTAATTTTAGTGGAGAAGAATATGGGCGCACCTTATGATAAACTGTGGCATCTTCTAATCGATCGCCACATGAGCAAGACACAACTAATAAAGGAAGCTCACATCAGTACCAATGCAATGGCTCATCTTGGAAAAAATGAAGATGTACGAGTTGAAGTGCTAGTAAAGATATGCAACGCTTTAAGTTGCGAAGTCGACGACATAATAGTGTTTTCCTCACACGGCTTCTCCCCGTTCCCGTTTTGCGGCGGTCGTCAGATACCGGCGGTACTGGATGCTGAAGCCATGCACCTTATAACCTGTACAGCACTCTGCACAGTCTGTCCAACAATTGCGCTTTGATCATAACCAGAGGCCTTCAGGATATTCCTACATAAAAATCACATCGTATAGTTTGTTTGCAAATACCTTGTGCATTTCGGCATTCGGATGGTTCAAACCGTTTGCCAGCAAAGCAGTTGTATCTACTCCCTGTGATTCGAGGAGCTGCCATTCGGCATATGCATCTGCAATCGGAATATCCAGTTGGTTGGCAATCTCTCTGATTCTGGCAACATAGGCATCCATGTGCCCAGCCTTTTGCAGGTTTTCAAAATATCTGTGAATATACCACCAAAATCCCCAGAAACCTTTTACACGATGCTTACACAGCATTCCGGGTGTCATGAGTACTGTTTCAATATTGCTTTCATGCAGCCGAATCAGAATTTGCTCCATATTCTTTTCGTATTCTTGTAACGCCGAGTCTCCCTTGTAGGCGTTGGTTACATCGTTAGTACCAAACATAACACAGCAAAAGTCCGGTTTCCTTTCCAGAACATCTTGCTGTATTCTGGCAAGACCGTCTTTGGAAAAATTACCACCCACTCCGGCATTGACAATTGAAACCTCCTGCCCTATCTCTTCCCTAATTCGGTTTCTTAGTATGTTCCAGAACACCCATTCTTCGTGGCGAACAGATTCCTTATGCCCATTAGCAAATTCAAACTGACCATCCGTTATACTGTCACCAAAAAAGCAAAGCACTGGACACTCGCCATTTTTGATTTTTTGTGCAATTTTAAGCATGTTCACTCTCCTTGTATTATAGGAAGCTTTGGTTACTCCCGCACTTCTAGTTCAATAAATTGATCTTCCAGATTAGGAGCGCTTGCCTTGATATGGATTTTGCCGCATTCATTGCCCGTTCGAATTACGGCAAGAGCCTTGCCGTAATAAGTGGTATGGGTATCAGCAAAGAAGCACTCTCCCATATTCGGCTTCGCAGAACCCAGCGCCAACAGACTGCCTGCTCCGGAAACAGTTGCTGTGATAGGAACATCTTCTGTGGACTTGGTAACACCATCTGTTCCCACCAGATCAATATTTACATAGCACAGATCTTGACTGTTGGGACGCAGAGACAGCTTTTCAGGGATGATTTGCAGCCTTGTTTCTTTCCCTGCAGTTGTCATTGACGTGCGAGAGATCTCCTTTCCGTTACTATCATAGCTAAAGTTGAAACCTGCTTCTTTCAGCAGGCGAACCCGGCGCTCCTCAGCATCTTCGAAGGAACAGGCACCCAAGATGCCGTTACCCATCGCAAAAGAAGGCGCCGCAGCCTGACTCCAGATTGCTGTCCAATTCATGTTACCTGTTCTGCGATGGTCAAAGATATACCACTGACCCTTTACGCACACCATGCCCCCGTGGCTGTTGCCCATGGGGTAAGCGGCGTTCATCAGCTTCCGGCCATTCAGGCCGATATCACTGGAAGAATGGATCGGACCTTTGTGACTGAATCCCTTGTCCGGAAAAAGGCTCATGGCATAGTTCAGACCGGTTATGTCAGTAGCTGGGTAGACGAGGTAATACCACTTTCCGATATGGCGGATGGAAGGTCCTTCCCAATAGTTCGGCCTCTTCGGATTGAAGTCAGCCGGCAAAATAATAGTCGTCTCCCCAATGATCGTCAACATATCGGAGCTTAAGAGCATGAGTGAATGAAAGTGTTGTTGTTCCGAAACACTCTTTGAGGCCAATGTACTCAGAACCTTTTTATTCTTTTTTCATATATTTTCCTCCTTTATTTCTGTAGGATTTGTGCTAAATATATAATAAACAATTAGGAAGTTCTGGACAATGTCAAAAGGTTACCCTGTTTATATAAAGTGTATCAAAATATGCATTTCTGCGTTTTTACAATGGGATAGCAAGAAAATGTTACATATATTGCTGATATTCGGATAAAAGTTACCACGAATCATGCTGTAGGAAAAACACAGAAATACATGTATTACGAAAATTTAATAGCATTGACAACCGCCCAGCATATGCAAGAGGCACATCCCGGAGGAAATACAAGGCAAATTGACACTAAATTTCAGTACACTTGCTTAATTGCCAAAACCGATAGCATTCGTAAAAACTTGCTCCTGCGCTATATAGTTTTGACGATTTTATGTATGTACTTAACACCGGCTTGCAAACTGACTATTTTTCAAGAATACCAGAGGGTGACTTTAATGCTGTTGTGCAAGGCATCACAATGAATTATTGACTCGCAACAGGAGACGCAAAAAACTTTTAGGTCGCTTTCCCATGTAAAATTTTAATCTGTAATTTTTTGTTCTTTATAGCTTTCGGCTTCTTCTATTTCACAAAACAATTTACACCAGAACATTTTTATGGATATCTTTTTTGTAACATAGAGACAAGAGCCTGTGACATAAAGAATGTCACAGGCTCTTGTCTTTGTTGTATCGCACAAAACCAGCGAAGTCGATGACCGATTTTCAAGGTGCGTTTTATAGAGATGTCCAACCATTTTAAGTCGATTGGGCTTTTTTGTTGGGCGGCTTGGTGTGAGTTTTCCCGCCTCCGCCGCCCCGTTTTGCAGTTTTTCAGCGGAATTTTCAACTTTTTCCTGCTGTTTTCAGAATGTTTTCAATTTCCTCGCAGCCAATTTCCTGTTGGCTGCGGGTTTTTTTCGTTTTTTGCAGTTGCCGGTAAAATGGGAACCGCCCGCACTTTCATTCCTTTCCCCATTATGCGAATGTGTGGCGGGCTCTCAAATCGGACATCTTCTATGCAAAGACTGCAAATTTCTGATACGCGTGCGGCGGTGTCATACAATACGCATAACCCGTAAGGCCTCGCCGCCCTGTGTACCGGCGGGCAAAACGGTGCAGTGGACCATTTTTGTGAAAGGTACATACCGCGTTGTAACAAAATGTGATTATTCTCTCTCACTTCGGTGCAAAGAAACAAAATGATACAATAAATTGAAAAGGGGCGACCTTTTGTCATTGTGGAATACAAAGGAATAATCTATCATTGAATTGTTGGAATTGCACGAATTCGGGCTTTGTTGGTTGAGAATAACTGATGAAATGATAAGGAGGATACTAATGCACAAGTCTGTCCGTGTGAAAAATCCGGACGCAATTACGCTGCGAGACTGTTTCGGCGCAACGGCGCTGTCTACTGTAAATGGTCTGTGCACCGTGTTTATGTCCAGTATGTTTATGCAGTATATGACCGACTACGCCGGGCTGGGCGCTATGGGGGCGACCTTGGCTACATCGCTTCTTCTGTTTGCGCGGATTTTTGATGCCGTGGATGATCCCATTCAGGGATTTTTGATGGATCGCGGGAAACGGACCAAAATCGGAAAGTACAAACCCTTTTTTCTCCTCAGCATACTGTTGACCGGCATTGGCTGTGTATGCCTCTACTCGTTCCCGTCCGAGTTGGCGTCCAAGCCCGTACTGGTTGTTGTGTGGGTTATCATTTTCTACTTTTTGTTTGATGTGGGAACATCCTTTTATAAGGATAATCTTTTGTTCCGAACGATGACCAATGATCCCAACGAACGTTCCAAGCTGGTTATCGGGCCGCGGGTTTGGACCATGATCCTGGGCGTCGTTACGTCCGCCTTTACAGCTGTGCTGGTTGCGGTCAACGAACGTGTGGGCAACTATCACGACTCATTTGCCATCCTGATCACCGGTATTGTTGGTGCAGCAATGGTGCTCTCCCTTATTGGCTGGTTCCTTGTCAAGGAAAAGCACTGTGTGCAGGAAGAAAAGGCAGAGCCGGTAAAGTTTAAGGACTTCTTTCTTCTGTTCAAAGAGAACAAGCCGATGGTGGTCTACTATTTGAAATGCATCTTTTCCGGTTTTATCTGGTCCCTTATTTTTGCCACGCCTGCGTATTACATAAAATGGGGATTCTGCACGGATTTGACCACCGGCGTCACAAACATGGAGCAGTATGGTGTCCTCAACGGCATTTCTTCCATGATGATGCTCATACCGCTGCTGGTTGGTGCAGTTATTGGTCGTCCGCTCTTGAAACTCTTTAAGAACAACCCAATCAAAATGACTTGTTTCCTTCTGGTTGTGCAGTCTGTCGGCGGGGCGGTCCTGTTTATTACCCAGATGGCGGGTCTGCTTACGAATGTTCCTGCGCTGTTCTTCGTTACCCTGTTCATCATGGCAGTGGGGGTGGGAACTGACTTTGTCCCGCAATCCATGGTGGAAATGGAGATTATGGACTACAACATTTATAAAACCGGCAAGGATCGTTCCGCCTTGACAATGGTTGCCGGCGGTTTCATTGTCAAAGCCCAGGCAGCGCTTTCGGCTGCAATTATTGGCGCTGTGCTCATGTCAATCGGCTACAACGTGGATCCCGTCACCTCCGAATACATGGGGGAACTGTCGCAGATTCCGACCATGCTCAATTGGTTTATCGTTATCATGGGTCTTGTTCCTGCCATCCTCGGCGCATTGTCGGCTTTGATCCTGCGGACATACCCGATCAAGGACGATGAGCGCCGAAAAATCCGGGAATGCCTGGATCACCGCAATGCCGGGTAAGGATCATTCCTCCGCAATATGGCGGCGGTATTCCAAGGGGGTGAGGCCGTACTCGCGCCGAAACACTTTGTAGAATTGCGTTCTGTTCTCATAGCCCATGGATGCCGCGATCTGGCAGACCGGCAGCTCTGTGGTTCTCAGAAGCCGCGCCGCCTCGGCCATCTGTACCTTTTGACAGTACGCTTTCAGAGTGTATCCGGTGTTTGTCTTGATGATGCGGGATATATGCTCGCAGGAGTAGTTAAGTGCCTCCGCCAGATTGGTCCGCTGGATAGCCCCGTGGTGAGTTTCAATCAGTTTCTTGACCTGTTCCGCCGTCAGCAGTTCTTGACTGTTCCTCAGCGAAATGTGTGTTGCTTTGTATATGTCAGGATTCTCCAAGGCGGCAAACAGCCGGAGCAGAGAGGAATAAACGTCAAACTGGTATCCGATCCGCTTGACCGTAAAGGCGCGAATCAATTCCTGAGTGAGCTGCGGGATCGTATCTTCGCCTAAAAGGGTAAAGTCCAGGTAGTCCTTTTTATAGTCGGCACGTTCCGACAGATTGTCGCTGAAAAACTGATTGAGAATGCTTTTGTACTGAAACGGCGGCGGAAATGATTTGGGCCACTGTGTCAGCAGAGAGGCATCGATGCCGATGTAAACGATATCCGCATTCGACATATCTGTTTCGCGATGCATGGTGTTTCGATTGAGGAGACAAAGGTTCCCCTGCGTATAGGTGGTCTCGGCCCCCTCGATCATCACCCGGACGTTGCCCCGCTGCACATACATCAGCTCAAAAAAATTATGCTTGTGCATGTAGGTCTCATGAAAGAATTCGTGTTTGTTCGGGGTGTGAACGCAAAAGGACCATGCATCCATATAGTTGGAAAACAGATACTCCTGAGGTTTCTGGATGCTGGTTACAATGGACAACGGAGAAAAATAGTCCCGTTCGGCCGTATGGTTGCGAAGATAGTTCGGACCATGGCTGCCGGTCTGGTTCCGCATTTCATCAATGCTGTCAAAAAACAGGTGTTCCATGCGGGCATCCCCCCTTTTATGGCAGTATAGCATGGAATTAAGTATAGTATAACATAGAATTGAGTATTTTTGAAGGAGGAAGTTTCTGTGAAGCGGCAATGTTATAACCCCTATCTTCCCAGTTGGGAATACATCCCGGATGCTGAACCGAAAGTATTTGGTCAGCGGCTGTACATTTATGGGAGCCATGATCTCTTTGGTGCCAAGGAATACTGTGAGGGCGATTACGTATGCTGGTCGACCCCGGTAGAGGATCTTTCCGACTGGCGGTATGAAGGCGTAATCTTCAAAAAGCAAGATACGCCGTGGAATAAAGAGAACCTGTCCTACTATGCACCGGATGTGGTGCGCGGCACAGACGGACGGTACTACCTTTACTATTCAGTGGCCAATACGTCGATCACATCGGTCGCTGTGTGTGACAAGCCTGCGGGAAAATATCAATATTTGGGCGATGTTCACTTCCCGGACGGGCGAGTCTACGGCTCAAAGCCGGAGGATTGGTTTATGTTTGACCCAGCCGTTCTGGTGGATGATGACGGGCGGGTGTTTCTCTACGTGGGCAGCGGGCAGAAATCCAATGGAGAATTCGGCCACGAGATCAAGGGTCTGTTTGTGATGGAACTCAGCTCTGATATGCTGACCATCATCAGCGAACCAACCATCATCATGCCGGCGGATTTTAATCCCAAGAAGCCGAACTATTGGGAAGGACCCTCTATCCGTCACATCGGTGAGTGGTATTATCTGGTCTATCCGGCCACGGACATCACCGGTCTCAATTACGCGATGAGCCTGTTCCCCGACAAGGGATTTATCCACAAGGGACCGATCCATTCCTCAAGTGATATCGGTCTGGAGGGAAGAAAGCTCATGAATGCGGCATATCCGATGGGAAACAGCCACGGCGGTATGGTATGCGTCCACGGGCAATGGTATATATTTGACCACCGAACGACCAATGGCGCCAAACGAAACCGGCAGGCGGTAGCTGAGCCCATTGAGATCCGTGAGGACGGGACCATCCGCATGGTGGAGTCCACGAGCTGCGGATTGAATGGCGGTCCTTTGAAGGGAACCGGAACCTATCCGGCCTACATTGCCTGCGTCCTGCACCATGCCGGAATGTTTGGTCTGCGCAACCCGATGGACGGACCCGAGATCACCCAGGATGGTCCGGACTACGAGCCGCCGGAGCCCGCGGAACGGGAAGTGACCATAGAGACAGAGAGCGCGGCACCAAAGGCGTATATTTCCAAAATGAAGAATGGCAGTATTGCCGGTTTCCGATATTTTGATCTGACTGAAAGCACCCACATTGCTGTAACGGTTCGCGGCGCAGGCGGCGTGCTGGAACTCTTACCCGGGGAAAAAGATCCTGTCATAGCCTCCATTCCCCTTGCCGGGACAGCCGACTGGACAACCGCCGGAGCAAAATTCGATGCCGGACGTCTGGCGCTGGAGAGCGGGCGCCCCCTGGATTCCTGCCCGCTGTATTTCCGGTATAAGGGAAAGGGAACGCTTGACATCTTGAGTATTACGTTGGCATAAAGGAGGATAATGATGGACTGGACACCAATCTGGCACCAAGCCGCGGCCCCTGCCTTCGCGATGGGCTTTTTGGCAGGCAAGAAAAAAACAGTGGTGTATTCTGTGATATCCCATGTTTCGGGCGAGAAACTTCGGGTTCGCTTCTCCAACCACTATGGAAAGAAACCCTACACCATTGGGGGACTGACCGTGTGGGCACAGGGAGAGATGCATACCGTCACGCGGGACGGCAGCTGTGTTTTCACGGTTCCCGCGGGGGAATGCTGCTATTCGGATGAGGTGACGCTCCCGGTGACGATGGGGGAAGAGCTGGAAATCAGACTCTACTATGCATCCAAGGTCATGGACAGCAATATGATCGAGGAAAATGCGGTAAGCTACCCGGGAAATCATACGACGGACAGCGAACTGCCCCCACCCCGGCGGGAAAAGTATATGGAACAGTACGGCCTTTATGAGGCGATTCCCGGGATGGATCAGATCGAGGTGTTTACCGGTCAGCCTTCCAAAATCATCGTGGCGTTCGGGGACAGTATAACGGCTATGAACCGCTGGGTAAAACCGTTGCAAAGGCGTCTGTTCGATGCGTATGGCGGTGACTACGCACTGATGAACGCCGGAATCAGCGGGAATTGTCTGCTTTATGATGTCCCGGGCCTGATGGGAGCTTCCTACGGGGAAAAAGGGGTGTCTCGCTTTGAGCGCGATGTACTCCGTTTTTCAGAACTCTGCGGCGTAATTTTGGCGTTGGGGGTCAATGATGTGGCCTACTATTCCCAAAAGACAGGGGCGGTCATCTCGCTGGAACAATATGGTTCGGCTGTAACCGATATTGTGGATCGGCTTCATAAGGCCGGTGTCCGGGTGATTGCCCAGACGCTTCCGCCCCGCACCGGTTTTGTGAAAAAAGGGTATACCCCGGAGATGGAGGCGCTGAGAGTCCGCATCAATGGATGGATCAGAGATAGCGCGCTGTTCGATTATATGGTTGATGCGGATGCACTGCTGCGCGATCCGAAGAATCCTTCGTTCACCGACGAGCGTTATCATCAGGGGGACCACCTGCACCCGAATCAGGCCGGAGGAATGCTGCTGGCGCAGGCGTATGATTTGCAAAAGCTGACGGGGGAGGCGTAGGCATGGGAAAAAAGTATTTCACGCTCAGCTTTGATGATGGACTGGAGCAGGACAAACGGGTGATCCAACTCATGAGGCAATACGGGCTCAAAGGAACCTTCAACCTCAATGCCGGCCTGCTTGGCACGCGCGGCGAGGTGAAGGGGCTTGGAACCTTCTCTTTTCAGGATTGCCCCGAAGGCGTAAAGCACAAGTGGCCATTTTCCTATGTGCAGCACAACCGAATCCCACAGGACGAGGTGTGTCAGGTCTATGAGGGAATGGAGATTGCCACCCATGGTTTCCGGCATGAACCGCTGGGGGCTGTCAGCGAGGATGAAATGCGCGCATCGGTGGATGCGGACAAGGCCTCGCTAGAAAAAATCTTCGGCACCACGGTCGTGGGGCACGCCTATGCGCAGGGTTCAACCTCGCCGGCTGCCCAGGCGTATCTGAAGGCGCAGGGGTATCAATATGCCAGAGTGGTCTTTCCCTCCGGCGGCTTTGCGTTCCCGGAGGATCCGATGAACTTTCGGCCTTCCTCCTCGCTGATTCTGAAAAATGCCGTGAAGCTGGTGGAGCGCTTCAAATGTGAGGAACCCGGAGAAAAGGATTTGCTGTTGTTCCTGTGGGCACACAGTTATGAAATGGACTACGACAAGGGAAACGCCAGTTGGTATGCTTTGGAGCGGCTTTTTGAATCGATCGCAGGCCGAAACGATATCGTATATTGCACAAACAGCGAAGCGTTCGCGCATATTTAAGGAGAGCAGGAAAGTGGAAAAGAAAGATTTTAACCGAGGTTGGCTATTTGGCACTGTGGGAAAGGAATCGTCTATGCAGCCGGTCACGCTTCCCCACGATGCCATGCTGTACGAGAAACGCTCGAAGGATGCGGCAACAGCGGGAGCGTGCGGATACTTTCCCGGCGGGGCCTATGTCTACGTCAAACGGTTTCTTGTGCCTGAAACGTGGCGGACACAGTCCGCTGTGCTGGAATTTGAGGCAGTTTATCAAAACGCGCAGGTGTTCGTGAACGATGCGCTTGTGGCTGAACAGCGGTACGGGTATACCAACTTCTTTGTGGTGCTGGACCCACAACTGAAGTATGGCGAAGAAAATGAAATCAAAGTGATTGCGGACAACTCGTCGGTACCCAATTCCCGTTGGTATTCCGGCAGCGGAATTTATCGCAGCGTAAACCTCTTTCTGGGTGATAAGAGTCATATCCGCCCGGATGGACTGCTCGTCTCCACCTCCGGAAACGATGCGGCCCATGTGAAGGTTTCTGTCACCGGTGGTGATACGGTCAGAGTCTCTGTTCTGGATGGTGAAAAGGTGGTAGCGCAGGCCGAAGCTGCGGTCAAGGAAGGCACTGCGTCGGCGGACATTCCCGTTTCCCAGCCGCGGCTTTGGGACGCGGAACATCCCGAACTGTACCGATGCAGAGCGGAACTGCTGAAAAATGGTGAGATGGTGGATGAGGCGGACGCTTGGTTTGGATTCCGTACCCTTAGCTGGAGCACCAGAGGATTTTTTGTAAACGGCAAGAAAACGCTGTTCCG
>OGGH01001951.1_pt1 | contig 11302 bp, 9 predicted proteins | sample 1571161 | NCBI WGS metagenome assembly OGGH01 (sample SAMEA2582053, study PRJEB24529) | metagenome | biome: Human gut stool | place: China | collected 2011 | reverse complement strand
GGATTATAGATTTTATTTATCTCCCTGAGAGCAGTTATCCCATCTGTTCCCGGCATATCTATATCCAAAAATATCAGATGATAATTTTTATATATTTCCATAATATTTCTTGCATTATTAAAAGTATCAATATAGCACTCAATATCATTATCATTACATATTTTAATTACATCTGATTTAAAAATTTCCAAAAAAACTTGCTCATCATCTATTATGGCAATATCCATATTTGCCCCACCATCTACCCATAAAATATAGAAAACATAATCACTTATATTAAAGTATATATTTAAAACCACAAAAAATCAACCTAAAATTTACATTTTTAGATAAAATCTCGATTAAGCTTTCACTCAACCGAGATTTTCTTAAATTACTTAATTTTTTCTGTCTGTTTGCAGCTTATTAAGCTGCAAAACATAATTTTATTTTTAAAAATTAAAGCTTTGTTGATATATACATCAACATAAACGCAAACATAAAGTTGTACACTTAACAGCAAAAAACTGACAGTAATTTTACATACTGTCAGTTCTAATCTTAAATAAATATTACGATTTAAATATTCAATATATCTATCGGTTCATCTATTGTAAGCTTTGCACCATTTTCAAGTAGATAAGCCTTTTCACGAAAGCCCCAAGTTACAATAATCGAATCCATATCAGCATTTTTGGCTGTCTGAATATCAACCTCAGAATCTCCAATATAAACTGCTGTTGATCTATCTGCATTAAGCTTTTTCAAAACCTCTAATACAGAATCAGGAGCAGGCTTTTTTCTTACATTTTCACGCTCACCAACTGCTATATCTATCAAATTCGGAAAATATCTCTCACAAAGCTTTTGCACAGCATAATCAGCCTTATTTGAAACAACCGCTATATGACAATTTTCCACTCTCAATTTCTTGATAATTTCAATTATATTTTCATAAGGCTTTGTCTTATCCTCGCAATGAACAGAATAATATTCTTTAAATGTCTTGAAAACCCTGTCTATATCTGCCTTTTCAGTGCCAGTAGGTACGCCTCTTTCTACAAGCTTATATATGCCGTTTCCTACAAATCTCCTTACTTCATCTATGGTTCTTTTAGGATAGTTATTTGTTCCCAATGAATAGTTCAATGCGTTTGCAAGGTCCTCAAGCGTATTAAGAATTGTACCGTCCATATCAAAAATATAAACCTTATATTTCATAGTAAATCACCTCATAAAAAGTTCTCTTTCAATTATGTCATAATGCTTGTCTATTGAAGCTTCGCATTTAGCCATATCTCTTTCTTTGATAGACGAAAATATGCTATTATGTACTTCTTTTAAAAGCTTTTTAGTATCACTATCTGCGTTAGAAAGAACCTCATCTATCCATTCTCTATAAATATCCATAATAGCTTCCATAAAGCATATCCAAAGCTTATTGTTTGTAGCATATATCAGCGAATAATGAAAAAGCCTATCCCGCTCAACCTCATCATATTTATCAGATTCAGAATTAAGTATATCTGATATTTTATCAAGCTCATCTTCACTGATTTCAGATTTCATTACTACTCGACAAACAGTTTTTTCCATATCTCTACGAAAATGGCATATATCAAGCTTAGAAATACTTTTAAGCAGTATCATATACCGCAACATTTCAGACATCTGCATAGAAATATTATCTGTCAGATAATTTCCAGAACCGTGAATACTTTTAAGTATCCCCATATGCTCTAAAATACGCAAAGCCTCTCTTGTAGAATTTCGGCTTATAGAAAGTTCCTCCGCTATTGTTCTTTCAGTAGGAAGTTTAGAATTTATAGTGAGATTTTCAGCTTCTATTTGATTGCGAATATAATCAATTACTTTCTCATATTCGTGATTTTGTTTAGCCAAGCGTTTCACCTCATTTATTTCAGAAACATAGAAAATATAGATGCTCCTATTACAGTAAGAATACCTGATACAACAATTGAAAGACTGCTCATAGCACCCTCAACTTCACCTATTTCCATAGCTTTTGATGTACCCATTGCGTGTGATGATGTTCCAAATGCAATTCCCACTGCGATAGGCTCTGTAATATGAAAAACCTTGCATACAAATTTACCCATAATGTTACCAATAATACCAGTTACGATAATAACCGCAACTGTAAGATTAACATAGCCGCCCAATTCATCAGAAATACCCATACCAATGGCTGTTGTAATAGATTTAGGTAAGAAAGTAACATATTCCTCGTGGCTAAGATTGAAGAAAATTGCCATAACTGCCACACTAAGCAATGATGTAATTACTCCAGTACCGATTCCAGCAATAACTGCTTTGATATTTTCCTTCAAGAGTTCAAGCTTTTCATAAAGCGGAACAGCAAGGCAAACTGTCGCAGGTGTCAACAGATAGCTAAGATATTTTGCACCATAATTATAAGTATCATAATCTATATGGCCTAAAGTAATAACAAGAATAGTTGCAACAATCGAGATTAAAAGCGGATTTAAAATAGCAAGCTTTGTTTTTTTATTCAGCACAACTCCCAAACCATAAGCAATTAAGCTTACTGCCGCACCAAAAAATACTGAATCCTGAAAATAGTCATTCATACTTTTTTCTTCTTTCTATCCATTTTTATAATGACCTGTGTTACAATGCCCGAAACTGCCATAACAATTATTGTAGATATAACAGTTATTACAGCATAGGCTAATAGATTTGATTGTATAGAACCCCACGATTCAACCAAACCAACCGCCGCTGGAATAAACATAATTGGCATAATTTCTATAAGTAACTTTGCGGTTTCTCTGACATCTTCTGGCTTAATAATATGAAGCTTTAAGCATAGGAACATAAGTACAAGTCCCCATATGCTTGCAGGAATAGACAAAGGTATGAACATATTCATAAGTTCGCCTATAAAAGAAATTATAATAATTATCCCAAATTGCTTTAAATATTTCATTATTCTCCTCCTAAATTGGTACTACCAATTAGTTTATACTCAAATAAAGCCCTTGTCAATGCAGATAAAATAATTTCTCTATTTTATATATAATCATCATTATAGGTTGATTTATATAAGCTACTTTTATAAAACAGGCATAAAAATATTGCACAGACCATTAAAATAAGCCTGTGCAATTCAATCTTTACATAAAAAATATTACCAAAAATAGCATATATAATTATAAACAATATTATATTAAATCAATTTAAAAATTTTCCATATCAGACCTCTATTAATCTTTCATCTTTTTCATTATTTCACTTATTTCTTCTTCATCAAGTCCATCACATAATGTTTTATAGAATTGTTTTATATCTTTATCCTTTAAGATATATTTAACTTGACTATTTTTTAGTGCAATTTTTATTAGTTTTTTCTTTTGTTCATCAGACCAAGATTTCACATCATTCATTTCAGCTATAATTGTATGAGTATTTGCAAAGCTTGTACTATCTTCAAGTCGATTAATCAAATCATCTTTCTGTAGTTCTTTTTCATCCTTGTTCTTAGTTTCCTTATTTTTTTCATTAATGCAATCAAAATGAAAGTTTTCTAATATTTCATTTGATGCAGTACGGTCAATAATTTGTTTTAATAATTTTTCTAACTTAGAATCTTCTGTATAATCTGCTGGAGCAAAATATTTTATTCTATTTTCCTCTAACATTCTGAATACTTTTGATTTATCTTTAGTTTCTGAATTATATACACCTATTGAATGACCACCATTGGTATTGACCAATTTCATACATGGAATATCTGTATCGCTATCTCCGATATAAACAATATTTCTAAAAGGTACTCTATATTCGTTTGGTTCAAAATACGCATTAATATTTTGGTCGTTAACATCTAAAACACCCTTTTTAATCCTAAATAGAAATTGTGTTTTATTTGTATAATTGACAACCTGTGCAGGCCAAGTTGCAACACCTTTTTCATTAAAATAGAAAGAACTTGCATATATCTTTTTAAATTTATCAGCAACTTCAGTTCCCTCTATCATCTCTTTTAATCCAGACGAAATAATATAATGTTCAACTATAACTCCATTTTCTTCACCATACTGATTTATTCTATCAAACCAAGTATTTACACCCGGAAATAATTTTACTTTCGCACCATCTTTACGCAATGTATCTTTTGTAAAAAGAACTTTTCCTTCAGAAGACCTAAGCATCATATACATATATGCCAAATTCTGGTCCATATCGTTCTTAGCAGCCAATTCATTTGATTCTTTCCAAAAATCTGCCACCTCATAATCAATAGACTGAATATATCCCTGTGCCTGCATATCATCTGGAGATAGTGTCTTATCAAAATCATAACAAATAGCCAAAATTGGTTTATCATCACTTTTCATACAATCAACCTTTCTTTTATTCTTATAAATCATATATAAAATCCTTTTGATAAAGTTAAATATACAGTATTATACACCACTTGACTATAATCTGTAAAGATATTTTATAAATATTATTTCTATCTTACACCAAACTAAAAAATAAAGGAGCGAACTATATTCGCCCCTCAGATAGATATTTCTTTAAATTAAGAATTTTTATTATATAAAACTCTTACTCATTATTCTCAATCATTTCAAGCTGTTTTTTAGATTTCACAAAGTAATATACTACTCCTGTTATATCCGCCAATGCCCAACCAATAGGTACAGATACCCAAATTCCTATAACGCCTATCGCAGGAATTGCTGAAAGAATATATGCTAAAAGAACCCTTGTACCTAATGAAATTACTGTCAGCACCACCGACATAAATGGCTTATTTACTGCACGATAATAGCCATATAGTAAAAATAGTATTCCAATTCCAATATAGCACGAACCCTCTATGCACAAATATATAACACCAGCTGAAATAATTTCTGTTTCCTCTGGATTTATAAATATGCACATAAGCGGTTTTGCAAAAACTATCACCAACAAACTTATTATAGCACAGAAAATTGCTGAAGTAACAAAGGCACTTTTTATTCCCTTACGGATTCGTTCTTGCTTGCCTGCACCATAATTCTGAGCAACATATGTAGAAAAAGCATTTCCAAAATCCTGTACGGGCATATATGCAAAGGAATCTATCTTTACAGCCGCCGCAAAAGCTGCCATAATTACTGTTCCAAAGCTATTTACAAGTCCTTGTACCATCAGAATACCAAAATTCATAATCGACTGTTGCAAGCTCGTCATAACCGAAAGATTTAATATAGCAGAAAGATTATTTCTATTCCACTTCATATCCTCTTTTTCAGGAATAAGCTGTTTAAATCTCTTGAAAGTATATATAGCTATACCTATTGCAGAAATAAACTCCGAAAAGACAGTTGCTATTGCTGCACCCTTAATTCCCCAGTTGAATACAAGAACACATACTAAATCTAATACAACATTCAATACAGCAGAAACCGCAAGAAACACCAATGGAAGAACAGAATTTCCAATCGCTCTAAGTAAATTTGCAAAATAATTATATAGAAATGTTGCTGTAATACCTAAAAAGATTATTTCAAGATAATCTCTCATCATAGCTTGAATTTCATTTGGAATTTGCAAAGCCCAAAGTATAAAATCCATTCCAATATATACAATAATATTCAAAGCAATAGATATTCCCGCAATCAAGCAGAATGACATAAAAACACTTTGACGCATTTTCTTGCTATCTCCGCTCCCATATTGCATAGAAATAGCCGCTCCACTACCCATACAAAGACCAATAATTATTGAGGTTAAGAAAGTCATAAGGGTATATGATGAACCTACTGCCGCCAAAGCGTCTGAACCTAAATATCTGCCAACAACCCATGTATCAGCAATATTATACATTTGCTGTAATAGATTTCCAAACATTAAAGGCAAAGCAAAAAGTAAGATATTTATTGTAATAGGACCTTTGGTTAGATTTCTTTGCACTTCAACTATTCTCCCAAATCATAATGAAACTTATTTTCATTATAGCATTAAATTCAAGATTTGCAAATTTCCTATAAAATTGTCTAAGGCACAGTTTGCCAATTTAGACTGTGCCTTAGTAATATATTATATAATGCTGTGGGGCTATTGTCACGAGCATAGAGTCGTTGGCTCAGTCATAACTATTGCTATGGCATCAACTTTTATGTATAGCCGAGTTATTTTTATATTCACAGCTCATTTGCTATGAATACATTCTATCTGCTGAACCTTAGATAAACCTTAAAATTTCATATAAAATAAAAATTTTTTCAATTTATTCTACAGTATTCAGCTTTTCAATTATATTTTGGTTAATCATAGAACGAACTGCTCGTTTTACTGCTATTCTACTTCCGAAATAGAGCAAGATTACAGTTGCTATAAAAACAGGTACTACATAGAAAAGATATATATCCCATAATTTGATATTGCTACCAAGTATAGAGAAAAACACTACTACTGCACCGCCCAAAATAGTTCCTAATACAATTCCGGTAGTCAATGTACGATTTATTTCATTGATAATCAATTTTTGTACAGTTTCTATTCTCGCTCCTATCGCCCTCATCATAATATAACTTTTAAGATTTGAGCGAACCTGAACATAGCTTGAAAAAACAATCGCTATTAAAATTATTACTATAAATATAAACACACTAACGATAATTTGCAATGTTTCCAGATTCACTTGGTCATAAAATTCCCTCTGCATCTTTGCATAGTTATCATATCTTACACCAACAGAAATTCCTTCCAAATTTTCGAGATTATTTTCAAGCTCATTCACCCATACACTATCATTATGGTCAAGATTTTCTAAAATAATATTTTCATAATTCAAGTCTGGATAAATCGAAAAAAGATATTCTGTAGATATAATGAGTTCATCACTGTTGTATTGCTCCTTAGAATATGTTGCTGCAACTTTAACCTTAGCTGTTTTAAATTTGATATGTTCTTCTATATTCTGTTCTGTTGCTTCTGCATCGGCTATAGGAATAACCATAGTGAATTCATCACCGACTGAACATAAATAATCAGGTGCTATTATTTCAACGCCATTCTTATAATTTTTTTCATCAATCTTACCATTAGCAAATTCATTTATATTATTTAATACTGAATCATATGACTGCCATTTAACAGAAAGCTCAACCAAGCTATCCTTGCTGCTGTCACCGCCTGCAAGCTTAATCATTTCATTTGTACGCTTATGTTGAAAAATATAATTATACTCATTTTTTTTCGCTTCAACAACATACTTATATAGAAGCTTATTATCAGGATTTTGAGAAGTTAAGAAAAAAGGTACAATAAGATTAGAAACAGACGCTTCTAAAACATTTATTCTTTTATCCGATGCTATCTCATCTGCTATTTTATGTGATACACCACAACCTACAGGTAAATTTATATAATAAATTTTTGCAGAGCTTCCTCCACCCATCATATGCAAAGAATAATCTGCGTTTTGTCTAAAATACTCTGGATCAGCATCAAATGAACTTCCTCTTGCATTAAATAACGGAACAAACGAACCAAATATTGACATTCCAACACAAAACATTACCAACATAACACAAGTAAAATTTTGTAGTTTATATCTTCTTCCATATGCTTTATGCCAACAACGCTTTAATTTAGTTTGAGATTTTATCTGTTTTTTAGATACATATATCGCTTCTCTTAAAGGTGCATTTTTATAAAAACGAGCGAGCAAAATATTGAACGAAATAAAAATCAATACTGCACTAAGCAAGGCAACTATAATCAAATCTAAAATGCTTAAATTTAAGAATAAGTATTGCGACGAAAAAGACGATATAAATTGTAATAATAGTAACACCAATATTGACGCAGCACTTGAAATAATCAAGGAACTTAACCATATAAAAAATCCCTGAATAAGTAATAATTTTCTTGATTTCTTCTTCGAAAAACCTATACATCTAAGTAAATTCAAATATCGTTCTTGTTCTTTAAAGAAATATAAAGAAATTGATACTATTCCCATAATCGTAGTGAGTACAAAAAATATCTTTACTGGCATTAAAATTAAATTATTAGCAACCATTTTAGAAGAAATCATTTGTTGAGAATCATTAGAGTATACACTTTTACTTGAAATATTCCTTATCAAAAATGAGTTTTCAGCTGCTATTATATGTATATACTTTGGTGAAGCTTTACTATTTGTTGTTAATATTGATGGAAATAAAAGTTTTTCACTTTGATAGTCATAGTGCAATTTTATTTTATTTGAAAAATTCTTTATAATTCCAGTCAATACAAAGCTTTTCTTTTCTGTGTTTCCATATGAATTTTTAATTTCAAGTTCTACCTTATCTCCTATTTTACTTTTCAATCCAAGAATATCATATGTACCTTTTTCTATTGCAATTTCATTCTCAGATTTTGGCATTTTTCCAGATTCAAAATGTAATGATAAAAGCGTACTTACATTGTCATTTACATTTCCTATCCAAATATCAGAAGGGCTTTTACTTTCAACTTCCCAAATTCCACTTATAATTCCTGCTTTTTCTTCAACTAATTGAGATTCCTTTTCTCTAAAATTCTCTTGGTCTACATAAAATCGAATTGATTCATAAGCACCACCTTTTTCTATTTTATAATTTTCTACAAGAGAATATTTAAAACTATTACTGTACCAAAGAATAGTAAGAAAAGCAATTAAGAATAATGATATACATAAAACTATACCTATACACCGTTTCGGATATGATTTCATATATTTTTTAGTAAGATATAAATAACTTTTCATTATATATCACCACCCAAAATGCCATCACTTATTGTTATAACTCTTGAAAATCTTTTAGCGATATTTTCATCGTGAGTTACAACAAGCAGTGTAACAGAATACTCTTTTGACATATCAAATAAAAGCTCCATTACAGATTGTGTAGTTTTTTTATCAAGATTTCCTGTAGGTTCATCACACAGTAAAAGAGATGGTCGATTTATCAAAGCTCTTGCAAGTGCAACACGCTGTTGCTGACCACCTGAAAGCTGTCCAGGAAGATGATTCATTCTGTCTTTAAGCTCAAGACGCTCTATAAGCTTATCTACATATTTATCATCTATATTTTTATTTTGCAACATAAGAGGAAGAATTACATTTTCATATGCAGTAAGTTCGGGCAAAAGATTAAATGATTGAAAAACTACTCCTATATGTTCAAGACGAAAATCATCACATTGATTTTGTGACATTTTAGAAAAATCTGTATCACCATATTTTATACTTCCGTCAGTAGCCTGTTCCAAACCTCCAAGCAAATGCAGAAGTGTAGATTTTCCCGAACCACTTGTACCTGTTATTGCAATTTGTTCACCATCGTTTATTTCAAAATTACAAGGCTTTAATGCCTCAACTACAATGTTTCCTTGCTTATATGTCTTTTTTACATCTTTTACTACTATTTTCATATCAAATTCTCCATATATTCAAAAAAAGAAGAGCAATTCTGCCTTTTTTGTTAATCTATTGTTTAATTATTTAACTGTAACATTACTCACCTTATTTCATATTATTAACCTCCTATTAATTTATAATATTTTTTATCAAAATAAATTTTAATTTTTTAAAAACATCGAAACACCAACTTTCTGTTTATATTTTTTAAATTCACAATTATTTTATATCTCAATAATACCATATTAGTTTTTAAAAAGTCAATATATTTTTTATTAAAATTTATTTTTTTATATATCACTTACACAATGTTATTTTAAAATATTCTATTCAAAATTAAATTGAACTCAATTAAATTATAGCACATTCTTTTTCAAATTTGTTATATCTGGTAAAATTTGTCGTTTTCTGGTAAACTTTGTAATTTAAATATAATTTTGATTATATTTAAAATCAAATACTCTTATGTAAACAAAATAAAAAGCCGATAGCTTTAAACTATCGACTTTTATTTTCAAAAATCATTATATTTTAAGGACGAAGACCTGTACCACCTTGAAGTGTAAGTGTTTCGCCTGTCATATACTTAAAATCAGGTGAAGCAAGCTGAACACAAACTCTGCCAATCTCTGTTTCAGGATTTGCAAAATACCCCATTGGAGGTGTTTTAACATTCTTTTCATATGCCTCTGGAAATTTACTCTTAAACTGTTCAAGCTGTGCAGTCCATGCAAGTGGACAAATAATATTTACATTTATACCGTCCTTACTCCACTCAGTAGCTGCTACTCTACTAAGTCCACGAATACCTTCTTTTGCTGCGGCATATGAGCATTGTCCGAAGTTACCTGAAATACCAGCACCAGATGCAAAATTTATAACAGAGCCTTTAGTTTCACAAAGATATGGATAACACGCTTTCATATAGTAAAATGTTGCATAAAGTCCAGAATATAAAGCAAGATTGAATTGTTCTGTTGTATGTTCAGCAAGAGTAACTCCAGAAGCAGAAGCCTGTGCATTATTTATAAGAACATCAATTCTTCCGAATTCATCAATAGCTTTTTTTACAGTATTTTTTGCAATAGTTTCATTATCTGCACCTGCACAAATATCTGCCTGAACTGCAAGTACCTTAATAGAATATTTGCTCTCAAGTTCTTCTTTTGCGGCATTTAGTTTTTCTATATTTCTGCCTGTGATAACAAGATTAGCACCTTCCTTTGCATAAGCTGTTGCAATACCATACCCGATAGAACCACAACTGCCATCAGAAAGAATAGCTCTGCCCGCTCCAGTAATAATTGCCGTTTTACCTGCTAAGAAACCCATATAAGCATCTCCTTTAAAAATTATTTTATAATATTTTACGCCTTTATCCATTTTATAATTTCTTTTTCAGAAAGACTTCTTGCCTTTTGACAATCAGCTTTAAACTTTCCTTCATTCTTAAAAGCTAAAGGTGTAAACATATATTAACTTTTATGCTTGAATGTCACTCTTTTAAGTTAGATATAGCTAACTTATCTTTACTAAAAACACATTTTGTAGCAGCCTTTAAACAAAACGGTTTAATTCTGCATTATATTCATAGCCTATTATTGAAAGCTTTTCTTTGATAGTATCAGTATCTATACTATTAGTCTTTGCAAATTCCTCAAGAGATGAATAAAAATCTCTCAGCTGAGTATTTACATATGATAATAAAATCATAGGGTCATTAGGCAGTGACATTTTATCATTCTCCCTTTTCGCTTTTATAAATTTCATTATACAACAAACCTCCTCATAAATCAAGCTGCAAATCTTTATCATATAAGAAAACGCATACCCAAGCGGATATGCGTTCGATTTCTATAAAATAAATTTATTTTATTTCAAATCTAATGTTTG
>OGGH01001942.1_pt1 | contig 11341 bp, 8 predicted proteins | sample 1571161 | NCBI WGS metagenome assembly OGGH01 (sample SAMEA2582053, study PRJEB24529) | metagenome | biome: Human gut stool | place: China | collected 2011 | reverse complement strand
GTAGGCAAAGATACAATTTTATCAGAATTACTCCTCAGGTTTTTACGTTGATCCGAAACGTCCTGTAATTTTTCTCTCTTTATCCGGTCGTTATTCCAGTTTCTTCAGGACAAAATAAAAGTTCCACCAGCAGAAAACAAAAGTTCCACTAGGATAAAATAAAAGTTCCACCAGCACGATACAAAAGTTTCTTCAAGACGAAACAGCTGAATCGTCTGTATCATGCCGGTGATTTGTCCTTTCGATGCCGGGAAATTGTCCGGTCGGAGAAGCGCAGTTCACAAATCAATTGACGAAGAATCCCGAAAAGAGTATCTCATGGATAGGTTTCTCTGAAAAAGCAATATCTTTGCAGATGTGATTTTTATATCTTGACTCAATGAATGTGAAACATATCCTCGGCCTTTCCTTTTGCACGTTGCTGCTGATCATTCTTTTTCAGCAGGCAGGTGTGTGGTTTGCCTACCATACTCAGATGCAGAAGACGGAAGCTGTTCTGGCCTCAAGTTTTAAAGAAACCTTTATACTGGTGACGGATGCACAGGTAAATCGTCTGCCTTATGCGGAAGGAACACTGACGCACATGGTGTATGCTCCCGACAGCCTGCGTCTGAATGATGAAGACCGTCAGTTTTATTATGCAGAGCAGACTTCAGTAGTCTTACAGGATGGTTACGGACTGCCGGAGACCTCACTTGATTCGATCCGTCTGACGTTAGGCCGTATATTGGAGAATGAAAGAGTGGAGGGAAGTATCTATATCCGTAAACTGGATGCAGCGACGGGGCAGACCTTGCAGACTTCTCCTGCCGGAATCGCATTACCCGATCAGGAAGGAATCGGTGTGCTGACTTCGCCCCGTGCCTTTCTGCATCAGGGGAAAGGAATTGCCGTAGAAGCTATTGTGGATCAACAATATTTTGATCATCCGTCGAATCTGTTGTTTCCCGGACTGACTTTTCTTATTGCCGTTCTGCTGACAGGAACCATTGCCCTGCGTATGCGCTTGCTGCAAAACTTGCGGCATGATGTCGAACGTCAGTGTGAAGATTTTTATCGCCTGGCCGAACAGATGGCTAAACCTGTCCGGAAGATGGAGACCTATTTGCATGCATCCTGCTGGGCAGAAGCCCGTGAACAGGGGCAGCAGGTACTGGCAGATACGGAAGCTACGCTGACCCGTGCCAAACAGGAGCATGCACGTCTGCGTTCACACCGCTTTGTGTGGTTGCATCGGTTGTCGTGGAGTATGATACCGCTGGCATTCATTCTGCCTGCACTCTGGGGTAAATACATTTACAGTGAGCAGTGGCAAATCATGAACCATGAGGTGCAGGTATGCTTTGAAGAGGCTTTTGTGGAAGAAAATGACTTGCGCCATACCCGCTCGCTGGATGTAAACCATCTGCGGGGAACCCGTAAGTCGTTTATAACTGGGATGACAGATTATTTTCGTTATCAGACCGATTCCCTGACTTCCGTCCTGTATCGGAAAACGACCGATGAAAACGACAGTGTTATATATGTTCCTGCTACTCCGACTTCCATCAATGGAATTTATGTATCCCGCAAGTCGATGGACCTGAGTGAGGGGATTCGTCTTTACCGGGCCTATGGTACACAGCAGTTAATCAATGAACGGCCTGTTGCTGTTCCTCCTGATATGTCGCGCATGGATTCGCTGTTTCATTCCTTTTTGTCTGAGGCTGGCCTGAATGTACGGAGCGGTGTCCGCATACTGCGTCCTGCCGCAGATCAGGTGATCAGTCAGACTGGTGATGCCAGTATTCAGCGGGGCAGTTTCGTTACAACTCCCTTACACCTTACGGAAGACGGTTCTGAATGTGTGCAGGGAGTAGTTCCCGGTTCGGTAATGACTGTCATTCATTCGGTGTGGTATCTGTTTCTGCCTTTGGGAATGGTCTTTGTATTCTGTTTGCTGTGTATTGTCCTGTTGTGGCGTGCCTGGAGACAGCAACGCAGGCTGGAGCAGTTCCGGAAGGATTTCACTTATTCGATGATTCACGATATGAAGTCACCTTTGCAGACGATTCTGATGGGGACTCAAATGCTGGAAAGTGGCAGACTGGCTGACAAACCTGAGAAAATGGAAAAGATAGGTCAGGCGATGAACGACGAATGTGTCCGCTTGCTCACCCTTTCGGGGCGTGTGGTCATGTTGACTGAAATAGAGCGTGGCGAGCTGCAGCTTCATCCGGTCCGTATGGCCATATTGCCGTTGTTCAATGATCTGGTGACGAAGTTTCGGCTGAAGGCTTCCAAGCCTGTGGAGTTCGATGTCGTATGTTCTGAAGATCTCCGGGTTACGGCCGATCCCTTCTGCCTGCAGGAGGTCCTGTCCAATCTGGTGGACAATGCCTTGAAGTATTCCGGAAAGGAAGTGCGCATCCGGCTTTCGGCAGAAGTTGCTGCCGGTGGTGTCCTGCAAATAAAGGTAGGAGATAACGGTATCGGTATTCCTCAGAATCAGCAGATGAAGATATTCAACCGGTTTGAACGTGTCGCCTCCGGAAGCCATACTACCGGAGCTTCGGGCTTTGGTCTGGGATTGAACTTTGTCTGGCAGGTCGTACAGTTGCAGGGCGGCACCATCTCTGTGAAAAGTACGGAAGGCAGTGGCAGTGAGTTCACGATCTCCTTACCGCTTTGATATGACGGCAGGCAGGAACCGAAAGAGAACGGGCAGGTGCCTGTAAAAAGAAGCAGAGACCATCTCTGATTAGAAACAGTCTCTGCTGAAGTTCTGTTATGTCTGTCACGGGAGTGTTCCGTGGATCTTATTTGGCAAATAAGCCGTCAACAGGAATTACATTTTCCTTGCTGTCTCTTACTTCCATTTTGAGCATACCGCCGTTGCTGTCAAAGTATCTTACCTCTATCGGATGATATCCTTTGGCTAAGGCTTTCTGGCCGATGACTTCGCGGGGACCGTGAGGACCGTCGTTGTCTATAACCGGATCACCGTCGATGACCAGCGTACTGCCGTCGTCGGAAGTCAGGGCAAACGTATAGATGCCATCTTCCGGAACGTTGATGAATCCCTTGATGACAAGGCCGATATTTCCTTTTGCTTCTGCAGGTATGGAAACTTCAGTCACATTGTAGCTGCCTTTCCTGGAGGCTTTGTCTATGTCTGCACATTTGTTGCCCTTAAAGTCATACCATACGGCTTCAAGTCCTTTTCCGGCCGGAGTTTCGGATGAGGCCGGTGAGAACTCGCCTTTTATGAACTTGGTAGTAAAGGTATCACATGGTTTGCCGTTGGCACGGAAGGTACGGAAAGTAAACTCAGTTGTTTCAGTAACTTTCAGATTACCGTCGTATTTGGGCGAGTTCAGTGTGGGAACACTTCCGTCGGTTGTGTAATGGATTTCCGCACTGGGATCCATGCATGAAATCTTCACTTCACCTTCACCTATGAATACATTGGTCTTATAGAAACCTTCCAGATCCGGAATGCGGTAATTTACGTTCATCACGTTCAGGCGTTCAAACTGATCGGAAAGTCTGTTCTTGAATCCATCCCAGTCTTTCTGTTTGGGATCACTCCATCCTAATTCAGCGATGGCCAACATACGCGGAGCAGCCATGTACTGCATACGTTCTCTTGAAGGAATCCATTCGCACCAGATATTTCCCTGTACGCCGAGTACCTGATTGATCAGTTCGGGCTGCTGTTCAAATTCAGCCGAAGGATCGTAGTTGTAGATGTTGGGCAGTGATTTTATATCCTGTTCATAGTCGAGATAGAACTGAGAGTTAGGAGTAAAGATGATATGATTGTCCTGAGATGTTGTTTTCATCGGAGCATCCTTGGCCCATGTACGCCACCACATTACGGTTGCAGTCTTTGAGAGTCCTCCTTCAAGAATTTCATCCCATCCGATCATATCCTTGCCCTGGGAATTGAAGAAGGCTTCCATTTCGTGGATGAACCATGACTGCAATTCTTCTTCTGACTTCAGGTTCTTTTCGCGGATGCGTTTCTGGCAGTCCGGACATTTCTTCCAGTTTGTTTTTTCAACTTCGTCCCCGCCAATGTGAATGTATTTGTAGGGGAACAGGGGGATGATTTCGCTGTATACGTTTTTACAGAACTCAAGAGCAGATTCCTTGCCCGGACATACCGGAGAAGAGAATGTGGTTCCCCAGCCTGTGGTCTTGAAGCATGATACACCGTCGTAGTTGCTTACTGCGGCAAGCATGTGGCCCGGCATGTCAATTTCCGGAATGACGTCGATTCCTCTGACCTGTGCATACGATACGATTTCCTTGATGTCATCCTGGGTGTAGAATCCGCCATAGAGTGTATCGCCCTCAACGACTCTGATTTTTTCTTCCGGGATGAGGTAGTCTGTGTTGTCATTCTTTTTGGCCAGCTCCAGACAGGTCTTGTCATGTGAGTTGTATTTTCTCCATGCTCCTTTTTCGGTGAGAAGAGGATATTTTTTTATTTCCACACGCCATCCCTGGTCGTCTGTCAGATGCCAGTGGAATTTGTTCATCTTATACAGTGCCATCAGATCCAGCAGTTCCTTCACTTCGTCTTTATCGTAGAAATGGCGGGATACATCTAGCATCAGTCCTCTCCAGCCAAATCTCGGGCTGTCCTTTATTTCAACGGCGGGGATGGCCCATTCCATATTGCTGACAACTTCTTTGCTTTCAATGCCTGATGGCAACAGCTGACGGAGAGTTTCTATACCGTAAATTACACCGGCATAGGAGCTTCCGGATATAGATACGGAATTCTTTGTAGAGACAAAACTGTAGCTTCCTTCTTTTCCGGAATCTGCCAGAGAGAGATTGATGTCACCTTTTCCTTCGGTTACAGAGAACTGGTAGCCGGTAGATTTACTTAGAATGCTTACGAGATAATCGGCAGCAGGGATCAGGCTTTTGTCTGTTACCCCTATTGTACATTTCTCGGGCAGGACGAATGCTGAACTGGTTTCGACAATACTGTTGGGAAGCGGAATGATGGATATTTCCTTGACTTGCGTCAATGTGCTGTTACATGCACTGAGGAATACAGCACCGGCAAACCCAAGTACCGTAATCCAGCCTTTGTAGCTTTTTTTCATGGTAGTAAATTATTTAAAATGATTGTTTATTACTGACAAAGGTAAATATTATATGTTGATTAGCCAAAGTCTTCCTGATTCTTTCCGGAAGTAATAGCAAGAATAGTTCCTGAGAGTGCTTGTACATTGGGGATTTGTGTTGCTGGTCTGCCTTGTCAGAATGGAATTATGCACTCATTGAACATCGGGGAATTGCGAATAAAAAAGCAGTGGTCTGTCTGGATGAAAACAAACTCCAGTCCTGAACCTGTTATGTGCTGGCTGTACAGGCAGGACTGGAGAATGAATTCTGTTTAGATGATTCTGATTGTTTTCCTATGACTGGTTGGATTCGTTGATTTCTTTCTGCAACAGATTTCTGATGATTTCAGTTACCTGGGCAATGGGGATGATACCGGTGTCGAATGTGATATGGTAGTTTCGGGAATCTCCCCATTGCAGGCCGGTATAATGGAAGTAGTGATCACTTCGTGATTTATCTGTTGAGGCAATGATATCCGGAGCTTTTGCTGCCGGTATACCATACTCGGCAACGGCTCTGCTGATCTTATGAGGCATGTCGGCATACAAAAAGATGCTGATAGTATTGGGACGGTTCTTCAGAATATAGTTGGCACATCTTCCGACGATGACACAAGGCTTCTCGGAGGCAATGCGGCGGATAATCCGGCTTTGGGTAACAAACAAGGCGTCATCATAAGAAAGGCTTTTGTCCAAAGGGGCTTCATAGTCCTGGAGAATCATCTGGTAAAGCAGGGAACTGGGCAGTTTCTGCTCATTTTGTGAGATAAATTCTTCGCTGAAATGACTTTCCTGTGCGGCCAGGGTGATTAGTTCCTTGTCGTAGAAAGCAATGCCCAGTTGTCTGGCCAGTTGTTCTCCTGCCTGATGGCCGCCACTTCCATATTCGCGGGATATGGTGATAACCCAGGGAAAGTGTTCTGTTCCGTTTGCAGAGGGAACTTCGTGTGTGGTTTCACTTGAGAGCCATTGGCGGATGAAGGCAAGCCGGGGCATGATCAGACGGACAAAAGGACCCGTGATGAGTGCTGCGATGATAGTGCCTTCCCGTACTCCCTCAATACGTCCTGACAAACTCCATGAACAAAGGAGGGCTACGCACACCAGGGTTACGTCGAAGCAGATCTTGATGGTTCCGAAATCTTTTTTTAGGCGTAAAGTCGCAAACTGGATCGTGTATTCTGCGCTGATCATGGTTACATTGGCAATTACTTCCAGACAGATTCCTAATGCCAGAATCAGGCAGCCGATAACCAGTGAGATAAGCTTGACATAATAGGCGTCAGGATTATAGCTCGCAGTGGCCCACATGGTCAGGTCAGTAAAAAAGGAGAGTACAAATGCTACGGGAAATTGCATGAGCAATTCCATTTTCCGTTCCATGATTCCTTTCTTGCCGAGTAATAAAAGTTGCAGGATGATCAGTACAATTGTAAAAAGGAAAAAATAATTTCCCATAGAAATGGGAGTGTTCAGACTGGCCACATAAGGCACACTGGTGATAGGAGAGGTGCCCAGATCAGACCGGGTGATGACACTGATTCCGCATGCAATGATGAACAGGGAAATCCCGAAGGTAAGGTAGCGGCGGAATAGTTCTGCCTTACCCATTATTCGACTTTCTTCCATTAAATGTTTTGTTTAAAATTTGATGGCGCAAAGATGTTTCATTAATTTTGTTCTTAATTTACGGATTAAGAAATAAATCATGCAATTTACGCCAGACAGCTCTATACAGGAAGAACGTCTTTTGTTGGTTGAAAAGATGTCTGCCGATGAGATCCTGACCAAAGTCACGGGACGTGAAGAGGTGGATTTGTATCTTCATATGCATAACCGTCATCAGATTATTTATATTCTGTCGGGAACACTGCATATCGAAGTGGAAGGGGTAAATCATTTTGTGACAGACCATCATTTGGTTTGGATCCCGGCTGGTCTTTCGCACCGGCTTCCCAGTAATAATCGCCAGATATCTCTGCTGACAAGTTATTTTTATGCTGAGAAGGTCAGGAATGACCGGTTCGCAGTCTACCAGACAGATGAAATGTTAGCCCGTAATCTTAAGTTCATCAGTCAGCAGGGATCGGTCATTCGGAGAGAAAAACCGGAAATCTTTACTTTTTCCATGAGTTTTTTGTGCATGTTGCCTCTTGTCTGCCGGAAGGCATCTTTTCCTACCCAACCTTTTATCATAGCCCACGACAACCGTCTGTTGCCGGTTCTGGAATATATCAAGGCTAATCTGGGCAAGGATCTTTCCATTGAGAATGTGGCGTCTCATTTTGGATTCTCTGTGAGAAACCTTACTCGTTTGTTTACCAACTCCGGTATCCGTTTTGTGCATTATCTGAATTATCAGCGGGTAGTCAGAGCCATTGAGATTCTGACAGACAATGTGATGAACATCGAACAGACGGCTTATGAGGTGGGGTTTAACTCCCCCAACAGTTTCAGTCGTGTGTTCCGACAGATTACCGGAGAATCACCTTCAAAGTATATCTGGCATTGAACGGGTCGTTTATGTTTTTTATTCTGTTATTGTTTGTCTTTTTAAATATGTTTCAATATCGTTTTTGATATGTTTTAGTCTGGAAAATTCATCACATCCAATATCAATTGATTTATTATATTCAAAGGGCATGTTGCTTGCTATCTGTAAGCGGATTAACATAAGTTGAGCGAGTTTCAGCTGATCAGAGAACGCTCTTTGAAAGTATGTCTTTTGGTTTTCGTCTAAAATATCATTTAATATCATGACTAATTTTAGCCGATAGTCAATTGCTGTTTTCATTGTCGTTTCCCATGTCTTATCATTTGATTGAAGTAGGAGTGATAATATATATTGTGCGCGGGCTTTGTTGTATTGTATAAATGCATTCCACATAAGTTCGTCTTTGATTGTTTGTACAGCCTGATTGAAATTGAGAATAGCTTCCTTGAGGTAAATAATAGCCAAATCCTTTTCGGAACTTTTTTGCATTTCTTTTAGTAGAGGGACTACTTCTATTGATAAAATGTCGTAATTTTTTTGTTTAAAGACTTGAAGTATTTATTAATACATTCTGTTGCCTTACTCATATACATCAGTCCCATATAGTTATAATAAATCGTTCTTGAGATAGCGTTTTTTAGCATAGCTCCTCTGACATCCATAAGTAAAGCCACATTTTCATTATTAGTAGTACCTGATTTATAACATTGATAAGCATATACGGCTTTAAGAAGTTTAACGCTTTCTCTGATTAAGATACAGGATCCTTCGCTCAATTGTTCGAAAGTTGCGACTTTATTTTCTATTTTGTTCATTAGACTTTCTATTCTGGCTATAATTTGATTGTTATATTGATCTTGTTCATCAGTCTCTTTATTTTTTCGTTTAACGATAAAAGATAGTAACACTATTACATCAATCATTTCTTGGATATTGTCTGCGAGCCTTGCACCGGAATTTATACTGTTAGTTTTAAACAGTTGTTCTAAATGGCCGATAAGTTGATTACAAGCATTGATACTATCAGTTTCATTGAAATGTCGGATAATTGAGATAATTCCGGTTCTGTAATTCTCATTTTCCATAACATTACCATCCATTCTGCTTATGGCATTGACGCTATCTATAGAAATATAGGTTTTGACACTTACATGATAAGCAAGGATTGCGACTAGCATGGAAAGAATGGTTACAACAAATGTAATGAGATTGTCTAGGGTGTTATGATCAGCAGATGCAGATCTTAAAAAAACAGTCGTAGCACATAAAGCAGCAATAATAGCCAAGGAAATAACTATTACATATATTCGCCATAAATATTTAATTTTCATTCGCTTACTGATTCTTAGTGTAATAATGCCATTTTTTATCTTTTATTTGATCATCTTGAAAAATGTTTTACTGCCTAAATTTATACAAAATTGCTTTATAAACAATAGTTTTAGTGAAGAATAAGTTTTTACTCTTATTTTATTAGATTTAGTAAAAAGCCAAATAGGTGCTTAGAAGAAAAGAATAGATCTTTATTGGGATTTAAGAAATCCCTGTTTGAACTTTTAAGCAGAAAGCGTTATCTTTGCGCGCATGAAAAAGTATCTGAACATAAGCAAGAAAGTACGTGTCGGGCTGGCTGTTCTTGTTGGAATAATCGGCCTGTTTCTGATTTTTCGTCCGAAGCCCCGGATGAATGATTCATTGGATGAAGTTGAGGTAACGGACTCGGTAGAAGTAAAAGAGATTGTCTGCAAGTATGGTATACCCGTAGACCATTACGATATCAGTTATGGAATTGTTCAGCCGAACCAGAACCTTTCTTATATATTAGGAGATCATGGCTTGTCTTCGGCGGATATTCATGAACTGAACGAAAAGGCAAAGGGAGTATTTGATGTGAGGAAGATACGCAGCGGTCAGGCTTACGCTGTCTTTACCGTGCCCGACAGCACCCGCAGGGTCCGCTTTTTCGTTTATGAGGAAACTCCAAAGACTTATGTCGTTTTTGACCTTCGGGGAGAGCGTCGGGTGTATCGGGGGGAGAATCCGGTAGAATGGAAACAAAAGGAGATTAAGGGTAAGGTGGAATCGTCCTTGTGGATGGCTATGCAGAAACTGGATACTTCTCCGCAACTGGCGTTGGTCCTCTCGAATATTTACGGATGGTCTATTGATTTCTTCAGTTTGCAGAAGGAGGATGAGTTTCGTGTGATTTATGAACAGGAATGTGTGGAAGGGAAAGAGTTGGACAATTTCCATATATTGGCTGCCTCTTTCCGGTACTCGGACAGTATTTATTACGCCATACCTTTTGTGCAGGATGGTGAAGAATTATATTATGGGGCAACGGGAAACAGCCTGGAAGGAGCATTCTTGAAGGCTCCTCTGGATTTTTACCGGATTACATCCCGTTTTTCAAACAGTCGCTTCCATCCGGTACTGCGACGTTACCGCGCTCATCATGGGGTGGATTATGCAGCTCCTACCGGAACGCCAGTCTATGCAATTGGTAACGGAAAGGTAATAGCAAAAGGATTTCAGGCAAACGGAGGCGGAAACTTTCTGAAGATCCGTCACAACAGCGTCTATGTGACTACTTATATGCACTTGTCCCGTTTTGCAAAGGGAATAAAGGTCGGTTCGGAAGTGAAGCAGAAAGAGGTGATCGGATACGTGGGATCTACGGGGCTTTCAACCGGGCCACATCTGGATTTCCGGGTATTTGAGAACGGAAAACCCATCAATCCGCTGCTGATCAAGTCGCAACCTAAGAAACCGATCAGCCCGGATAATATGTCTCAGTTTGTTGTTTTACGTGATTCATTGATTAACCGGCTTTCAGCCATAAACTAAGAAGAAATGAAGAAGATGTTATGTCCGCAGTGCAAGATTGCGGCAATGTATGTGAAGAATGCTGCCGGTGAACGTCTGCTGGTGTATGTCACTGACCAGGGAGAGGTTGTTCCTAAAGATCCTTCACAATCTCTTGAAGGGTTTGATGTGAGTGAAGTTTTCTGTCTGGGATGCTCCTGGCATGGTTCTCCCAAACGTCTGGTGCGTTATTAATGTGCGGAAAAGGAAATCTTTACAGGTAAAATTTTGGGTATTTATTGCACATTTCCCGTTTCTGTGTGTACTTTCTTTGCAAGAAAGAGCGGAATACAGGATAAATGATGTATCTTTGCCTTATTATTTCTGTATTATATAATTAAGAGCAACATGGATAAAGTAATCATTAATTCGTACGAAGAATTTGAAAAATTGGTAGGCCAGCAGATTGGCGTTTCTGACTGGCTGGAAATCCCCCAGGAGCGTATCAATCAGTTTGCTGATGCTACATTGGATCATCAGTGGATTCATGTGGATGCAGAACGCGCCAAGGTGGAAAGTCCCTATAAGAGTACGATTGTTCACGGATATCTGACTCTCTCCTTGCTTCCTCATCTGTGGAACGAGATTATTGAGGTAAATAATCTGAAGATGATGGTTAACTATGGCATGGACAAGATGAAATTTGGACAGGCTGTATTGTCTGGACAAAGTGTACGTCTGGTAGCTTATCTGCATTCTCTGGTGAATCTGCGTGGAGTTGCCAAGGCTGAAATCAAGTTCTCCATTGAAATCAAGGACGAGAAAAAGAAAGCACTGGAAGGTATTGCTACATTCCTTTATTATTTTAGATTTTCAACGGTTTAATATAACCGTTTGAAGAATAAACATTTAACTG
>OGGH01001939.1_pt1 | contig 11359 bp, 4 predicted proteins | sample 1571161 | NCBI WGS metagenome assembly OGGH01 (sample SAMEA2582053, study PRJEB24529) | metagenome | biome: Human gut stool | place: China | collected 2011 | reverse complement strand
AATCACCAACATAACCACTTTTTGAAGCACTAAAAGATGATATATTGACATCAGGATAAGTAGGCTTAGTAATCTTAATAGTCGTAGTTTTTGTAGCTTGCTTAGCTTTTCCGTCCTTTTCCCTAACATAAACCTTAAGCGTACAATTTGCGTTTTCAGGTAAAGTATTATTGTTGGCGGTAGACCAGGTATAATTTGCCTTGTTCTGAAAATCAGTAATCAAGCGTTCTGTACCCGATTTATCGACATATGTGTATTTATACTGATATGTAAATCCACTCACTGTATCTGACAGAGTAGTTTTAAGATTTATGCTTTGCCCTAAAGTCAAATCAGGAGCAGTAAATGTATCAATAGAGATTTTAGGTTGACCAACTGTTACATAGAATGTTTTTGAAGATTCAGCTCCAGTTGTATCCTTAGCAGCTAAACGAATAATCCATCGGGAATTAGTATCAGACATAATCCTTGAATATCTGCTCGGATACATAATAAAGTTATTTGATGATACCCAGTTAGATGAAGTAAGAGCATACCATGCAGATTCGCTTTCCTTACGATACCAGTAAGCATATTGATTAACTGTACCTGTACCATTAACCTTAATATTCATTACAATCTTACCATCTGCGGCAACATCTGTTGTCGATAAGGTAGAATTACTTATATTAAAATTTGCTGCTGCATTACTTTGCAAAGCACCCATAGATGATAGCACAGTCATAATCATCAGAACAATAGCAATAAGCCTTATAAGCTTTTTGTTAGTTGTCTGTCGATATTTTGACGAGGTTGATAAAGGTGACATACATATCTCCTTTCTTTAAGTTAATAAATAATAGAGAAAGCGACACCGCCGCCCCTTCTCAACGGTGTCGGTTGCTCTATAATTACTTAGTTTTATAACAATTTTTCAAGGGCGAAAGTTCCTGCAAAGCATACAGCAATAATTCCGAGTGTAATAAAGCCTGAATTACGCTCACGATTATCCTCTGCCTGAGCTCCATGAGCAGCTTTTAACAGACCACCTACAACAGCAAAAAAGATAAGTATACCACGTACAACCCACATCAAAATGCCAACTATATTGTTCATTGTGTTTGTCTTTATGCCTGTAGGAGCGGAGTTTTCTGCGTTTGCAGCAAATGTAGTAAGTGCGGAACTAAGCATAAATGTTATTGCTGTGCAGCTTACTGCTACTGCCTTCTGTGCCTTCTTGATTCCCTTAACGATTTTTTTGTTTTTTAATGACTTTGTATTCATGGTTTTCAAACTCCTTTAAATTTAATATCTTATGTAATGGCTTTTATTCGGACAGTTTATGTTTTGATTAGCAACACCTCCAATAAAAGAAAAATATCTATATAAAAAGCTCCGAGAATTTAACTTCTCGGAGCTTATTAGCGTGAACCTTTGCTTATTGTATTTGTTACTTGTTGTACTGACTGCATAGCTTGTACAATCTTCTTAGTTGCTACAATCACTTTGCCTACTCCAGTCGCAGACAAAGCTTTTTCTACAACTGGATTATTAGCTATGGATTGAAATTCAGGCATTTTAAGCATTTGCTTGCCCATATCCGTAATTGTTGCAACACCGTCTTTAACTGTTACAGCACCATTAGTCTGCCATTGCTTTACATTTGATAAAATCTTACTTGAAAGCTGTTTATCTGGGTGACTGATGACTGTAGAAAGGTCGAGCTTATCTGAATGATTAAAAAATGTAAAATCATTTATGTAATCTCCCGTAAGTTCAGCACACATCTGTGCTTCATTTGGCATACAGCCTTTACTTAGAGTAGAGTTTATTTTTTGATTGTAGGCTTCAGATTGGTCTTTTTGTGCTGATTTTATAAAATCAGGTTTATTTATTTTTTCTTTTCCTTTTTCTGTTATTTTAATATCGTTGCCGTCAAGTTCTATTAAATCGTTTTCAGCAGCTTTAACAAATGTGTTTGTAACAGCGTCCTTAATATCCGAATCAGCAATATTGCGTATAGCAGATACAGGCATTCTTTCAGATTGCAAAAAATATGATAAATCCGTATCTTTTCCTGTAAATGTAAAATTCGTAAGTGGGTTGTCGTTGACAACATCACTTACGAATTTATGTGTAGCTTGATTTTCAGTTTTACTATTCTTTATAAAAGTGTCTATCAGTTGTCTTAGTTGTTGAATATTCTGCATTAGGTTTCGAGTTTTATTTCGTACTTCATCGCCAAGTTCATCATATAAGCTCATTGCTCATCCTCCTTAACCTCATTAAGGTTAATATAATTATCAGCCTTAATATCATCACCATTAAATGTCACAAGCTCGTTATTATTACTATCGAAAATCCGTCTAAGCTTTTCTTTAGTAAATTTCTCTTGACTTTTCTTAAATGCAATATCTTCCTCATAATCATCTGACATAATTGCTCTTAATATTTGCTGAGCCTTTTGCTGTCTTTCGACATAACACTTTTCTCTATTAGACTTAATTTCAGCAAAATCAACAGTAATATCGGAGTTATTCTTTTGAGATTCTCCTCTGTCACTGCCAACCTCTGATATTTTCGGGTGCTGTAATGTATCAAATTTATCAATAAAGAAAGGATAAAATTCATCAACAAATATAATACATTTGCCATTCCTTCCTCGTTTTAGTGCTTTTGGTATTTCATCAGGTGCTAAAAGTTCACGAGCTATATAACTTTCGCTATCAGAACCACCGCCCTGATTGCCTCTGTTATAGCTTCGACTGTCGACTCTTACTGTTGTTTTACCAAGCTTTTTAGATACATATTCCATGCTGTCTGTATCATTTGTGCCGAGAAAGGTAAATATTGAGCAGTTACCAATAATACTTTCCCAGGTCTTTTCGTATATAGCCTTAAGCTGTGACAAGCCCTGGAGAACTATACAAAGTCTGATGTTATACTTACGAACAACCGCTAATGTTTCTGAGAAATTTGGTATTCTGCCGATATTGGCAAATTCGTCAAGTTCACAGGAAACTAACAAAGGCAATCTATTGTTATATTTTAAGCTCGCAATATACATTAAACGCTCAAAAAGCTGTGTATAGAAGATATTTGCTAAAGCCTTGTATGTTTGACGAGCTGCAGGAATAATCAAAAATATTGCAGTTTTATGTACTCCAATATCGTCAAAATCCATTTCATCAGTAGATGTTAGCATATCTACTTCTTTTATAGCCCACAAACTGAGCCTTGTTGAAAGTGTTTTTGTTATACTTCCTAATGTTTCCTGAGGTGTACCTTTGATAGAGTTCCAGTAAACTGAAACTGCATCATCAATAGTTCCTTCTCGTTGCTGGTGTCGTTTTATGCACTTTGCAATTTCACAATTTTCGTCTATTGCTCCGTTCTTAAATTGTATTGAAGTGAGCAATTTTACGATTCTACTGAATGATTTTGTTTCGTCGGGAGCCTTAAAGAGATACAACATAATCATAAACAGCATTTCTTTGGCAGAAGCAGACCAGAAGTCGTCTTTTTCTCCTTCTCCGGCAGTGTTTTTAATAAACAAATCCGCAACATTTATAGCGTCTGTATCAGTAACCATATAATTGAACGGATTGTATGTATTTGACAAGGTAATGTCATTAAGATTAAAAACACGCACTTTATAACCATTTGCTTTTAATAGTTTTGCACAATCTCTGTATAACTCTCCCGATGGGTCAGTGACAACATATGAGCCTGTCATTTGCATAATGTCAGGCTTGATTTTACGGAATGATTTACCAGCACCAGAACCACCAATGACTATCTCATTCAGATTATGACTTGAATAAAACGCACCTTTGACATTAAAAACGGTTATGTAGAAGTTATCACCACAAGGAATACCTGTATTATCTGTAAATCGCTTTTTTTCATATTTATTCGCCCATCTTGTTGAGCCATGTTCCATACCTTTGAAATCATCTCTGTTATTTGATGTAGCCATAATAAATACAACTAATACAACGCAAAGGTATACCCACCACAGCTTTGTTACCTGCCATTCAAGTATTGTCCATAATAATTCCCACGAAAATGGAAGATAAAATGATTTAAAAAGGTCATTTAGAGAATCTATAAACTGTTGCATACTTAGCTCGTCTAAGTTCATTCGAGCAGTATATTGCATATAGTTATATGTACCATAAATCATAAAAAGAACAAAGAATAGACCTAAAACTATACCAGTATATATAATAGGTGCTTTGCTTTTTTCCGCACGAAGTTTATTTTTACTCTCCAAATTATTCACCTCTGTTATGTTCGTCAGAACCTATCAAGTTTTCGATTTTACTCTTTGCCGACTTATCAAAAGAAATTATAACAGTGCTACTATCAATAACCTTCATTCTAAAAAGTATTCCTGCTTTACTTAATATAGCTACATCTTCATTTGTCACTATGCGATAATCGGCAGAAATTATCGTTGGTGTAAATGTAAAACCATTTCCAATGGCATAATGATATGCTGTTGAAAATTGAGCAGCTTTAATAATCAAATTGACATTGTATTCAAATGCAGTTTCATCAATATCAATAAATCTGTTTTGTATTATAACTGATTGCAGTTTTGTGCAAAAAGAAAAAGCATTTGGTGCAATATGTAGTAGTGAGTATGGAAGAGATATACTATATAGTTCTGTACAATGCTCAAAAGCACCGTTGTCAATCTCCATAACACCTGCAAGCTTTATAGCAGTAAGACCAGTACAATCTTTAAAGCATTCACAACCGATGTAGGATATATTTTTAGGAATATCTATTTCATCAATAGATGTACAGCCACAAAATGTTGCATTACAAAGATAGCCTATATTATCTCCAAACTGTATTTTAGATAATGATTTACAGCCTGCAAAAGCTCCAGTACCAATCACTCTTACATTTTCAATGTTTATAACATTCAAAGCTTCACAGCCTTTAAATGCCTTGTCACCGATTTTTTTGAGTGTGCTTGGTAATTGTATCTCAGATAACCTACGGAAATCTAAAAAAGCGTTATCGCCTATTGCGATAATGCCCTCTGGAATTTTAACACTTAAAATGTCAGGTTCAGAACAACCTATAACGATATTGTCCTTAATAATTAAATTATCCATACAATCATCACCTCATCATATGTTTACCTTGAATTTGAGTGTTTACAGCTTCAAGCACTTGGTTTATTTTTTCTTTATTTTCTTTAGTAAAAGCTACTGTATATTCCTTGTCTGGTATGGTTTCAGCCACTTTGACTGCTATACCAGTGTTCAAAATTGCTAACAACTGTTTTTGTGTTAAGCCGGTTTTCTTCAAATAATTGTTGCTATTTGTTTGAGTTTTTTTCTCTTGAGGTTTATCCTCAATTTTTTGCTCTTGGTCGGCAAAATTAGTTTGTTGTTTATCTTCACCTTTTTCTTCTTTTTTTGAAGTTTGCGTTTCAACCTCTGCTTGTTTAGATTCTTCCTGTTTATAAGTTTGCTTATTCTGTTCTTCGGTCATATCATTTTCAGATTCCTTAATTTTGTCAGGTTCTAAAACTTCCTTAATAACCTCGCTTGAAGTTTCAGCTACATTATCAATAGTTTCGGATACGCTGCTGCCATTCATAGCTGCTTTTTCAGCTGTTTCTACTGCGGTATTTCTAAGCTCGTCTATCTTATCATCGACAAGCTCTATCTTAGCAAGTTTATTAAGCTCCTGTTCAAGCTCGTTAAGATTATTTATTCTTGCTATGAGCATATCCCTTTTGCTCTCGACTTTTTTAATTCGAGCATTAATTTTTAGCTTATCTACCTCACTAACAGTGCTACCGTTCAGTTTTTCATTTAGCTTGTCAAGCTTAGAATTAGCTTTATCAAGTTGTCTATCAGCACGACCTAAGCTATCCTCTTTCAGAGCTTGCATAGCGTTAATATATGCTTCCTGCTTATTTGAAGAACTATGAACCATAGCCGAAATGAAGTTTTTAAGAAGTTTACTTCTTTTTTGCTTACGCTGTAGTTTTACAAGCTTTCTCTGAGCCTTTTTGAGCTGATTTTCTTTTTTTACGATTTTCTTGTCTTTTTTCTTATCAAGCTTTTCAAGATGTGCAGAAAAAGAAGAAATAATGGGGTTAAGCTTTGGATATGTATTGCTGTCTATAACCGTCTTACAAGCCTGGATTGTATCATTCTGACTTGATTTTGTAGCTTTAATATCTTTTATTTTAGCCTCAAGCATACTGATTTTATCCTTGATTTTAGCTTCTTCGATACTTTGAGTATCGTTATCATCGTTATCTTTTATAAAGTTTTGAAGAAATTCATTTTTATCAGCAATAGATACGGATTCTGTTTGCTCATGCTTATCATCAATGGGATTGTCAGTGGATTCTACCTTAGTATTTTCTGCCTGTTCTACCTTTTCGATTGTTTCAGCCATTAAAATTACCTCCTTAAATTTAATAAGTGGGACTTCAAGTCCCACTTATCGCTTTTGTATGATATTCTGACTTGCTTCTTTTGTATCCTCAATATCGTCTATATTGTCTTTTCTGCCGTCAACATCAAGCTCTGCATTGAGTTCAGCAAGTTTTGTAGTTTTAGATTGATATTCAGTTTCCTTATAGAATGGTTTACCAATCTGTTCTTTAGTTTCTTTTAAAGATTTTTTATGTTCAGAAAGTCTTTCTATTCTTTCCTTACAGGTATTCTCCAATTTTTCAAGAATATTATCCATTCTCGTGAAGTTATCCGTTCCCAAGTCTAAATAATAAGTACCTTCTCTTGTAAGAGATGCCTTGTATTCTCTTGAAAAACAATCAAACATTACTGCCACTTCAAAGCCTTTATATTCCCCTATTGGAGTATATTTGTTATTTCCGTTGCTGCAAGCTTTAATATAAGCTTGCTTAAGTGCTTCCGCAGCTTCATCTTTTTTGCTATATTGCTGACCGTTTATCGTTATACCCTCGAATTTCTTTTTATCTCCATCAGAAGTAGAATGATTTTTTTGATAGTAAAGAAAATCGTTCTGATTCTTAGGTATAATATTCTCTAAAATTTCAATTTTAGAGGTTAAGCTTGCAGCCATATCTTCCAGTCTGTATTGCTCTTGCTGATAACCACTTCGTTCAAGTATTAACTTTGCAACCTCATTATCAAGCTCCATTTTTTCTTTAATGCGTGGGTCACCAACACACAGAGCTTTTACTTCTGCATATGATAGTGTAGCTTCATCAACATCATCACATCGGCGTTGTGGAGATTTAGAGGTCATTATCTGGCTGATAAATTTCTGTTTACGCTCAAGCATTTGGAATAAATATGCGTCAAAAGTATCTTTCGTACAATAACGATAAAGATGAACTTGCTTATTTTCATTCCCCTGACGCACCATTCGACCTCGCCTTTGCTCCATATCTGCTGGGCGGAACGGTGCGTCTAAGTCGTGGCTTGCTACAAGTTTTGTCTGTACATTAGTTCCAGCACCCATTTTGGAAGTTGAGCCTATAAGTACACGAACCTCACCACTTCTTACCTTTGAAAAAAGTTCTTCTTTTGCAGCTTCTGTTGTTGCATCGTGTATGAAAGCGATTTCATCAGGAGGCACACCTTTTGCAAGCAGTTTCTTTTTAATATCGTCATAAATATTAAATGAACCGTCCTTTTTCGGGGTTGAATAATCGCAAAAGATGAGCTGTGTGGACCTTTGCTCTTGAGTATCTTTCCATATCTTCAACACATTTTCAACACAAGCATTAACCTTTGTACCCGGCTCATCAGGCAAATCAGGGTTTATAAGCCTTTGGTCAAGACCTATCTTTCTTCCGTCGGTTGTTATCTTAGGCATATTATCCTCGTGTGGGTCGACTTCATGATTGTGTATCTTTACAGCTCTTTCTGCTAAAGTTTCGACAAGCTGCTTTTGTATTTCTGTAGGTTCACAAGATATGTTATGTATCTCACAATCTGGTATATTAGGTAAATTAAGGGTATCGGCTGTTTGAATGTCGGCACATTCCTTAAACAAATTCATAAGTTCAGGGAGATTATGAAATTTTGCAAAACGAGTTTTAGCACGATAGGTGTTGCCCTCTGGTGCAAGTTCCATTTGTGTCACACTTTCTCCGAATGTGCTTGCCCAAGAATCGAAATGCCATAAATTCTTTTCTTTGAGCAAATCGGATTGCAGATATTTCATCATATTGTATATTTCGCAAATGGTATTAGAAACTGGTGTTCCTGTTGCAAATACTAAGCCTTTGCCATTTGTTATTTCATCAAGATATTGTGTTTTCATATATAAGTCTGCTGTCTTTCCTACATTATCTGATGTTGCAATACCTGAAACATTCGTCATTTTTGTCGAAAGAAAAAGATTCTTAAAATAATGAGCTTCGTCCAAAAATAGTTTATCTACTCCAAGCTCCTCGAAGGTTACTGTATCATCCTTTGGAGTATCAAGTAACTTCTTCAGTTTTGCTTCAAGATTAGCCTTAGTTCGTTCAGCTTGCTTAACCTGATAATTTTGTCCGTTATGAGCTTTCATTTCCTCTATATTCTTTATAAGCTCATCAATCTGGTTTTGTATGAAACGCTCCTGATTTTCAATCGACAGAGGAATTTTAGCAAGTTGGCTATGACCGATTATAACTGCATCATAGTTGCCCGTAGCAATCTTAGCCATTAAAGCTCTGCGAGCATCACCTACAAAATCTTTCTTTTTAGCAACGAGGATGTTTGCATTTGGATACAGCTTTAAGAAATCTTCTCCCATCTGTTCGGTAAGATGATTAGGAACACACATAAGACTTTTGGTGTGTAAGCCTAAACGCTTTCCCTCCATTGCGGCGGCAATCATTTCAAATGTCTTACCAGCTCCAACCTCGTGTGCCAGAAGTGTGTTACCACCATACAGACAACGGGCAACAGCGTTAAGCTGGTGCGGTCTGAGCTGTATTTCAGGATTCATTCCGACAAAATTCAGATATTTACCGTCATATTCTCTCGGACGATTAACATTAAATATCTTATTGTATGTATCTACAATATCGTCACGCCTTGTTTTATCCGAATAAATCCATTCTTGAAATTTTTGCTGAATAATTTCTTGCTTTGCTCTAACCTGTGCAGTCTTTTTATTGTCAACAACAGGTTTTTCTTTGCCGTCAACAACCTGCATACTTTTAATTTGAGTAGCTCTTAGATTGAGTATATCCTCTATCAATTCATACGCCGTTCTATCTTTTGTTCCGTATGTAACAGTAGCCTGAACATTATTCTTATCAGAAGATTTATTTGTTATATACCATTTTCCGGTAAGTTCTGAATACTGAACATCAATAAAGTCTTTTTTAAAAATCGGATTTTTATGATAAAGAGCAGTACCTAAAAGCTCATAAACAAAATCTTTAATATATTTAGGATTTATCCAAGTTGCACCAAGTCTTACATCAATATCACTTGCCTGTATTTTCTCCGGCATAGCTTTTTTAAGTGCTTGTATATTGATTGCAAGGCTACTATCGCCTTTATCAAAAGCATTTTGTGCTTCTTCGAGTTTTTGCAGTATGTTTCCAGAAAGATACTCGTCTGCGGTTACATATTTATCAGTGTTTGGAATACGATAAATAGAACCTCTCAAATCTTCAACAAGTTTTTCTTTGTCTAAACTGGTAAGCTTAGACATATACTCAAGATTAACCTTTGCAGTATCGCTAAGAGATACTGCAAGAGCGTCAATAGCAGTTGGTACTGAGGTTATTTCTTTATTTGCCTTAACCGTTCTTTTGGTAAATATATCAGCTTTACCGACATATTTATCCTTATCAAACTTTTCAAGTGAACGGAGCAATGGCAACGATGAATCGTTTTTAAAGATTGACTTGTTTACATCATCATTTATTCTTCCATATTTGCTTGCAAAATCATCATAGAGCGAAGATAGAACAGACTGAACATCCTTAATTTCATCGTCCGTTACTTTATCATCAAGCTGCATTTCAAGCAGTTGTCTGACTGTATCACGCATGGCGATAAGCCCTGCCATTCTTTCAAGATTTTGTTTTCTATTTGATTTTGGCAAATTTACTTCTGTTGCAGTTCCATATTCAAAGAAATAAGCCTTATCGGCCTTATCAGAAGAAAGAAAATAGCTGCCGGTTCTGAGTGAATCAGGTATTTCAACCTGTTTGTCTACGAAATCTACCTCATTATCAAGCTTAGTATCTTTTGTAGAGATATTGCCTTGTATATTTTCCATAGCGTTTCGTATTTGCTCAGAAAGTTTTGTGTCCCTGTTTGGCATACAAGTGCTTTCCATATGGAATTGACCGCTTGTCATTTCCATATGTCCACATATTTGCTGTTGGTTCTGAACGAAATAGGCATTCATTTCAATGTCATTTTCGTCCTTTGCGGTTTTAATCCATAATGGCTCATTTTCGGATGTTATCGTAATTGGCTCTGTACGCTTCTGTAAGAAGATAATATCCGAGGTGACCTCTGTGCCTGCGTTAGCCTTAAAAGCGTTGTTAGGCAGCCTTACAGCCCCTAAAAACTCCGCTTTTTCAGTGAGAAGTCGGCGAGCTGTATCATTGCGTTTATCAAGTGTGCCTTTCGATGTAATAAATGCAACTACACCGCCAGGCTTTACCATATCAAGCGATTTAAAGAAAAAGTAATCGTGTATAAGCAGATTTTCTTTGTTATATTTTTTGTCATAAACCCTTATATCACCAAAAGGAACATTACCGACTGCAACATCAAAGCTTTCACTTTTTAGATTTGAGTTTTCAAAACCACATATTTGTATCTGAGCTTCAGGATATAGTTTTTTAGCAATTCTGCCTGTCAGACTATCAAGCTCTATACCTGTAACCTTAGCTTGCATATCTTCGGGTATCATACCAATAAAATTACCTACTCCGCAGCTTGGCTCAAGCAATTTTCCTCCTTTTGAAAAACCCATATCAGAAAGCTTAGAGTATATTTCTTTAATGATAACAGGGGAGGTATAAAAGGCACTCATTGCAGATTTTCTTGCAGCTGCATACTCATCGCTTGTAAGCAATCCCTTAACCTCGTCATAGTGACTATTACCAAGCTCAAAAACCTTTGCCATACCGCCCCAACCAGTATATTTTGATAGTATTTCCTGTTCTTCTGGAGTTGCAGTCCGGTTTTCAGTTTCAAGCTGTTTTAAGGTTTTAATAGCTGCGATATTATCCTGATATTTTTCAAGAGGTTTTCTCTGTCCAAGCGATAGGTCTGAAATATGATAATTTTCAGGCTTAATTATGATATTTTCTTTTTCTTCGGATTGAGTAGAGGTATATTTTTCCTCAACAATATTTTCGTTGACAATGTTACGGCTTTGATGTATA
>OGGH01001936.1_pt1 | contig 11373 bp, 10 predicted proteins | sample 1571161 | NCBI WGS metagenome assembly OGGH01 (sample SAMEA2582053, study PRJEB24529) | metagenome | biome: Human gut stool | place: China | collected 2011 | reverse complement strand
TACAGGCGAGTTGAAGGAAATTGAGGAATACGATGTTGACTTTGACCATCAGTTCATTGAAACAGAGAAGCATGATGCAAAACCAACCTACAAGAAGTTCCTGGGCTATAGTCCAGGTGTGGCAGTCATTAACGACATGATTGTCGGTATTGAAAATAGAGACGGCAACACAAACGTGCGCTTCAACCAAAGAGAGACTTTGGAAAGAATCTTCAAGCGACTGGAGGCATCAGAAGTATATATATCCCGTGCCCGCATGGATTGCGGCTCATGCTCGGAGGAAATCGTAGATATGGTAGAGGCTCATTGCAGGCATTTTTATATTCGTGCCAACAGATGCTCTTCCTTCTACGATTCCATGTTTGCCTTGACTGGATGGAAAACTGTTGAAATCAACGGTATTGAATTTGAGCTGAATTCCATCCTTGTTGAGAAATGGAAAGGAAAACCGTATCGTCTTGTCATACAGAGACAAAGGCGAATAGATGGAGACCTTGACATTTGGGAAGGCGAATATACCTACAGATGTATACTGACTAACGATTACAAGTCGAGTGCAAGAGACATCGTGGAATTCTACAATCTTCGTGGTGGCAAGGAACGCATCTTCGATGACATGAACAATGGCTTTGGCTGGAATCGATTGCCAAAATCGTTCATGGCACAGAATACTGTATTCCTGCTTATGACAGCTCTCATCAGAAACTTCTACAAAGCTATTATGCAGAGATTGAAAACCCATGAATTTGGATTGCGTGCCACCAGCAGAATCAAGACCTTTGTTTTCAAGTTCATCTCTGTTCCTGCGAAATGGATTAAGACATCACGTAGGCATGTATTGAACATTTACTCAGACAACAATGCTTATGCCAACCTGTTCAAGACAGACTTTGGTTAAAGACCATGCTTTTCTGGTTAAACCAGCGTATTACCTCAAGTCGCTTTATGGGGTAAGGGGATTTTGTGTCTGCGACATTTCTGTTGTGCAAGAAATATGTACAATAAAATGAATTTTGTCGCTTTGCAAGCAAAATCCCACTAAACCCTATAGGTTGCGGATTTGAGGATTCGTTCAAAATCTCCAATGTATTACAGAATATTTGCAAATAAAATGACTAACTTTGCACTCGATTAAAACAAGAATAAAGTATGGATTACGAAAAATTAGGCTATACGGTCATCAAAATGAAGTATGGAGACGTGGGTAAGTATAATATTAAGAACAATATCTTTATAACAGATATTACACCTAGCCTCTCAGCTTTTCAAGATGTCAATGTGAATACACGAGGAATGGGGATTATGCATACGCATGGTTTCTACAATATTTCATGGATAGAGAAAGGAGGTTTTTACTACAATGTAGATTTAAAGCGAGTTTATGTGAGAGACAAAACTCTTATTATGTTTTCTCCTGGTGAATTACATAGTCTTACCGATACAAAACAAATTTCTGGAATCTCTATCGATTTCACAGATGAATATTTTCGCTGTATAGATCCCAAATGGTCTAATTACTTGAAATACGATGTCATTAAAGACGTTCCCGTACTAACCATATCCAATCCAATCGAAGAGAGCAAAATTAAGAACATAATATCCTCGTTGAGAGAGTTGTATGACAAGATGGATACTTCCGTACAATTCGAAGCAAGTATTTATTCAATGTTAACACTTCTACTCTGTGCTATTGCTAACACTAATGAGCATGTTTCAGTAAAGAATGGTCAACCAAAGCAAACGACCCCTCAACACGAATTGTACCTATCGTATACCGAAATGATTGAGAAAAATTTTTGCAAGCACCATGGTGTTCAATACTACACCGAGGAACTTGGCATTGGTGTACATACCCTAAATGCATGCTGTAAGTCTAATGCCGGTATGACACCATTAGCTGTAATTAATGCTCGCATAATACAAGAAGCAAAGCGAATGCTTTTATTCACTACAATGAGAAGTTCCGAAATCTCTTTTGCACTGGGTTTTCCAGAACAAGCTCATTTTATTAATTTCTTTAAACGATTCACGAAGATATCTCCTTTGAAGTATAGAGACAAACACAATGTAAATATTTCAAACCTTTTAGATGATGATCATCTTAAATAGATTGACAATCTTATAAACAAGTCCACTGATTTTTAGTATTTCCGCTAAAGATCAGTGGGTTTGTTGTTCCAGTTTGTAGCTCCGAACCACGTTCGCAACAATAGCTTATTTAAACCATCCATTGTAGCCACCAATCCACGAAACAACAACTGCGACAAAAACGAAGAAGCCCAAAGTGAAGAAAAACCAGAAGAAGTACTGGATATAGTGGCCAAGGTAACAACCATCGTATTCCTTGTACCTCTTCTGAGCAACACGTAGCTCATCGGCAAACATCGAGTTAATCTCCCGATAATGAGCCTGCATTTTGCCAAGAATCCACTTATGCTCATTGTTAAACAGATTCTGAATGGCGTTCATGTCTTCATCAGAAGCATGAACCGCCACATTCAATTTGGTTGGAGCATTTTTCAGAACATTGTCAATATGGGTGTTGATGGTGTCAACTTTCTGACAGATGGTATTCACCGAACCACCCAGTTTCGTCTCGGCACGCTGATACTGCTGAATGGCAGACTCCAGTTCAAGTGTGGCATTGATGAAGGTGTTTGTAGCCTTGTCAATGTCCTCACTCAACTGCTTCAACTCAGGAACACGGTTTACAAGCCCATCCTCGGCTTGCTGCTCCTCAACCTCGTTTTCGACATCATTCATCATGTTGTCGAAGTCGGATCTTTCTTCTGTGTCTATGTTTATCTTGCTTTTTCTGATAGCCATATTGTCATTGATTTATCGGTGGAAACTTCTGCTGCGTGGTTTAGGCTTGCACATGGAATGAGCCATCTGTGCGCAACGGTGGGCAAACTTCCAGTCATCTTCGTCATCTTTCTTGCCCCAACCAGAAGAGGGAGCAGAACCGCCACCGCCACATGATTCTGAAATGGAAGTGGCAGCATCAATATATCCTGCAAACAACAGTATCGCTACATGAGCGACATTCTCTGTTGTCGCAATATCATTGTCCTCTGGAACCTGAACCTCATTAGTAAAGACATCTTTGACAGAGTTCGGAATCCACACCTTCTTGACTTCATCGCCAATGTTGATTGTGAATGCCGTTTGTGTAATTTGAGGTTGCGCTTTTGGTTGTGATGCTGTTGGAGTATGAACGACAGGACGAACTGGGCGAGGCGCAGAAGCAACGGATGGAGAAACAGGCTTTGTCTTGACTTGTGTTGGTTTTGGGTGCAGTTTCATCCAGGTGTCTTCAATCTTTGATGCCATAATCTTTCTGCCAATCTCAGAAGCCTTGAACACGGAAGCATTCTTGCCAACAGTATAGCCGACAAGTTTCCGTTGTTTGTCATAGCGTGGCTTTACCTCATAGCCTTTCATGCGCAACAGATTGAAGTATCTGTCTATGTTGAACTGTTGCATATCTTTGAGGGTGTTTTCACAATCCTCCGCAAGCTCCACTTTCCGCATATTCCGAATTTCCTGCGGTTGTTCCCACCCATGACGCATATTGATGATTTCCGCAGCCTTCATTGCCCGAAGATGAATATCATGCACATCGTTGGTGTTACCCTCCATATCCACACGACAGCAGTCAATGTGAAGGTGCAGCGTTCCTGACTTGGAGTCAGAGTGCAGTCCACCCACATTCATAGAATTGGTGAAGTTGGTCTTTATCTCATTGGAGAAACCGTTGGGCGTAAGTCCTACAGAATCCAAAACTTCCAATGCTTCGTCTTGGAGGTTCGCCCAATCTTCCATAGTGAAGTTGGCAGACTCTTCCTTTGATGGGGAAAGTACAAAAGTGGTCATGAACCTTTCCAACTTTCTGCCCACCGTCCTTTCCGCCTGATGATACTGGCAATGATGCTTCATCATGTACCAGATGGCGGTAGGGTCAAGACCATCTGGCATATTGTTCACCTTGACCGTTTTTGCCTTCTCCTTTTCCAATGCGTATCTTACGGAATTGCCTCCGTACGATACGACCTTTGCGAGCATAATCATGATTGTTCCTTTGATTTGGTCTGTACGTTTGTTGAGATATTCTCTTCAATGCTATACCAATGTTGGATAAGCCCTGCAACGGCATCAATCCACCAACGCATGAACTTCTCATTTTTGAAGAACCGAGCCTTTTCCTCAGCCGTTTTCTTGGATAGCACGTTGCTGATTTTTATCAAATCCGTCCTTGCGATGGCGAGAGAGTTGAGAGCGTCCACCTCTTCCTTGGTGAGCCTCATGCGTGGACGGTGCTTCAAACCAGTCTCAACGACATAGCGGCTCAGACTAATTCCACACTCCTTGGCAAGCGTCTGGAGCTGCTTTAACTCTTCTTTCGTACATCGGTAGGTATGGACTTCCGTGGGCGGTTTCCTTATGATGTTCTTCTTTCTCATTTGTCCTTGTCTCTGATTAAAATGGGATGATTACAAGCACCTTGCAAAGATGGTCACGACTGCGAGCCTGCGAGTAGTCCGAGAAACTTTTAGGAATACAGTAAGACGGACACGGCTTCTGTATTACAAAAGGATTTCTCGAAAAGTACCTATAAAATGACGGCACTTTTAACAGCCTCCGTCCCCAAGGCTGCTTAAACGTATAACAGTTGGGCGGTAGCCTATGGCGGTTAATCGTCCTTTGGGATGATTTTTATGTATAGTGGCTTATTCGCTTCTGTATGCCTATTGATTGCCGTTATGGTATTCGTTAGGTTTGTAGCCATTGGCATTAAAACCATTAGACTGTTGTGTTTGACCTCCAAACTGATGCTGTGGATATGTATTGTGCTCTCCATCATTCTGTTTGGCATCTGCTTCTTGCAGGGAAGAAGGATTGCCAACAGACTGTCTGGAGTAGTTTTGCTGTGGGGAAAATCCACCAGTAATAGCATCGGAAAGATTGCTATTAGTTCCGATCTTACCCACGCTTCCATTATCATTAGATGAAGCCGAATTTAGGGAAGAAGAAATATCTGCCGTAGAAGAATTGCCCTTGTTGTCTGTATCGGATATTCCATTGGAAAAATGCCCATCTTCCTTGTCCGACTTTGTATCATCCTCCGTTGTCGTAACAAATACTCTTGCTTGTGGAACTTCCGTATGGACGATTGCAGAGCCATCCGCATTGCGCTTCAATGAAAAGCCGTTCTTGACAAATCTTCCGTCCACATACCAACCAGAGAGTGAATGCATGGTAATGATGCGGTTGTCTCCAACCTTTTGTGAAGAGGAAATGCCCACAGCCTCCATAGCTTGTAAAAGTTTGGGGACGGTTTTGCGGTCTTTATCCCAGAGTTTGGCAAGTTGGGTATTGTCAACCAGACATTGCCCACACAAGATTTCCACTTGTTGGGTTTTGCTGATAGAAACAAGTGTTGTTTCACGTTCAGCAAGAGAGGCAAGAGACATGAAGCATTCCATGCGGTCAATCTTGTACTTCTTGCAGCGAAGATACTCCATCTGTGCATCGGACAGCGTGAAGCAGTAATGTATCTTTTGTTTATCCATGTTCTGCGAATTTTGAATATTATAACCATAACTGGCAAGACTGTTTTTCTCAGTAAAGAGAAAATCATCTAAGCCATCCTCTCCTTGGGGAAATGTACTCTGCGATAACATAGAGTTCGCCTTGCAACCTGTCATTAGAATGGCTGCTTAATCGTGAAATGCACTCAATGCAAACAGACTGGGCAAGAAGTTTTCTTCTGCCGACAGTTGCTTCATCATTGATGCCCTTGTTGGCTCCGCATTGCTCGGCAAGTCCATTGAAAGCATCACGCATCCGAAAGTAGCCGTTGCCAGTATTGATGTAGCTCACGGCAAGGTCAGCGACATTTGCCAACTTGCTTCTGTACTCCTCATGGGAAATATCGTCCTTCATCATCGCCATGTCTATTTACAAAGTTCACTCATGTGCTTGGTCGCTGCAGCCTTGGTCTCAGCCTCGGACATACTGCGGTTCTGGCGCATCCAGTTCAAGAGCTCTGACTTTTCAAAGTATATAATCTTGCCGTTGGGACGAAAGAACGGAAGTTCATGCTTGTGTGTCATCTTATAGAGACTGCTCTTTGATATTCCCATGAATAAGGCAGCTTCCTCCAGTGTCAATACTTGCTTGGCATCACGGAGAAGATTCTCCATTATCCCAATGCGGTGCTCATGTGACTCTACCTTCAAGAGAAGAGTCTCGGTGTCGATAGTTTTGTTCATTAACCTGTAATTTAATTGTTTGTGATTCGTTGTACTGCTTGCTTTGAAAGTGTAGTCCCCCAAGGCAGAGAGAAATCCCTGCCCGAAAAATGGGGACTACAAAAGTGAAATTAACTGATTGTTATCCTGAAAAGTTCTGTTTACTTGTTATCCTGTATAAAAGTTATTCTGCGTGGATGGGTGTTGGTGGCTGCTGTCCGCTTTGTCCTCGGTATCTGCTTGTTCTCCTCACGCTGTTTGCGACCTCGAAAGGCTTTCTTCGTGTTGTCAACAGCCTTGACCTTTTCATTCGTCAGCACATCTGCATAGATGGCGGTGGATTTGAGCGACTTGTGTCCCATCAGCTTCTTGGTAGTCTCTATGTTGCCGGTAACCGCCTGCACCAAAATTCCGAATGTATGTCGGGCACAGTGAAAAGAGATATTCTTCTCAATGCCCACCTTTTTAGCTATCCTTTTAAGGGCTGCATCCACATTAGCCTTGGCAGGAAGATGAAACACAAAATCATCATTGCCTTTGGGTGGCATCCATGACAAGGCGGTATTGCCGATTGGTACGGCATTGAGAGCCTTGGTTTTCTTTTGGATGATTACAAGCGTGTTTGTTTCCTCGTTCCTCTTGATGTCACTCCACCGCAGAGCCTTGATGTCGCTGATACGAAGTCCTGTTAGACAGGCAAAACCGAAAGCTCTCTGTGTCTCTGCAACTCCTGGACTTCTCTCATCTGAAGCCATGAACCTTTTCAGTTCATCTGGAGTGAGATACTGCTTATGTGATGCCTTTGGCTTGGGAAAGATGTCTGACTTCTCCAACTGGTAGAAAGGGTTAGCCTTCAACTTGCCGAACTTGACAGCCTTGTTGAACACCGTCACTATGCGCTGTTGAACATTGTGAAGGGAGCCTTCACACAAAGGTTTGGCTTCAACTCGTACATACTTCTGTGGTACATAGTCGTTCTTCAACCAAAGGAAGAAAGCCTTTAACCATTCCTTGTCGAACTTCCTCAGAGTGATGTGAGGTCTGCGCTTGCTGGCAAGGAACTCGCTCATTAGGTATTTCAGATACTTTGATTGGTCAACAATAGCCTTGGAATAGTCTGTGTTGTCGCTCATCCAGTCGATGTAAGTCTGGATCCAGTCCAAGACTTCGGGAGACTCGTCATTGGGGATTCCCTTCACAATCATCAAGTGACCTACCTCTGGAATGGTCTCTGGATGAAGAATACGCTCTGCCCTTATCTGGTGAGCACGTTGCAATGTTTCTTCGTTCCTTGCTTTGGTCTCTGCATCAACCTCTGGCAACAAATAGAGGGAAAGAAATTCAAACTTGCGCTTGCCACCATCGTAGATGTCAAGATACAAGCTTATGTTGTCGTTGGCAAGTGCCTTTTGTCTGATAGTTATTGTCATGTCTCTATATGTTTTCGTTGTCAATGATTTATGTGAACATACCGTCAATGAGGTTGATGGCTTCCTCCTTCTTCTTGTCCACGATTTTAGCATAGATTTCCGTGGTCTGAATGTTGGAATGTCCCATCAGCTTGCTTGTGGTAAAAAGGTCTGCACCGAGTGTGAGCATCATCGTTCCGAACGTGTGCCGTGAGCAATGGAATGAGATATGCTTCTCAATCCCTGCCGCTTCCGCCCATTTGTGGAGAGCCCTGCCTATAACGGTCTGTGTGGTCGGAATGTCAAAGAAAGGAATATCATTTCCTCTTGGTTTCGGCAACCAACGCTTAGCCTCTTCCGAAAGAGGTATTATAACAGGCTTCTCCGTCTTTTGCATTTCCATATCTATGTATTCGCCCTTTCCGTCAGCGGTCTTGAAGATGTGCATCGGAGCAAGACGGTACATGTCGCTTAATCGCAATCCAGTAAAACAGGCGAAGATGAAAGCCTCCTTGACCTCTGGGCGGTAACTGTCCGTAGCCATGAGGGTACGAAGTTCCTCAATGGTCAGATACTCTTTCTTGCCGTCCTTGGGTTGGATGCGCTCACGTGCATCAAGTTCCTTCATAGGGTTGTTGCGGATAATGCCTTGTCGCACAGCGTTGTTGAGAGCAGTGGAGAACATTCCGAGGTATCGGCTTGCCGTATTCTCGCTGATTGGTCTTGGCTCGCCATACTTGATATGGGAATTTGGGAAGTTTCGCAAGAACTTCACATATCCACGGCAGAACTCCGCATTGACCTCTTCAAGCGAAATGAAGCCTTTGTTAGTCTCGTCAAGATACTTCTCCACGGTGTGCAGCATTTCCACACGGCAATGGAGCGTTGACTTCTTGATGCCGACACCACCTTCACAATACTTCTTTATCCATGTGGTAAGAAGCATCGAGCCTTGTTTTACTGTCTCCCAGTCCTGTATGCCATGACCATGCAGGGCTTTGATGCGCTCTGCCTTGATGCGTTCTGCAACCGCCATAGTCTGCTTGTTCTGTTCCTTGCAGACAGGGTTGATTTCGGGGACGAGGTAGAGTTTGAGGTATTCATACTTTCTCACTCCCTTGTAGTAGATGTCAAGATATATGCTCTTGTTGCCATCTGCGAGCGACTTCAACCGAACTTTAATCGGCTCTTTCAGCTTTACTTGTTTCTTTGGTCTTGCCATGATGTATGAAGTGTTATTTTGTTTTTGTATTCTGCTACATTGGAGGGTCTTTCTCCCTCTTGTTGAAAGTTCATGTCAGATATGGTTTCCTATGCTGACATTTGCTTTTCTTTCTCTTCCCTTACTTCGGAAAACTGATGTAAAGATAAGAAAACAAACCGAGAAACGAGAAACAAAACGGAAACAAGAAACAGTCTTTTATGTCTTTTTAAGAATGAGTTTAGCAAACATCGGAAAATTCAAGTTATCACTTAAAGCATTGATACTTAGCGTATTTACTTTCATTTGCTTTCTTGTCTTTTCAAACGTATTTTGTAGGACTAAGATATTTTTGACCTCTTGTTGTTTGAGATACTGTTCAGGATTTGGCATCATGTCAAAATGACAATGGGTGTCTATAATCATATTCCTGCTCTTATTTGTATTTCTTTTGTAGCTTTTTTCTTAAGCCAATTTATAACTTGTCTGTATGAGTGTAAGGCTAATGATGTATATTCATCTAACTCTTGCTTTTCTATAATTCCATTAAAGAATAGTTCTTGGCGAATTGTACGTTCATTCATTCTATTTTTTAGGAAATACAGAAGAGCGTTAAAATCCCTATTCCTTTTTTGATGTTTATTGTCAAGATTAAATTTAATGCCATGAAGTACATCAGTGCCAAGCAATGCCTCATTATCTAGACCTATTGTATCTAGTGCGACTCTTCTATATAAGCATGGCAAACACATACCACAATGTTTGATTTTGGCATTGCGTATTTCTATTCCGCTTTTGTCCCAAAAAACATTGTGACCACGTTTTGCACAAGAGCATGATAAGTCAACTAATGATTCTAAAATTGCCTTTTTCGAAGTATCTTGACAGCACTCAAGAACCATGTCTGCTTTTGATTTTAATCGATATGGGTTGTATATTGAGTTTGATATACCTATAGCATATAAAGCCTCCTGTATGCGTTTGATAAAAGTAGGATGCGTAGTTCGAGTACTGCATGAACTCCTTCTTCCACTATCAAGAGGTATATTTATTGATATAGTTCCATTCTCTGGAACTATCAATTGACATTGTGGGGATATTTTGTTTGCAATATATATTCCTGCTGCAAAAAATAATAAGGAACGTGAGCGGAATGTACTCTCTGTTGGAGTTTTAATATTCCAAGAATGAGGTTTAAGCCCTGCGTTCAGCAACACTTGTTCGTATTTATTCGAAAAGATATTGTTTTCCCTGCAATATTCTAAAATGCTTTTTTGATCACTATGCTCTTTGCCCAGTTCCATATGTGAAACAAGTAGTATCTTTTTATCAACAGAGAGAGTGCTGGCCTCATCTATAAATCCAATCAATGAGTCTAAACCTCCTGAAAACAATGCAACCTTTTCAAAAAACTGAGGATCATATTCCTTTACTTTTTTAGTTGGATTATACGAGTATGAATCTGCCTGTATAAAGTGAATATCCCAATTGTCGCCCGTAAGAAAATTGATTGCTTTATTAAAAGCTTCACGACCTTTATTCATATCCTCAAGATTTATTACAGGAACATTCAATAATATCAAGTTTCGTTTCCATCCATCATCTGAATTAGACAAACGCAGTACAGCTCTGTCCACATTATATACAATCATGGATAAAACTAACAAATCAAAAGCAACAGATGATGTATCTCGTGAAAACTCCCATAACTGTTTGGGATTAAACTTTGTGTTGACAGAATGAATTTTTCCGTCACTTCCTTGAAATGAAAGAGTAAAAAGGCCAAAAACTTCGCTTGTTTTTGACGGAGTATAATTAATGTTTATTCTTGTTTCCATATATCCAATATTTCTGATGTTAAAGAATCCAGGTATTCTTTTCCTTCTCGGCTATTGAAGTCGATTTGAGTTAGTTCTTTGCTTAACTTCTCATCTAGTTCGTTATGAAGCCAACCTCTCATGTCCTTCTTTATTTCTTCGGGATTACTCCCTTTGTCAAATATGTGGCTTTGAAATAATTCTGCAGAATATTCCAGTATGTATTCAATTTCAAATGTTATAATCCATTCATGAAGATCGTCATCTGTTGCATTCTGAAGTTTATCTTCAATTTCTTGTCCGTCTTTACAATCTGACAAAATATCATTCAGCACTTTATCCATTGCATAAGTTGCTGCTGCATCATCCATTGTAGAATCATTGTCTCCAATGATCTCGTGCAAAAGCAATTCCTTGAAATCATGTGGCGTTTTCGGCTTTTGTGTATCAGGCAGTCTATCAATGCCTAAACTTGATACAAGTCCATATTGTTTAATATTGTTTAAAACAGTAGCCAACCCTCTGACTGCATGTCCACCAGCACGTCCAAACGAACTGCTGCCTCTCTTACCTCCATGTCCTCCAATTCTGCCACCCCTATACAAACCATTGCCGAGCGCTATTCCTAAATTACGGAAAATCTCTGGAAAAGACGAATAAAAAGGGACAAATGTCTTCGTAATGCCTGTCAA
>OGGH01001930.1_pt1 | contig 11399 bp, 9 predicted proteins | sample 1571161 | NCBI WGS metagenome assembly OGGH01 (sample SAMEA2582053, study PRJEB24529) | metagenome | biome: Human gut stool | place: China | collected 2011 | reverse complement strand
GTCTATAGCAGGGAATCTTCTGCGACTCTCCAACTGACAGTAAGTTTACTCTATCTTTGCAAGCCATTTTTCTTGCGAATCACTTTGAAACATGCTACAATAGAAATGCTATCCAGAAAGTCGAATATTTGAGCTGATAATCCGGATATAGACAATACGAGTGGATAAAAACGCGGTTCTCGATTGAAGAATTACAACGGAGCGAGGGAATTATCCATTTAAAACCGCATATAATAGGGGGAAACGAAGTTAGAGGTGAAGACTGATATTATGGGAATCTATAGTAAAGAGTGCTCCAAGGGGGATTGAATGTGAAAGAAGAATTTGTAAAAAATTACCTTGGAGAGGAAGGCCTTGCATGGGCAAAAGACTGGTATCTGTATGCGCTGAAACCAGAATGGGAATATGTCATTTTTATTGTCCGGAGAGCCTACTTGATGGCACAGATCATGGAAGATGTAACAGGAGAGAGTATGGAGAAAAGTGCGGCATTTTTCCTTACGGATGCGGCTTTTTTTTCGTACTATAAAAGATTGGCACAATTTTATGTGACACATCACCGACTTCCGAATATCCTGATTTGTGAAGACAGTGTGGTTCATGGCAGGAATATACAAAATTTTATAGATGGCATTAGCAAGGCAATATGGGATAGTGTCCAAGAATTGTCAACACAGGAAACTGATGAAGAGGAGTTCCAAAATGAATTTATCAGAGCTGTGAACATACATGTGATAACCCGGGCTTCGACAGGTTTGTTGTTGCCAATGAGGTATGTACTGCGAATTCATAGCTGTACTCTTCAAGAGACAAGAGAATTACATGAGTTATCTTACAGGATATCAAGCCTGATACTGCATTCCGATAAGGCAAATGCTGCTTATGTCTTTTCGCAGACGATCACAAATGCAGAATATGCTGATTTAAAAAAACGGAGTCTGCAAAAGAATGAGTTCTTTTATGAAACCCGTTGGGATGATGTCAGGGAATATTCACAGATAAAATTTGTGATGAAAGATCAAATAGTAAAAAGCATTCTGACAGTACGTTTCATTCCTAATCGGGTTGGCAACTGCCGTATGATACCATTTGTTTTTTTACCGAGACTGACAAAAGCAGAAACAACAGCCCTTTGGAAAGAAAGTGTTGAACGAATTAAGACATATATTGATAAAGAAGCACTGGGGGCTTATGAGGCTTTTATACAGAATTTGCAAGCTCAGAAACATAAACGGAGTTATGATGAGTGGTTAACATTTGTTTTGAGTCTTTGGTGGATGAAGAGAGTTGAAATTTTGAGCGAAAGCAATGTACAAAATTCTCTTGATATTAATGATATTAAAGCATTAGCACGCAATTATAATTTTATTGGTTTTGATAAGACGGTGGCAGTTTTGAAATCTGTGGTTGATGCAGTCGGAATAATGGTAACGGATGAGCCGGAGACGGATCCGGGTAAGATAATCGCAGACAATATGAATTCGGATAATTATTTATTGACAGTAGATGCAGATAGACTTACAGATCAGGAATTGGATGAAGAAAAACTGGCAACGGAAATAGAAAATTATTGGATTAAAGCAGCGGAGAAAAATGAAGGAGAGGCGAGTGAAGTTGCAAATATTCCACATTTTGTTTATGATGGAGCGATGAGTAAATCTATAAAGTGTTGTGAGGAGGTACTGAGGAAGTTGACAGTAGGTGACACGATGAAGACGATCGGTTACAAGATAGCCTATTTTCAACAATTAATGGACAATGGTGTTATAGGAATTTATTCTTTTGATATAAAGGAGGCCGCAGAAAGCGATTATGTTCAATGTGTTAAACCGGGAGAAATGTCATTAGTAATTTATCCGGCGAGAGTAAGAGAGTATCTTCCGGTTTTCTCACGGATTTATCAATATTGTGTTTATTGGGAAATGGACTGGCAGAAAGTAATAATTGATTTTTGTAAATCACCTGATAGCGAAATACCGGAGAAAGATATATCCAAAATAGAAGGATTTATGAATTATCTTGGTGAGAGTGGTCAGGAACCGCAGCAGTGGGATATTGATTACGAGATCGGCGAAATGACTGATGATGAAGAAATTGTGAAAGTGAATAACGAACTGAAGCGGACTGTACGTAACTATCATTATTGGAAACGTTTTGAACAGTATGTAGATCAATAATCTGAAGTACGAAAGAGGATAAGCATATGAGAATAATTGTGTACCAAGGGGATGAGAATCGAGCAAAGATTGAGAAAGAATTGACGGGAGATATATTTTTTGCATCGGTCTATGCGAGAGCAAACTATCTGGTAAAGGAAATTGTCGATGAAACGAGACGATTAAAGGAAGGTACGGATAGATTAGAGTGTAGTAATAGCTTATTTCAGCGTACGCAGAATAATATTATAACGTTTTGTGCACCAAGAGGACAGGGAAAGACGACAGCAATGAAATCGTTTGCAAGATTTCTTGCTACAGATCATTCAAATGCGGATTTTGTTGTGCTGGATTCCATAGATCCTTCTGCGTTAAACGGTGGCGAGTCCATCGTCAGAGTGGTACTTTCACGTCTTTTTTACAAATTAGAGGAAAAAAGTAAAACAAGACATGATTTTCCCGAAAAACGCAGAATTCTGGAACTGTTTCAAAAATGCTATAGTGCAATTGACTATATTAATGGGAATGTACATGGAGCCAGAGACGAAGATGATCTCGAGGAATTGGCTTCATTAGGAAGTAGCAGCAGACTCAAGAAGAACCTTAAAGAGTTAATCGATCTTCTTCTGGGGGTGTATTTGGAAGGAGAAGGAAAAAATGGTAGCAGTAATTTCCTGGTAATACCTATAGATGATGTAGATATCTGCTCAGCAGATATTTATCGTTGCTGTGAAGAGATCCGGAATTATCTGGTATTACCCAATGTAATCATTTTGATGGCCGCTGATCATGAACAATTAGTTCATGTCATGTATCAGAAATATCTGCAGATGAATAAAGAATTACTGACATATGAGCCTGAAAATGCTAAGGAAGAATGCAGCAGGCTTGCGTTTGGATATTTATTGAAATTTTTGCCGGTTAATCATATTGTGGTACTGCCGGAACTGGATAAAATGGAAGAGGAGGAATGGATTTCGTTATCACTGGAGTACTATATTTATAATGATAATGGGATGCACAATATATTTGAAAAACCATCAGGCGAATGCAGTAATATGCGGCAACAACTGGGGGAATTGATATATAAAAGAACCGGTATTATTATTTATGATGGAGACGATAATTTCGAGGATTATATGCCAAAAACGATGCGTGAGTTGACACAACTGCTAAAAAACTTTGCGCATATTTCACCGATTGACGAAAAAATTCTGTATGGAGAAGACTGGATAGCAGCTACGGCGGAAGCTGACAGGTTGAGAAATAATATAAGACTATATAAACGTTACTTCTTAGACAGTTGGTGTGTAAATCATATGTTACACGAGGAGTATACCCATTTTCTGAAAACCACAGAACAAATAGAGAAGGGCAAGAAGAATGGAAAGATTGGTTGGACGTATAGGGAATTGCTGGAATATTTGTGTGATTCCGAAAAAGGAAGGTTTAAGAATGATATAGTTGTAGATGATGCATTTTGTATGTTTATATCTATTTTCTTAAACGAGTGGTTTGCTGAGGCTTTACATGATGCATTGCAGAAAAAAGGGAAAAGCAGACAGTACAGGAAGATTGCGGACTTTATTGGTATGAAGAGTGTCGTGCCAAGGACACCGGATCTCAGGGGAGATTCCGAAGACTATATGGTCTATACATTTGCAATACCTTGGACAATTTTTCGCACAGAAATAAGTTCTGTGTTGGAAAAAGAGAAATTTTTTTATCGAATAGAGAATGGAGACATGGTTTTTGATGTATTGAATCCGTTGGATTATGTTATTAGGAAAGGAATTCCATATTATAGTGATTTAGGAGGAGAAGGCAGAGTTAGATCAACCGAGGTCAGAGAGAGAAGAAAAGGGGAATGGATAGCTGTATCGGCGGTTATATCAAATGTTAATACTTCTTTAAAGGTGCTACGAGAGTATTTAAAGGGTGAACGACACGTGACAAAAAAGTTAAATGGTATAAAGTGGCAGGATGAGGTATTAAACGGCTATGGAAAAGCAAAAACAACAAGCTGGAATATTACCGTAGACTATCTTGAAAAGGTTAAAAACGGTATGGAGAAATGGAATATCTCTTTATCGGATGAATTGAAAAATACGAGGTTGGTTTTTGTATGCAATGAATATAATAAGCAGAGTTATTATAATTATTGCCAGGAAAAACTTAAGGGACTTTTAAATGTTGATAATTTAAAAGAGGTGCAGACGATAACTTTCCATGACTTGATGTCGTTGCCGATAGACTTAGAAGAGTTGCATAGCTTGCAGAATCTTATTGATGAACGTACGCTAAAGAATGATAAGATATTTAAAGAACTTGTAGAATATTCGATGGCAATGAACAAAATCTTTTCAGTAAATGCTAGAGAAGAAACAGCTGATGAAAACGCGGAAGTAAAGAAGCCGGTTAAGAAAAATAGGAAAACCGAAGAGGAAGTATAGGAGAATGATATGCATCAGGAGCGGGAAAACCTGGATATTATTTTCAGAAAGACAATGCCGGAGCGGGTACTGAGGACTTTAGAGGACAAGAACAATAGTGGGATATTATCTTACTCTGGGAGAGAATATCTTCGTATTGCATATGGAAACTGTGCAGAGTATTCTGAGGATGAATTGGAGTACAGATACAGGGAAATTAAAGAGCAAAGCAGAGAAAGGGGAATCTTTTCTCTGCTCTATCTGTATGCGGATAAGGTTTTGATAAAAAGGGATGGAAAAATAGCTGTTCGATTGGAACAGGTGCTTAATTGGAACTCTATTTCCAAACGACTGGGGCAGGATTTATTCACGACAGCATGGTTGGCATACAGAGACAGTATGGATTGCGTAATTAGGGAAAAACATCAATTCTCATGGCCGGCAGTGTTGATAACGGATGATGTGAGATTGAACAACATGCTTAGGAAAGGAACAGCGGAGAATCATTTTCATTTACATGGTTCTACACAATCCTTTTCTCTGTCTTGGATTAGCCTGATGAATCATCCAAGACAGATTGAGAAATTTTTAAATCAAAACAACAATTTCCGTGTAAACAGGGATATGCATATCTCTCGTGGTGAGGAAGACAATGTTATTTCCTGGAAAGATCGTATTGCCTATGCTGCGATGATTAGAGTTTTACTATTCAGGAGAATGATTTCAGAATCTGCCAGTGGCCCGGCAGATACACAGGGAATAAAAGAAGACTTTACAAAGTTTCTGAGTCTTCCGCTATCCGGACAAATTGATATTCAGGTGGTCTCTATGCGGAAAATGTATGGAGCCTATTTAGAGCAACCGAATCATAAGAAAAAATGTTTGGATTATTTGATGTCTGAGCAATTTTATGATCTGCAAAAAAATTCTGACAACAGATTATTGTCGGGAGAACGAGCATTTTTGTATAACTGTTTTATAAGAATATATCAGAAAAACGAACCCTATAGTTTTACTCTATATGAACAAAAGTTGTTCTATATATATCTTCTGATTAAGCATCAGTTCCGGGGAGAACTGATCCAGATAAATTATAGAGTGGGATTTAATAATTTTGCGTTGTATCAGAGCAGAAAGATTCAGCTATTTGGGGCGTATGATGAATATAATGTAGAAGCACAGAGGCTGGCAGTAACTGCTGCGCAAAAAGAAAACTATATTCAATCGTTTGAGACCAGAATAATGGTTGGAGAATCTAAGGAGAAGTTCAAGAAATATATAAAAGAACTTGATACGCAAATAAAATTTTCAAGTGGCAAAAATGATAATTATTATGTAGTACATTTTCCGAAGAAGAAATTTGCAGAGGAGGAGTTTGAAAAAGCGGGCAAAACAATTATGTATCCTCGAAATGTGGTGACACGCAAAAAGGCGAAGCAGGGTGCACGTGAATTAAGAAAATATATAATGTGGGAACAGGGGAAAACACAGAGAGTGTATGGCATAGATGCCTGTTCTAATGAAATAGGATGCCGACCGGAAACGTTTGCTACGGAATTCAGATATTTGAGGAATATATCGGAAATCAGATATGCGGTTCCGTGGTATTGCTCTACAGTCGAATGTTATGAAGAACTGGGGATAACATATCATGTGGGGGAAGATTTTCTAAACATCACGGATGGTATAAGGGCGATAGATGAAGCGATGACTTTTTTGGAATTACAGAAGGGTGACAGATTAGGTCATGCGCTTGCATTGGGAGTCGATCCGAAAGAGTATTATAGTCAGAAGAGAATGACAATCTATCAGTCCTTGCAGGATTGGCTGGATGATCTGGTGTGGTTGTTATATAGATCTGTTGAGTGGAAGGTTAATATTTCCTCGGATCACAGAGAGCGCATGAGGCGGAAAGCCAGAGAATTATTTGATGATCTGTACAAAAGTCATCAAGAGGAGATCGCAGCGATCCGCAATGGTGATATATTGGATGTATATTATGACAGCTGGCAATTGAGAGGTGACCATCCTGCGCAATATGAAAGTGGTAGGTATCAGAAGATTGAAAAGTTACGATTGGATCCCTATGAAAAATATATGACCGGAGAACGGGAAAGGATGCATCTTGATAAATTAAGACAGGATAAGCTTACTGCATTGTTGTACTATTGGTATCACTATGACACAGAAGTGAAAAGAGCAGCTCTGAAATCAGTTCAGTTTTCTGTGGAAAGTTGGTATATAGAATTAGTAGGAGATATGCAGAAAGCTTTGCGTAAGAGAATTGCACATAAGGGTATAGCAATAGAATGCAATCCGACGTCAAATGTCTTGATCAGCAATTTTAAGTATTATATTAAACATCCGGCGCTGGTGCTTAATCATTATCGTTTGGATGGAAATACCGACGAGCCAAATCTGTGGCTATCATTGAATACGGACGATGTAGGAGTATTTGACACTTCATTATCCTATGAATATGCATTATTGTTTAGGGCTATTACCAGATGCCGCCATGAAGACGGTAATTGGAATGACGAAGCAGTATACGAATATTTAGATACACTCCGGCAAAATGGTTTGGATATGGCATTTAGGGATAGTTTTGGACAAAATATTGTAAGCACCAAATAATCCGGTGTCAGACGGCACATTGTGGCAGGCGCAAACCGCACTTTGATTTCGGCGGAAGAACCTCCCCAACTGTGCCGTATCGGCACCTGCCGCAGACTCTCCGTAAGTACCGATGGAGCGTTTACATATATTTAATAGAGACATAAATACATGCGCTACTGATTGTGCTACTATGCTTGACACTAGGCTGTCAAAGCTGTTTTGCATTGTTTGGAGAAAAGTATAGGAAGAGAACATAAATGAATACCCACCATAAAATAAAGAAAAAGAAATGGTTATTAGGACAACAGGAAAAGCGGATGCGTCAATTAAGACGTAAGAATAAAAAGAAATCTCATATAGGCAAAGCGGATGTATCTAATAAAAAGCGTAGTAATGAACACTATGTGAAAGTACCGGATGTTTTTAGCTTGTCTAAAAATATAGAAAACACAGTTGCTTTTTTCGCAGAAGTATTTCGCGTAATTCACATTTGTTCCAGACGACAAAAAATATTTTTTGATTTAAGCCATATTCAAGAGGTTACAGTTGATGCAATAATGTATTTAATTGCGATTATAAGCAATGCCAGAAGATTGCAAATTTTGGAAATTGAGTGTGGCGGAAATATGCCATTAAATAATAAAGCAAGAGCTTCTTTCGAAAAAGTGGGGTTTTATGATTATGTTCAGGCATCTAGAAAAATTCCTTTAAAAAAAGACACAGATAGAATTAAAATTGCACACGGGACAAAAGCTAATGGAGTAATTACTTCTTCAATATGTGATTTCGTAAATGAAAAGATAGGTGCGCAAAATAATATGTATACAAAGCGCTTATATCCGATGCTGGTTGAGTTAATGACAAATGTGAAGCAACATGCATACCGGGAAGTAGTCGGAAACATGATACCAGAATGGTATGTATATGTTGAAAATTGTCAAAGCGATATACGGTTTGTTTTTCTTGATACAGGAGTTGGAATTCCTTCAACAATTAGAAAAAACTGGAGAGAAAGAATTAATGATAAGGTAAAAGGAATAATAGGCAGCAAAGCGGACGATCCGCTATATATTGAAGCTGCTTTGCACGGTGAATTTCGAACAGAGACAAAACAGGGACATCGCGGAAAAGGATTACCTGAAATATACAGTGCAATAGTTACATCTGCAAGTAGATTAAATAATTTGACAATTGTATCCGGACATGCAGAATGCAATGTTGCTAAAAACGGCATTGAAAAAAGAAATTATATCAATGCGACTTTTGAGGGTACACTTTTTATGTGGAGTTTTGAAAAGGAGGCTAAAAATGCTAACAATAAATATAGCAAATGAATATACAAAAACACCGGGAGGAAGATTTAAAAATGAAGGCGATTTTTCAGGAGAAGACTTTCGTGACAGTATATTAATACCAAAGTATCTTGAGGCAGTAAAACAGAATCAACTATTATGCATAAATTTGGATGGTGGATATGGATATGGATCGTCATTTTTGGAAGAAGCATTTGGTGGGTTAGTGAGAAAATTAAACAAAGTTGATATAAGTGTTATAAATATTATTTCGGATGAAGAACCACAGTTGAAATTGGATGTCATGAAGTACTTAAAGGATGCATTAAAAGTACGAGAGGAGAAGTAGTAGTGAAAAAAGCACTGAAAGTAATTTTATTTTCCAGTTTGATTGCATTCATACTGGGATTGATGTTTGTGAATCTTTTCTGTATCAAAAATGAAAATTTTTGGAATATGTCAATAGAATCTTGTTTAACACTAGTAATAGCACTTGTTGTCAGCTATTATTTCACGCAAAAAAATCAGGATGAAAGAAATAAAAAGGAAATTTATTTACATTTAATGGAAAAAATGCAAAGACTGGTTTCGGAAGATTGTTTATCCAATATTTCAGAGAACACAGATATCAATATCATATTGATGAAGAAGCGAGAGATAAATAATTGCACAACAACATTAGAAAAATATGCAAAGGAATTTCATATTGAAGAAGAAGTGCAATTTATAAGTGACAAAGTGAGGGAGTATGCAGAATTTTTTGGCACGCATCAGGATGATGTCGCATATTTGGCAAAAAGCACGAAGGAATTAAAAAGACCACTTGATTTAATTGAACAAAAATTAAATGAAGCAATGATTAAAATATTTGATTAATCATGAAGCTGAGTATAATGATTCAACAGCGTATGATATGTTTGTCAGACATCTGTCAGAACAGACTGATGTTGAAAATAAACATCAGGAAACAGGCTGGGGAATGCAATGTTTCAAGGAAATGGATATAACCAAGGAGTCTGACAGTTGATAGAGGAAGTTATAGCAAAACTGGGAAAAAGCTTGTATATTGTAGTGACGGATCTAAGCTGGTAGAGATACATTTCGAAAATAAGTAATTAAAAAAAGGAATCGATTAAGTAACAAAATATGATATTATAATAAAGTACTGATCATAGAGTGCTTATGTTAAGACAAGTGGGGTGACGAAAATGCCATTGACAAAAATAGAAGCAGAGAATTTTACAGTATTTCAGGATATTAAGATACCGTTTGGCAAGGGAATAAACATATTGGTTGGAGAAAATGGTGTGGGAAAAACTCATATTATGAAACTGGCTTATGCAGCATGCCAGGCTTCGAAACATGATGTGTCATTTCCGCAGAAAACGACCAGGCTTTTTCGCCCGGATCAGTCCAGTATCGGACGACTGGTAAATAGAAATAAAAACGGTAATAATACAGCAAGGATTTCAGTAGAATCCGATACAGCGAAAATTGGAATGACATTTTCTACGAAGACAATAAAGTGGGATGCAGAGGTTGAGACAGAGAAAAAATGGGAAAAGCAGATGTCTGATCTTACCAGTGTATTTATTCCTGCAAAAGAAATTTTGTCCAATGCCTGGAATCTTGATGCAGCAGTAAAAATGGGAAATGTGGAATTCGATGATACTTATTTGGATATTATTGCTGCTGCAAAGATTAACATTTCCCGGGGAGTGGATACAACAGAGCGGAAGAAATATTTGGATATTTTACAGAAAATCAGTTCGGGAAAAGTAACCTTGCAGGATGACAGATTCTATTTGAAACCCGGCACACAGGCAAAATTGGAATTCAATTTAGTGGCAGAAGGATTAAGAAAAGTAGCATTATTATGGCAGTTGATTAAAAACGGAACATTGGAGAAGGGAGCAGTACTGTTTTGGGATGAACCGGAAGCAAATATCAATCCGAAATACATTCCGGTACTGGCAGAATTGTTAATTATGCTGGAAAGTGAGGGCGTACAAATTTTTGTATCTACGCATGATTATTTTCTGGCAAAATATATTGAAGTAAAGCGTACGAAGAAAAGTGATATCAGATATATTTCTTTATATAAAGATATTGAAGATAAAGTGCAATGCGAGACAGCAACAGAATTTGAATTGCTGGAGAATAATGCAATCATGGATACGTTTCGGCAGCTCTATAGAGAGGAAATCGGGGTGGTACTTAAGTGAAAGTGATATCAGAGTCAAAAATGAATTTTGGACAATTTGATGAAGAGAATTTATTTTACATCGAAAAATCCAAAATTTATAAAGACCTTGGTTCTGGAATAAAAACGGTTGAATTTATTTTGAAGTATGACGAAAATAGCATAATATTTCTGGAAGCAAAGGAAAGTTGCCCGAATGTTGAGAATCGCTATGAATCAAAAGAAAAAGAACAGAAGTTTGAAGAATATTATTCCTCTATAGTGGAGAAGTTTACTGATTCCTTACAAGTATATCTGGCTGTCGTTCTGAATAAATTTCAGGATACAGAAGAAATAGGCGATAAATTGAGAACAGTAAATGATATGAAAGATATAAAACTGAAATTTGTTCTTGTTCTTAAATATGCGGAAGATATTGAGTGGTTAGCGGGACCATTGGCAGAATTAAAAGCGCGATTACTTCAGATTCGAAAAATATGGGGTATCGAAATTGCTGTATTGAATGAAGAACTTGCAAAGGAATATAAAATTATTTGCTAGCAATACCATTCCTTTGGCTTTTGAAGAACGTCATTCAAAGATTGTTGTTAAAGCCGGATTATATGGCGCTTACGAAATAAAACATGCCGCCCGATGGGCGGCATGTCAGACTGTAGACAAAACGCTTTTGGTCAGCACTCCAGAAGCGTTTTTCTTGTTT